>Ga0308309_10000254_pt1 | contig 37639 bp, 29 predicted proteins | sample HubBroMetageWFT5_FD_192491 | JGI IMG/M metagenome (GOLD analysis project Ga0308309, IMG submission 192491) | Warmed and freeze-thawed soil microbial communities from the Hubbard Brook experimental Forest, New Hampshire - Hubbard Brook CCASE Soil... | ecosystem: Environmental > Terrestrial >...
GCCAGCGCCAGCGCCACAACCGCACCGACCGACGACACGGCCAGGATTGTGAGGACGCGGCCGCTGACGACGCCGCCACGCGCCTCGACAGGCGTGAGTTCGCGTTCCATGGGGCCTCCGATTGCCTTGTTCTCAGGGACGTGAAGGCAACGCCGCATTGCGGCCCGGGTTGCCCGGCCGCCCTCCGGAACCGGCGTTTACCTGCGGCGTTAATCCCGTCGAAGCTCCAAGGAGTCGGGAAATGTTGTATTGGGCACTGATGTTCCTCGTGATCGCGCTGGTGGCCGCGGTGTTCGGCTTCGGCGGGATCGCCTCGACGGCGACAGGCATGGCGCAAATACTTTTCGTCATTGCCTTGGTGCTGTTCATCGTCAGCCTGTTTGCAGGCTTCCTGAGGCGAAACCTCTAGCTGGACGTGCCGACGGCCGACGACTCGAAGTGCGCGCGCAGCATTTCGCGCGCGGCATCGCCGGCGGCGCGATTCCAGCAATTGATGATGGCGACGCGAAAGCCACCTGGCGGCATGGCGTGCCGGCCAGGCGGCAGGTTTTCGTGAAAGGTGATCTGCAGGCTCGAGATGCCCGGCAGACTTGACGCCTTGCGCTTCAGCTCTACCGGCGGATGGCGATAGTGCGGCCCGTGCGGAACGAACAGCACGACGCTGTAGCCCGTGCGCCGTTCCGAATCGTCGAACCGCCACTCGCCTCGGGCATAGAGGCGGATGAGAGCGTCGACCCAGCCCGCGCCGTAGAGGTCGGGCCACTGATCGGCAAAGCGAAGGTGCGCCTCGATGATGCGGCCGGCGATGGTCTCGAGATTCAGCATACCGGTATAGCCCTTGAGATGTCGCCGGCACCAGGCACCGCACCATTCCTCGACAGCGGGCTCGGCTTCGGCGCGGACCTCCCAGCCGTCAAACGTCCCGCCCCCCGAGGCGATGCCGCCGGCATGGCGCCACCATTGAGGCGCTCCGTCGATCAGCGCAACATCGCTGCTGATGTGCTTGCCTTCGAGCAGGGTCGACCACATATGACCGGGCTGGTAGGCGGCGGCGTAGTCGTCGGCCGACGCCAGCGGGCGGCTGCCGACGCCCATGCCCTTTAGGTTGTAGATCGGCTTGGAGAACACAGGATAATTCTGCGGAGCGATGCCGTGCGGTGCAGCATTGAGGCCTTGGCTCACGGCAACGGCGAGCTTGTCATAAATCCAGCGATGCTTGGGGTTCCACAGCCAGCCGTCGCTGTCCTCAGTGGGAATGAAAACGTCTGCGGGGCAGGCGGCGTTCTCGAAATATTGAGTGCGCCACGGGTCGATCTCACAAATCGGCACTTGCGTCCTCGGGTCGACGAGAGAAGGCTGTGCACAGTGAGTGTGCGACCGGAGCATTGCAACCGCCTATTGTCGCCCGCCGTTGCGACCGGTGCGGAGGTGTCGTGTCCAACCTGATAACGTGTCCCGTGCCGGCGCACGGCTCGACCCGCGCCGAGCACTTCCTGTCTGTCCGCAATGTGACCGAGCACCTGGCCGCGCCGCTGTCGGCGGAGGACCAAACCGTCCAGTCGATGCCCGATGCCAGTCCGACCAAATGGCATCTCGCGCACACGACCTGGTTCTTCGAGACGTTCCTGCTGCGGCCGTACGCGCGGGACTACCGCGTGTTCGACCCGCCTTATGAATATCTCTTCAACTCCTATTACGAGGCGGTTGGTCCACGGCACCCGCGGCCGCAGCGCGGCATGATCACCCGTCCCGGGGTCGGGGAGATCCTGGCCTATCGCCGCCACGTCTCCGACGCGATGGCTGCGCTGCTGACAAAAAGTGACAACCGTATCCATCACCTTGTCGAGCTCGGACTTCACCATGAGCAGCAGCACCAGGAACTTTTGTTGATGGACGCCAAGCACCTGCTGGCTCAGAACCCGCTCAAGCCCGCTTACAAAACGGCTGTTGCGCCGAAGGGCGACGCGCGGCCGCTCGCTTGGCGCGAGTTCGAAGGCGGGCTTCTGGAAATCGGCCACGACGGCACAGGCTTCGCCTTCGACAATGAAGGCCCCCGGCATCGCGTCTGGCTGGAACCCTTCGCGCTCGCGACGCGGCCGGTGAGCTGCGGCGAATATCTCGCTTTCATGAAAGACGGCGGCTACCGGCGGCCGGAGTTCTGGCTGTCGGCGGGTTGGGACTGCGTCGGCCAGCGCGACTGGCAGGCGCCGCTTTACTGGGAGAGGGACGGCGACGGCTGGCAAGTCTTCACGCTCTCCGGCCTCGAGCCGATCGATCCGGCCCGGCCGGTGTGCCATGTCAGCGCCTATGAGGCCGCGGCCTTCGCCAAATGGGCAGGCAAGCGCCTGCCGCGCGAGCAGGAATGGGAAACCGGCGCGGGCGCGGTGGAGGGCATCGGCCAGGTCTGGGAATGGACCGCCTCTCCTTACGTCGCCTATCCCGGCTATCGCGAGCCGGCGGGGGCGATCGGCGAATACAACGGCAAGTTCATGGCCAACCAGATGGTGCTGCGCGGCGGCTGCGCGGCGACCCCGGCCGGCCATGCGCGCACGACCTATCGGAACTTCTTTCCGCCGGACGCACGTTGGATGTTCGGCGGTCTTCGTCTGGCGGAGGATCTGCAATGAACGGGCCGGCTCTTGTCCTCGAGCGATCCGAGGCTGACGATCGCGCGGAATTCAGGGAATCGGTGCTGGCGGGACTCGCGCGCACGCCGCGCGCCATTCCTGCCAAATTCCTCTACGACGCTCGCGGCTCGGCGCTGTTCGACCAGATCTGCGAGCTGCCGGAATATTACCTGACGCGCACCGAGACCGGGATTCTCCGCCAATGCGTCGCCGAGCTTGCCGTATTGGCCGGCCCTGATTGCGCGCTGGTCGAGTTCGGCAGCGGCTCGAGCGTGAAGTCTCGCCTGCTGCTCGAGGGGCTGCGCGATCTCTCGGCCTATGTGCCGATCGACATCTCTCGTCAGCATCTCGATGCCACGGCGGCCAGGCTGCGCCGCGATTATCCCGGCCTGAAAGTCGAGCCGGTCTGCGCCGACTACATGGCCCTCACAGATCTGCCGGCCGATGTGAACGGCGCGACGCGGCTCGGCTTTTTCCCCGGGTCGACCATCGGCAACCTCGAACCCGCCGAGGCCACCGCCTTCCTGCGCCGCGCCCGTTCGCTTCTCGGGCCGACCGGCTGCCTGGTGATGGGGGTCGATCTCAAAAAGGATCCACGCCGCCTGCACGCCGCCTACAACGACTCAGCGGGCGTCACCGCCGAGTTCACCCTCAATCTGCTGCGCCGCATGAATCGCGAGCTCGAGGCCAATTTCGACCTGGCGGGCTTTGCCCACGAGGCCTTCTACAACGCCGCGGAAGGCCGCATCGAGATCTACTTCAGGAGCCTGCGCCCCCAGACCGTGACCGTCGCTGGCCGCAGCTTCACCTTCTCGGAAGGCGAGCGGGTCCATACCGAATATTCCTACAAATACGACGATGCCGGCATCGACACGCTGGCCCGCAGCGGCGGCTTCTCCATTGAGCATACCTGGACCGATCCGGACCGGCTGTTTGCGGTGACTTACCTGGAATCTGCCCCCTGAAGCAGGCAGCCCGCCCCCAATTTCTCGGGGGCGGGCTATTGGTCGAGTGGGGAGAGTGGCATCGCTGAGCGGGGGCAGGGCGATACCGGTACCCGACCGATATAGTCAAAACGATCCCGGCTAAAAAAAGTTGCTGGCGGCTGCCAAGAATCTTTTCCAGAGCTAAGTGCCTGATTCGACGGACTCTTGCGCCACGAGCTTGGCGCTGAGCTCGCGATGGAGAACATCGTCCCGCACCTGGGGCAGCATCTTGCGCAGCAGCTCGGCATGGGGCCGGCCGGCGTTTTCGGCTTCCGCCAGCGCTTTCAGGAAGGCGGCGATCTCCACTTTGGTCGCGAAGCCCATGTAGGCGTCGTCGGCTTCATGAGCGAGGCAGGCGGGAGAGCTCGGTTCCTTGGCTTGGTCTTGGGGTTTGTCCGTCACGCCGGATGCCACCAGCGGCCCGCCAGCACCACGCCGGCCGAGAGCAGCCGCTTGTCGCCCATCATGCGCTCGCCGATCGAATCGGCATAGTCGTATTGGCCGCTCACCAGGTCGATCACCGTGGCCTCGCCGACGCTGCCCGGTTTCAGGGTGCCGAGGTCGGGCCGCTTCAGGGCGGCGGCGGCGTTGACTGTCGCGAGCTTGATCACCGTTGGCAGGTCGACGCCCAGGCACAGGAACTTGGACATGGTGGTGAGCAGGTCGAAGGCCGGCCCCTCGATCGAGATCACGTGCACGTCGGAGGAGATGACATCCGGAAGAAATCCGGCCGCCAGCATGCCGCGCGTCGTGCCAAAGCCGAACGAGCCGCCGCCATGGCCGATGTCGAAGATCACGCCGCGCGCTCGGGCCGCCAGGATCTCCTCGCGCACCTTGCCGTCAGGCCGCACCGGCGCGTTGGGGAACGGGCGAAAGCAGTGGGTGAGAATGTCGCCCGATCGCAAGCGATCGACGACCTCGCGGCGCGACGGCGGTGGCGCGTCGAGATGGGCCATCACCGGCAGCCCGACCTCCTCGGCGACGTCGAGCGCGATGTCGAGCGGCTTCACGCCGGAATCGCCGCTGGCCGAGCGGCCGACGCGGACCTTGATGCCGAGCACGAGGTCCTTGTGCCCGCGCGCCACCCTTACCGCCTCGCGCGCGTCAATCAGGCGCATGTCGGCGTTCTCGCCCACCATCACGCTCTTGGAGAAAGCGAAGATGCCGGGGAAGGCGACGTTGAGGTAGGGCAGAATGCGGACCGGCGAGGGCTCGATCACGTGCTTGCGAAAGCCATGGAAGTTACCCGGGCCGGCGCTGCCGGCATCGACGAAGGTGGTGACGCCGCCGGTGCGGGCCAAAAGTTCGGCCTCGACGCCGAGCGAGGTGCCGCCCCAGTAGACGTGAGTATGCAGGTCGATGAGGCCGGGCGAGACGATCTTGCCGTTGACGTCGCGCACATCCTTGCCCGTGAGCCCGTCACCGATCGCCGCCACTTTGCCATCCGCGAAGGCAATGTCAGTCACCTTGTCGAGCGCTTGCGAAGGATCGAGGATCCGTCCGCCTTTGAGAACCAGGTCATTCATGGCGCGTTTTATCGCATCCTGCCCATGGCTTTCGCCAGCGCTCCGGCGCGCGGCAGGGATACGCTTTCGAGGCCCAGCCAATCCGCCATCAGCCGCAGTTCCTCGCGCAACGGTCCGGCGACGACCTCCGCCTTGTGACCCGACTCGAGATGGGCGGCATGCACGAGCAGCTTCGCGTTGGCGCGGTCGGCCTTGAGGTCGACCCTGGCGACGAGCCTGTCGCCCAGCAGGAAGGGCAGCACGTAGTAGCCGTGCTTGCGTTTTGCCAGCGGCGTGTAGATCTCGATGCGATAGAAGAAGTCGAAGATACGGTGCGTGCGATCGCGCTCCCAGATCAGCGGATCGAACGGCGCCAGCAGCGCCCGCGCCTCGACCCTGCGCGGCTGGCGCGCCGTGGGGTCGAGATAGCCCGGCTTCTTCCAGCCTTCGACGGTGACCGGCAGCAGGTCGCCTGCTTCCACGAGTTCGGCCAGCCGCGCCTTGGTGTCGGCGACGCCCAGCCGGAAGTAGTCGCGCAGATCGGTCTCGGTGGCGACGCCCAGCGCCTGCGCCGAGCGGCGCAGCAGTTCGCGCTGCGCCTCCTCGGCCGATGGCGTGGGCAACGCCTGCACGGAGGACGGCAGCACGCGCTCGGTGAGATCGTAGACCCGCTCGAAGGTGCCGCGCCGCGTCGCCGTGGTGACGAGGCCGGCGCGGAACAGCCATTCGACCGCGCGCTTGCCGTCGTTCCAACCCCACCAAGCGCCGCGCCGTTCGCCGCCGTTGGATAGCTCCGACGCCGCCAACGGACCGCGGTCGGCGATCTCGTGCAGAACTTCGTCGATGTAGCTCGCCTTCTCGAGACGAAAGATGTGCGGCTTGCCCTTGCCGTCGCCTGCGTTCTCGCGGGCGCGTTGCATGCGCCAGCGAAACAGGGGATGCGCGCCGAGCGGCAGCAGCGAGGCCTCATGCGCCCAGAACTCGAACAGCCCGCGCTGGCTCTTGCGGCCCCACGCCAGGCGATCGAGATGGTCGCTGTCGTAGTTCCCCAGCCGCGCGAACAGCGGCAGATAATGCGCGCGCGCCAGAACATTGACGGAGTCGATCTGCAGTAGGCCCAGCCGATCGATCGCGCGTCTGACGTGACCGGCGTTGGTGGTGCCCGCAGGACGCGCTGTGCCAAAGCCCTGCGCGGCGAGCGCGATTCGACGGACCGCGGCGGCAGAAAGAATTTCACCCTTACCCAAGCGCCGCTTCCGCTCTCTGCGCCAGCACAGCGGCGGCGATCGCGGCGGCGCCCTGATCCAGCAACTCGGTCATCTCGTTATCCCCCGTTGCAGCCTTATTAGCATGATACGGTGCCGCGCCATGCCGTTGGAGAGCGACCTTTATGCGCCGGTGAAGGCGCTGCTCGAGGGACAGGGATATGTCGTGAAGGGCGAGGTGCGCGGCTGCGACGTGGTGGCCGTGCGCGGCGGCGAGCCGCCGGTGATTGTCGAACTGAAGCGCGCCTTCGGGCTTTCGCTCGTGCTCCAGGGCGTCGATCGGCTGGCGATCAGCGAGCGCGTCTATCTCGCCATCGGCCAGTGGCCCAAGCGGATGAGGAACGTCAAAAAGCTCTGCCGCCGCCTGGGACTGGGCCTCATGGTCGTGGTCGCCGAGCGGGCCGATATCGTGCTCGATCCCTTGCCGTACCGGCCGCGGCTCGACAAGCGCAAGGCGGGCCGGCTGCTGGGCGAACATGCGCGCCGCGTCGGCGACCCTAATCGCGGCGGCTCGACGACGCGGGTGCCGATGATGACGGCTTACCGGCAGGAGGCGCTGCGCTGCGCCGAGCTTTTAGCCAGCAACGGGCCGATGAAGCTCGCAGCCCTGCGCCGGGCGGCCGACGCGCCGCGCGCGGCCACCATCCTGCAGCAGGATGTTTATGGCTGGTTCGAACGGGTCGAACGCGGCGTCTACACCGTCAGCCCCGCCGGCCGGCGGGGACTGGAGATGTTCGCGCGCCTCGGCGCTTGAGCTTGAGCAACCGTCGCTGCCTCTTCTCAGAAGATGTTGAGGAAGAGGATATAGAGCGTGGCCGAGAGCGTGATGGCGGCGGGCAGGGTGAGCACCCACGCCATCACCAGATTGCGCACCGTCGCCATCTGCAGGCCCGAGCCGTTGGCTGCCATGGTACCGGCAACGCCCGAGGACAGGACGTGGGTGGTCGAGACCGGCAGGCCATAGACGTCGGCCGCAGCGATCGTGGCGGCGGCAACCAGCTCGGCCGACGCGCCTTGGGCGTAGGTCAGATGGCTCTTGCCGATCTTCTCGCCGACCGTGACGACGATGCGCTTCCAGCCGATCATCGTGCCCAGTCCGAGCGCGATCGCCACGGCGACCTTGACCCAGATCGGGATGAAGCGCGTCGCGCTGTCGAGTTCCGCCTTGTAGGTGTTGAGGACGGCGGTGTCCGCCTTGCTGAGCGAGCTCTCCTTGTCCTTCATCAGGAAGCGTAGCGCCTCGGACGCGAGGTACATGTCGTTGCGGACGTTGCCGACGGCGGTGGCCGGAATCTTGGCGATCGAGCCGTACTGACCGACCTGGGCCGAGATCTCCTTCACCAGTGCGGCGAGCGAGACGAAGGTGCCCTCGCTGATCTTGCGTTGCGAGACGAAAAGCGTGACGGCGGGTCGCGGATCGCCCAGCACGTGGTAGCCGGCAGCCTGCTTCTCGATCACTGCCGCCGCTGCGGTCGACGCCGCGGTGAACGATTCGACGTGGCTCGGGGCCGGCGTGCGGTTCAGCGCATAGGCAGTCGGCACCGTGCCGATCAGGATCAGCATGATCAGGCCCATGCCCTTCTGCCCGTCGTTCGAGCCGTGCGCAAAGCTGACGCCGGTGCAGGTCAGGATCAGGATGCCACGGATCCACCACGGCGGCGGCTGGTTGCCCTTGGGCGCGGCGTAGAGCGCGGGATTGCGCACCAGGAACTTCAGGGCAAGCAGCAGGAGCGCGGAGAAGACGAAGCCGACCAGCGGCGACAGCAGCAGCGCGTAGCCGATCTCGGTCGCCTTGCTCCAGTCGACACCGGAGGTGCCGTCCAGGCCGCGCGACAGCGCATTGGCGATGCCGACGCCGATGATCGAGCCGATCAAGGTGTGCGAGCTGGAGGCCGGCAGGCCAAGCCACCAGGTGCCGAGATTCCAGACGATCGCCGCGATCAAGAGCGCGAACACCATGGCGAAGCCCGCGCTGCTGCCGACCTGCAGGATCAGCTCGACCGGCAGCAGCGAGACGATGCCGAAGGCGACCGCGCCGGTCGAGGTGAGCACGCCCAGGAAGTTGAACGCGCCCGACCAGACGACCGCCATCTCGGCCGGCAGGGAATGGGTATAGATGACGGTGGCGACGGCATTCGCCGTGTCGTGGAAGCCGTTTACGAACTCGAAGCCCAGCGCGATCAGAAGAGCCACGAACAGCATCACGAAGGGAAGGAACGCCGTGATCTTGGCGCCGGTCGCATCGATGTCCGAATAAACGCTGTAGACCACGTAGAGCAGCCCGGCCGCCATCACCCCCATGAAGAGGATCAGCGTCAGCGGGTTGAAGCCCTTGTTGAGGTCCGGGCGTGAGCTATGCGCCGCCGGCTCGATCGGCGGCGCCTGCAAGGCGGTATCTGCCATGGAAAGTCCCCCCGTTAGACCATAGTGGCCGGAGTGTCGCGCCGATCTTTGACACGACAATGACAGCCGCATTACCCGTGCTGCAACCATCGGGCGCATCGTGCATTATCCAGGCCCATGCGCACCCTCGAGATCGTCCACCGCACGCGCTTCGACTATTCGGCCCCAGTGACGCTGGGCGAGCATCGCCTGATGTTCCGGCCGCGCGACAGCCACGATCTGCGCCTGCTCGATACTGCATTGGCCATCGATCCCGCCGCCCAGGTGCGCTGGATCCACGATGCGTTCGGCAATTCGATCGCCATCGCCCAGTTCGACGGCGCGACCCAGCTTCTTGAGCTGACGAGCACCATCCGGCTGGAACATTTCGGTTTTCCGCCCGAACTGCCGCCGATCGAGGAGTATGCGCGGAAGCTGCCGTTCGCGTATCTCGCCGAGGAGGCGCCCGACTTGGCACGCTATGTCGAGCGCCACTATCCCGACCCCAACGCCACGGTGAGCGGCTGGGCCAAGCAGTTCCTGGAAGGCGAGGACGGCACCGATACCTTCGCCATGCTGACGCACATGTGCCAGGGCATCCAGGACACGCTGAAGTACGCCATGCGCTTCGAAGCCGGGACGCAGGCGCCTGCCGTCACGCTGGAGAGCGGCGGCGGCACCTGCCGTGACTATGCGCTCTTGATGATGGAGGGTGCGCGCGCGCTCGGCTTGGCGGCGCGGTTCATCACCGGATACCTCTACGATCCGGCGCTGGACGCCGCCGCCGGGGGCGCCGGAAGCCCGGCCCATCCGCACGCCTGGATGGAGGTCTATCTGCCGGGCGCGGGCTGGGTCGAGTTCGACCCGACCAACGGTATCATCGGCACGGAGCGGCTGATCCGCGTCGCGGTGGGGCGCGACCCCGAACAGGCCATGCCGATCAAGGGCACCTTCACGGGCGACGCCGATGTGGCGGTGAGCACGCTGGTCGACGTACAGGTGCGCACGCTGGCGCCGTTGCCGGACGCCGTGGCGGAAGCCCCCGCACCGACGCCGCCAACGGCGCCGGCCCGAACGCCCATCACGCAATCGTAAACACCCGCCTGGCGGCTTCCGTGCCAGACTCCGGCATCCCTAGGGAGGATGCCGATGACGCCCATTCGCCTGTTTGCCGGTTGTGTTGCTGCTGCTATTGCTTTCATCGCTGCGGCTTCGGCCATGGCGCAGAGCCCGGTTACGCGGCTGCGCGGCTCGATCGCCGCCAATGACGGCAAGACCGTCACCATCGCCACGCGCGAGGGCACCCAGGTGCCGGTCAAGCTCGCCGACAACTACGCCGTCATGCTGGTGAGTCCGGTGAGTTTGGCCAACATCAAGGAGAACAGCTTTGTCGGCATCGCCTCGATGAAGGCCCCAGACGGCTCGCTGAATGCGCTCGAGGTGCTGGTCTTTCCGGAGGCGGCGCGTGGCACCGGCGAGGGCCACTATCCGTGGGACCTGCAGCCCGAGAGCATGATGACCAACGCCACCGTGGCCACAGTCGCCACGGCGCCGGACGGCCAGACGCTCACGGTCAAGTACAAGGACGGCACGCAGACCATAAAGGTGAAGCCCGGCACGCCGATCGTCACCTTCGCGCCGGGCGACAAGGCCGACGCCAAGGTCGGCGCCAAGGTGTTCCTGGGCGCCACCAAGGCTGCCGACGGCAGCTTCACCGCCGGCCGGCTGCTAGTCGGCAAGGACGGCCTGACGCCGCCCATGTAGGACGGGCCGGCGCTAGAGGCGCCAGAGCGTCACGCGGGCCGGGGTCGATTTCCGGTCGAGCAGGGCGGGGATGTCGGCCACGAAGCCGCCGGCGGGCTGGAGCAGGCTGCTCACCAGGGTCCAGCCGCCGTCGCGATAGGCCCGATGGGCGACCGCCAGCACGACGGCGTCGGCGGGTTTGAGCTCGCGGAGCGGTGTCAGCGACAGGCCATATTCCTCGTGCAGCAAGTCGCCGTCGGCCATCGGGTCGTGCAGCTGCACGGCGATGCCGAAATCCACCAGCTCGCGCACGATGTCGACCACGCGGGTGTTGCGGATGTCCGGCACGTTCTCCTTGAAGGTGACGCCCAGCACCGTCACGAGCGGCCGGCCGTTGCGCGCGCCGCGCATGATGCTGCGCGCCACGCGGTTGGCGACATAGACACCTATGCCATCGTTGACCCGCCGGCCCGAATGGATGACTTCTGGATGGTAGCCGACCGACTCGGCCTTGTGCGCGATGTAGAAAGGGTCGACGCCGATGCAGTGGCCGCCGACCAGGCCCGGCCGGAACGGCAGGAAATTCCACTTGGTGCCGGCGGCGTGCAAGACGTCCTGGGTGTCGACGCCCAAGCGGTCGCAGATCAGGGCGACCTCGTTGATCAGCGCGATGTTGACGTCGCGCTGGGTGTTCTCCAGCACCTTGGCGAATTCGGCGACCCGGATCGAGGGCGCGCGGTGGGTGCCGGCCTTGACGACACTGCGGTACACGGCATCGACGATCTCGAGCGTTTCGGGCGTGTCGGCGGAGACGATCTTCAGGATGTTGTCGAAGCGCCGCTCGCGGTCGCCGGGATTTATGCGCTCGGGCGAATAACCGACGTTGAAGTCGGTCTTCCATCTCAGGCCGGACGCGCTCTCCAATGCCGGAATACAGATCTCTTCCGTAACGCCCGGATAGACCGTCGATTCATACACCACGATATCGCCGGGCTTGAGCACCGAGCCGATCGTCATCGAGGCGCTTTTGAGAGGTTCGAGGTTGGGCTGCTTGCTGGCGTGGATCGGCGTTGGCACCGTCACGATGTGGAAGTCCGCGGTCTCGAGGTCTTTTGCCGAGGTCGAAAAACGCAGGCTGGCGGCTTTGAGGCCGGCAGGCTCGACTTCGCCCGTGCGATCGTGGCCGCGCACGAGCTCGGCGATGCGCCGTTCGTCGATGTCATAGCCAACCACGGGGACGGCCGATTGCGCGAAAGCCACCGCCGCCGGCAGTCCGACATAGCCAAGGCCGATTACCGAGATTTTGCGCTTGTGGCTCATTCAATGGATCTTTGATCAAGGCTTCGGCGGATCGTAACACGCGCAGGGCTTTGACATCGTTCTTCAGTACAACTTGAGCGCGGTCAAAAAGCCGATCAGCATTCTGGCTGATCATTTACATCCGCTTCTTGATTTGCTGATTTTGGCGGCGAGGACCTGGGTGCCGCGCCTGATTGCCAGGCGGTCGCTGACGGCTTGCGCAGAACTAGGGCGTGGAGTTCTCCTCACGTTGACTTTTCAAGTCGACTTTCGAATAGCGTTCGGTTTCGTTCTGTCGTTGTTTCCTTGGCGTTTCCTAGGTCCTCCACGATGCTTTGTTTCTTGCCTCACTTAGGGTATCTTGGGGCCACAAATGGTGTGTCTGCAACAATATGCAGTGTGACGGTTATTTTCGTCGGAGTCGCTTAGGCTCGGCACGCGTCGGAAAGCGACGGTCACTTCGCCGCGCAGGTACCCGTCGACCAAGCAAATCCCAACGGTCCAGCGTTGCAGGCCGCGATTGCCCAGAATTCGACGGCGACCTTCAGCTCGGTCAATCTGACTTAACGAACCGATCACCAGCCACGGCCGTCAACCTTATGCCGGTCGGTTTTGTCATCGCAAACAGAACAAAAATCGGATCCAGTTGAAACTCTTCGCTTGTGGGAAAGCGATCATGAAAAAATGCCACCTCTTCGACTGGTGGATGTGAGGGCGGGGTTATGAAAGATGCATGCAAGTTGAAAACGTTGGGATCGTCAAAGTCGGTTAAGGAGTCGGGGCGGCTTTATCGGTTCTTCGCTTTCACATTGGCGGCGTCCGTTAGTTGTACAGGATGGACCACGCCATCATTCGGTCAAGTAACTAGTCCCGTCATATCGCCCGCGGTTCCCAGTGAGGCCCCCAACACTGCGCCTCCTACCACCGAGGAGTTGGGCATTCCCCTGGGGTCGTTCCGGCTTTATCCGACTTTGGATATTCGTGCCGGTTATGACACGAACGTCTTTGCCCAGCCGGCAGGACAGCAAACGGGCTCTCCCTACGAAGCGATCAGTCCCTCGCTGCAAGTCCAGTCGGACTGGAACAACCATATGCTCAATTTCGGCGCCTATGGCGCATTCGGCTTTTACAACAATGCCACGGCTCAGAACTATCAGAACTTCGGCTTCAATACGGACGGCAGGGTCGACATCCAGAGGGACTGGAATTTAAGCGCAAGTGCCGCTTTCACTGGCACAACCTTACTGCTCGGCACTCCTGACGTGGCTCAGTCTGTGTCACCATCGGTCGTGTATGCTGTGCCCCTGAGCTTGTCCATGTTTCAGCGCTTTAGCCGGCTGTTCTATCAGGCCACCGGCACCGCCACCGGTTTACGCTACTCGGACTACAGCCAGCTCAACTCGAGCGCCCTTCCTGCTGGCAACCGAGATCGCAACGAATTTGGCGAAACCTTGCGGGCCGGCTATGAACTTTACGAGGGCCTCGATTTCTGGGTGCAGGGTGGGCTAAATCAGCGCAACTACCTGCAGTACATCAACGTCGCTGGCCAGCAGCGCGATTCCAGCGGTTGGTCGATCGTGGGCGGGTCAACGCTCGATTTGGGCGGTATCAGTAAGCTTGAAGGGTTCGTCGGCTATACGCAGCAGAACTACTTCAATCCGGGTATTACCACGGGAGCCGTGACTTTTGGTTTGGGCGGCACCTGGAATGGCTATCAGCCCTTGATTGTGCGTCCATTCGTCATTCGATCCATCAATGAAACGGTCTTCACCAACTATCAGGACTACCTGTCGACTACGTTTGGCGCCGAGTTCAACTACACCATTCAAAACGACTGGCAGTTGAATGCGGGAACTTCGTTCAGCTTCCTTGACTACACGCCGGTCCCCGGTACAACTGGCGCTTTCCAACACACTGATAATTTCTACCGCGCTTCACTTGGGTTATTGTATTCCTTTCGGCCTCAGTTTCAGATTGGCCCGCTCTACGAATTTAGCGCAGGCTCTGGACCCGATCCGAACACCAGTCCAAACTTTACTCGTCATACCATTATGTTGAGGCTCGTTGCCAAGCAGTGAGGCGAGACTGTTTACGACTGGCACGAGCCGGGTGCATGAAACTCGTCTAATGTTTCGTGCCCCAACGAATTGAGACTTGCGAGCTTAATCGTGGCGGTCTGAGCCTGTCGCTGATGCTGTCCTTGGGTATATCTCGACTGTTTGCGATATCAATCCAACCATGGATGTAGATATTCAAAGAGACCGCGGCGCGAGGCCACTCAACCTGCCTATTTTGGGTGACCGTTTTGACGCGAAGCGGCGGTACGTTCAAAAGTAATGGACACCTGATGTTCCGCCGCTGGCTTAGTCGGGCCGAGTTACCATCCGCCGCCGTTCCGGACGGCCGAGCTATCTATGCCATCGGCGACATTCACGGTCGACTCGATCTAATCACCGAGTTGCTAACGAAGATAGCCGACGATGCCGGGCGGCATCCCGAAGACTGTGAACGCCGGCTGATTTTTCTTGGCGACTATATCGACCGAGGCATGCAAAGCCGTGGTGTCGTCGAAAGCCTGTTGAGCAAGCCTTGGTCGGGTTTCGACAGCACATTTCTCGTGGGTAACCACGAAGAAGCCATGCTTGATTTTTTGCGGGGCCACAGCGACGGAAGCGCGTGGCTTTCGTACGGAGGGGTGGAGACGTTACTTTCCTACGGCGTCGCCGTGCGGAGTTTGCCGCCGGATAGATCGGCAACAAGGGAGTTGAGGGAGGCCCTTCGCCAGGCGGTCCCGGTAACGCACGTAGACTTCTTGAGCAATTGCGTCCTCAGCCACACGGAGGGTGACTACGTGTTTGTACATGCAGGTGTTCGGCCTGGCCGGACCATGGAACAGCAAACACGCAGCGATCTGCTGTGGATTCGAGACGATTTTCTGCGCGCACGGTTACCTTTGCCGGGTAAGGTCGTGGTGCATGGTCACACGATATGCGAGGCGCCGCAGGATTTGGGCTATCGCATCGACATCGATACTGGCGCCTTCGCCAGTGGCCGGCTGACCTGCCTGGTAATCAGAGGCAGGACTCGACGTTTCCTGAACACGGGGCCCCCTGTTGACGTGAGCGGTTAGCGCGCGGTCTTTCTGAACTTCACGTCTTGGTTCTGCGATTCACTTGACGAGAACGATCCCGACAAGGTGTGCCGTTCTATTTCGAGGACGTTGTTCTCGGGGGGCGCTATCGCAGACGGTGCGCGCTGACCGCGCGGCGTTGCGGGATTATTTCGTAACGGCCTTCAAAGTCCTTCCCAGGCTCAAGGCTGTCTTCGGCGATCAGCTGATCCGTGTCTATGACGCGACAGCGGTCAATACCGGCTTTACACATTTTCTTACGTTAGGGACGATGAGACCAAGAGCCTGCCTGCGCGCTACAGCTTCACTTAACGTCAAGCGCGGCGAGAATTGGCTCATTGTCGACCATCATTTCTTCGGCCATGCCACCAGTTCCGAAATAGTTCTCTGCCTGACCGATGCCCGCCGGTGGAATCGCGCTAGCACAGAACGGTGATACGCTTGCCCCATGGCAGACCTAGCAACTTGCTGAGAATAAGCGTTGGATGCTTGCCGCCATCGCCGCGTAGCCGGCCATCGGAGGCGCGGGAGCGAAGTTGCAGGAGCGGAAATCTGGTCGCGGCGCTTGCAGGTTCGGTAAAGGAGAGGGACGGGACCTGATGTTGCTTGGGAAGGACGGCTCAATCCTGCGCCGCTGATCGTTGGTCGCCCGCAAAATCGCGGCACGGCCGAGCGGGAAGTGCGTGTGCATCCCATCCGAGAAGGGGCGGAAGCGGACCACTACGTCGTAGGTTTGCAGGCAGCGCTTCCCCGGACTGCCGGCCGCAAGCAACAGCGCCAAACGTGTGACTGCCAGTGATTTGTCGTGAGCTCCAACGCTCCACTTGGCCGCATTTTTGGGTGTGAGCTAATTGCCACACAACTCTCATTGCAGCTCACAAATGTTGTTTCCGTGCACAAATCTTGTTGCAGTGTACCTTCGAATTGTGGCTAATTATCCACAGTTGACACCAGATGATCACAGAGAACAGCATCTTCAATAAAGCCTGTAGGTAGTTTTCTTGCGAAATAATAACGATTATGGCCTTTATATTTCAAAAAAAACATTATTCAAGGGCGAAATCATGCACTGTTTTGCTTTTGTTTCCATGACTCAGAAGGCCCGGATATGACTGGGCAAATCATCCCTTTTCAGAGTTTTCGCTATCGCAAAAAATCGCCGGCTTACCAGCCTCCTGAAAGTCGTCTCGATCTGAGTGATCCGCCTCGGCGAGTCCGTAGCCAGTCGGACTTCAGCCCTGCAATCCGGAACAGGCGAAATCTGAAACTACAAGTAGCTCGCATTGCAAAGTTGCTAGACGAACTGGAGGAACTTGCTCGGACCTCCAATAGCTGCCCCCCAGCCATCGTGTGCCAAGCACATGCGGGCATAGAAAGAGCCCGCAGAATCCTGCAGCCATGTTCCGAATTCGAGCGGACCGCTAGACGCGAAAACGACAGCGAGGATGATCCTCAGCCCGATGTTGATGGCGAGATGCTGGAGCGCATGTACCGCGAACTCAATCCGGACGCCTAGATGCCCAGATTCCACGCCCTGGACGTCAACGTCCAATGGAATGTCACCCGGTTCGCAATCGAGCTCTTCCTTCAAGAACTCGCCGAACAGCTTCATAAGCCCGACGATTGGCAGAAGGCGGCCGCCAATAACGCTATCGCAGCCTTCCATCGTGGCGAGTATGAACACGCCCTGACTTGCATCGTCGTCGGAGAAACGCCTCCAGACCAACGCTCTCCTTTGTCGACGTTCACCGAAGAAGAAAGTGGGCTATCCTTGCGCGATCTCTGGCGACGCATTGCCTGTGCCTGTTCGGTGTCCGTAGTTGCACATAACGTTGCACAGGGCTCAAACAACGGCCGCCCGACACTAGTCGAGCGTCACGGGGGATAGACAACATCGCCGCTAGCAGGCTGCTGAAAATAACTGGAATCGGGCTCGTTGTTGTGATTCTTGAAGGGAGGATCGAGTTCGGGGGACGAAGAGATGCGTGGATCGGATGAGCGGAGCGGGTCGCTATTTTCCTATGTCGACATTGAGGCGAGAGTACCTTGTGGTCATCCGCTGCGAGGTATCCGGGAACTGGTGAACGGTGCGCTGAGCGAGCTGGATGGCGAGTTTGCCCAGCGTTATTTGCCGCGGGGTCGGCCGTCGATTCCGCCGGAGCGATTGCTGCGAGCGAGCTTGCTGCAGCTGATCTACTCGATCCGCTCGGAGCGGCAATTGATGGACCGGCTGAAGTTCGACCTGCTGTTCCGCTGTTTGTCGGGCTGGGGATCGATGATCCGGTGTGGGATGCGACGAGCTTCACAAAGAACCGCGACGGTGTGCTGAACGAGGCGATGGCGCAGGCCTTCTTGTCGGCATTGCTGGGCGATCCGAAGGTGAAGCGGTTGCTGAGCCAAGAGCACTTCACGGTGGACGGCACGCTGCTCAAAGCGTGGGCCGGCATGAAGAGCTTCCGGCGCAAGGACGGCAAGGACGATCCGCCGGGCGGCGGACCCAACGCCGAGCGCGACTTCCGTGGTGAGAAGCGCTCGAACCAGGCGCATGCCAGTACGACCGACCCGGATGCGCGGCCGTATCGTAAGGGCAACGGCCAGGAGAGCCGGTTGTGCTATCTGGGCCATGTGCTGATGGAGAACCGGCACGCCGCCCAATCCTGTCTCTTCTCGCTCTCTTCACCGGCCGGCGATCCCGCGCACCCGCACTTTACCGCCCCGCGCCCTTCTCAAGGGGCGACCCGCCGAACCCCTTACACAACGAAAACCTGATTCTTCAGCAGCCTGCTAGAGCGCATCCTGCAGCAGCTTCACGACAGCAAGATTAACGCTGGGGTGCAGACGTTCTACGACACCGGCATGCGGATCCAAGAGGGCCGCCGCAGCTCGGTGCGAAGGCCGCAGACCTGTACCGCAAGCCGTAGTTGTAGAAGCAAGGCGCTTGGCTGGGAAGTCACCCAAGACGGGCCTGCGCCGTAGCCTGCGAACAATCGCCGCAGAGTTGGCCGCGCTTGGGCATCTCGCTCCGTCTGGGCATCGCTACCACGCCACTAGCATCCGCCACATTTTGGCTACCTGAATGGGCTTTGGCGTCAGGTAGCAGTGCGAGCTCCGTTTCCGGAACGGCACTTGAAATGGGCGACTTACGGCGCGACGTAGCTAGCACCGTGCGTTTGATCGGCATTCTCAAGATATTCGATTCTAAATAGCAGGTTCACGAATTTCCCGAAAATCCGGGACTGCGGTCAGGGTAGATATGCGACATTGCACACGGCGCGTATGCTATGAACGCCGCGCCGCAAGTCCGCCAACGGTTCCCAAGCCCTTCGTTGAATCCCCTTCCCACACACCCAAGGCTTCGACTAGACTCCCACGCGCACTGCTTAAGAAAGGCCGGTCGTTCCCAGCGATCGGCCTTATCTTTTCGGGTTTCCTTTGAAAGGCAACCACCCTGAGCGGCAGCAGTGGCGAGTTGCGGAACCATGAATCTGATTTACCCAGCACCAAACTCTAGGTAAGGAGTCTTCGCGATGCACAGGAGGGGTCCTGAGCATCGGACTATCTGGGACTGAATCTTTTTGTGCGTGGGAAACCACCTCGTTGTCGAAGACGAGGCAAGGGGCTAGCCGACAGGAGCGAGGGTCGTTCCTGTCGGCAGGGTTCGAATTTGGGATCCAATCGAAGCGTCGGAGGCAGTCGGCATCACAGGATTCCGATGGTTTAGACGCCGTGTGTGGGAAGGCCCTGATGTCCGAACGGTAGGGGTATCGTTCGCCAGCGTCAGGGTGGAGCAATGGGAGAGTGGGTGATGAGCCAGCTTGATGCACGCCTCGGGCGTGGATACTCCTCCGTGAGGAGCCTAAACCAATTACCAGCCATGCCGGCACCGTCCAAGTGGGACGGGACGTTCAATCGGAGGCAAAACGACAGGCGCTCGCCGTCCCGACCGGCCGCGCCCGCAGCCATCGGCCACGCTGAGCTTCGCCGCGTAGTTCTCGTCGAAAGTGACCAATACTATCGCGAGGTCCTTACCTTCGAGCTGTTGCGCCAAGGCTTTGTCGTTCACGCTTTCACCGATGGGGCATCGCTGCTTGGCTCACTTGCCACCGCGGTCGATGCCGACCTCGCCGTGCTCGATTGGGACCTGCCAAATATGCTCGGCATAAAGTTAATGGCTCAACTGCGCGAGCACGGGATCAACCTGCCCATCGTGTTCCTGATCGGCAAGGTCATAGCCGGCGACGGTCACGAGCGATGCCTTCTCGCCCCGCAGGAGGCTCTGAACGCCTACGAATGCATGGCGTTCGACCAAGGCGCCGCCGACTTCATCTCCAAGTCACGCGAACGGCAGGTCCTCGTCAGGCGGCTGAGACGCGTGGTCGATCTCGCCAGGCCCAAGGGCGACCTTCCGGGCCAAGAGCGTCTGGCGTGCGGCAAGCTCCAGCTGAAGCCGGAGAGCAGCCGCGCCTATTGGAACGAGTTCGATGTCGGCCTCACGCTCGGGGAATACAAAATCGTCCATCTGCTGGTGTCGAACGTCGGCTCGTTCGTGACCTATCGTACGCTCTACGACCGCCTGCGCTACGAAGGCTTCATCGCCGGGACCGGAGAGGATGGCTTCCGGGCGAACGTCCGGTCGGCGATTAAGCGCATCCGCAACAAGTTCCGCGCCTGCGGCCCCGCCTTTGACGAGATCGAGAACTACACCGGCTTCGGATACTGCTGGCGCAAGCCATCTTCATAAGGCCATTCCACCGTTGCCCTCAATCCGGCACGCTCGAATCCGCCGGCTTCCATCTAGTGGTGCTGCGCTTTGGTGCTGGCGAGGTCGGTAACCATTGGGTGGGCCACTATGTCGGATCATCGGGGCAGCCGTACGCGCTAGCAGCAACGAGCGGGTCGACTATAAATAAAGCGTCGGAGTCAGTCGACATCACAGCATCCCAGCGGAGCCACATCTGCCCGTAGGTCTTGGAAAGTGCGCGAAAGGTGAAGGCGCGATACGGCCGAGGTCCAACCATGCTGGAAGCTAAAGCCGGCCGTGGTCAGCGACGGCGATCAGACGAAAAGTCTAGTCGGCGCAACAGCCGACTCACACTGGTTAGGTGCCACTTGCCGCCTCGTGCCGTTGATATCTCTCGCTTGTTCAACTCGCGCGCGATGGCGTTGATGGAGACAAAGCCCGCTTTGCGAAGTTTACGAATTGTCGGTCCAAAGGACTCAGCTCGCACGTCCGCGACCCGCTTGCTTGCAAGTCCATTGTTGATCCTGCCCTTGCCGGACGTGATCAGGCCCCGGTATTCCTCTTTGGTTCAGTGCATTCACCAGCGCACTTTGGGATACGAAGCCTGCCGCCATTAGCTTCCGAATGGTGGAGGCCAATGCGAGGGCACGGGTGTCTGCGGCTTGTTTGCTCTCTGAAGCACCGTGTCCCCGCCGTCTGGACGAGGTTTTCCCGCGTACTTTCTCCATTCGGACACTATGGCCGGACTTTAACGTTATCAGCTAGGAGTGCGGCTCAGTGTGTGTCGAGGTGCGCTGTCTAAATGTTGTTGACAGGCGTTGTCGCGGCGGACCTTGGTTGGAGGTCGTGTAGTAGCTATTTCTCCCTTCGCCGGGAATGACGGTAGCGAGGGCTAAATCGATTCCATTGGCAGAAAAACGGCTCTGGCGGCGATTTGCTTGCTAAGGTGCGGCATGTCGCCAAGAGGCTGGCGCAAACACATAACAAGGGGTGAAGAGCATGGAATAGGATTGGATTGGCTATGCCATCGCCATTCTAATTTTTATGTATTCGATGTGGAACGACGCTCAAAATAAGCAAAGACGGAACGCCGCGAGCGCCGTGCTAATGGCGCTCAAGCCCTCGATACAAGGACCGAACAAAGACAAAATCATCGCGGCCATCGACGATACCTTGGAGCGCCTCAAGTAAGCTGCCCGCTAGTCTAGGAGCCGGAGGGTTAGCCCCGGTGATTCCCGCTAGGCGCCGGAACGGCCTATCGATTTGCAAAGAAACGAAAGCCCGCCCAGGGCAGAAAAACGGCCCTAGCGTCGATATCGGCTGCTTGAGCGTAACCTTCGACTCAGCTCGAGGCGGTGCAGCAGTCGGCTAACACTGGCTGGGTGCCATTCGCCGCCCAGCGCGGTTGGTATTTCTCGCGCATTCAACTCGCGCGCGATGGCACTAAACGAGACGAAGCCCGTTGCCTGGAGTGCGCGAATTGTCGAAGCCAGGGCCTTGGCTCGCGCATCTGCGGCCTGCTTGCTTGCCCGTCCGTTATTGATCCTGCCGCCGTTGCCGGACGTTAGCAGACCCAGGCGCATCAGCATCCGCACTACGGTGGTGTAATGCCAGTTACCGCCACGGGCGGTCGCTATTTTACTTCGGTTTAACTCATCCGCCAGCGCTTGGCGTGAAACGAAGCCAGCCGCCCTGAGATCCCGAATGGCCGAAACCAACGCACTGGCGCGAGAGTCCGCTGCTCGCTTATTGGCCAATGCACCATTGCCTTCGCGCTTTCGCGACGAAGTTCTCCCATCTACTTGAACCATTGCCACATCATGTCCGGACCTTGATGTTCCCGGGAGGGTAAGGATTCGATCCTAATCCGACCGCGTCAAGGCGCACTGGGAGACGCGGGTTTTGATATCGGTACAGCGGAAACTACGCCCGCAATAACGAGCGTTACCCGGCCCTCCGTCACTAAGGGTACGAGTGACAGCAGTGCATGCACGACGGACAGTCGGATGTCGGAGCCCCTATACGGTACGCAAGTATTATTTGATCCTGACCCTCTTGACAGAACTGAGCAATGTTGTGGCGTATCCCTGCCAGCAATTTTCCAGGAGTATGCATCATGGATCTGCTGGCAGACGCACACCCTCGAGGCCACGCCTTCGTCCCCTCGAATGTCCTATTGTTGGTGGCCCCCGCGCGGCGACCAATGTTTCGGCAACCAGAGTTTTCGCGAGCCTTTGTCAAAGCGCGCGCGAAAGGGTTTCCGAATGGGCGGTAAGGTTGGGATCTCGAGGCGCGGCCTCGTGATCGCCGGAGCTGCCGTCGGCACATCGTTCAAACTGGTCGCGCAGGATCGCGGCGACCCTGTCGAAATCGCCGACAGCGAGACCGCGAGCATCGACGGCCGTATCTGGGACAAGCCCGTGGTGGGTGGAAAGACCGTCGATGCGGTGCACCGTTCGGTCCTGTTGCGTTTTCCGGCGATGGCGGAGCCGATCGCCGCGAAGTTGACCAAGGGCTACGCCATTGCCCGCGCCGACCTGGTGCTTGCCTACGACGGCTACGAGGTCGTGCCGCCCGCATACACCTGTCGCGACGGCCTGGGGCGGAAGGTGTGGACGGAAAATCCGCCGACCTGGCACATCCAGGCGTGGCCGCTGCGCCGACCTTGGATCGCCGATCCGCTGCTGGGCCCGACATTCAATGCCAACGTCAATGGCCGCCGCTATTGGTCGCAGTACGGCGCCGTGAACGGCAAGGACGACCGGCACCCGCCCCTGGAAGCGCAGGAACTGTCGATCGGCAAGCCTGAAGCACGCATCGACGTCTCCTCTGTTTTTGACGGATATCCTGGCGCAGGATCCGGCCATGCGCCTGCGCTCGCTCGAGCAGTGCGGCTTCCTGTTGCGCAAGGTCGAAACTTATGATTCGCGCTACCGGGTTTCCGGCGATGTCTACGAGTGGGCCATGCCGACGGGCGGCCACGGCTTGCGGTTTGCCGCGCCGCGCCTGGCCATCGTCTGCAGGCCTCTGCCCAAGGGGAATGCGGTCGCTGTCGCGCTGCCGCCGTCCTTGCCGCGTGATGAGCTGGTCAGGCCGAGTGACGATGGTGCCGCGACGGCCGTCATGCTGCCGGCAGAGCAGGCCATCGAGCGGGCGCGCCAGGCGATGCTCGTCGGCCACGATCGCCGACAAGCTTGGGAAAACGCACGCATCGACGAGCTGCGGCTGATCGGCGGAGACCGTGTGAGCGGCTGGGCGGATATCAGCGGCCCCAAGGGCTACGAGACATACCAGGCGCGGATCCGCGAATTGCTCGCCGTGCCGCCCCGCTACTGGCAGGGGTGGGGAATCCAGGACGATCTGCTCATCAATCGTGTCTTTGGCGCCCTGCTGCCGGCGCCCGCCCTGGATCATCTCAAGGCCTATTGGTCGGCCTGGTTGATGCCCGATTTGCCGACCGATGAGCTCTATCATCCGCAGAGCCGCGCGGCGTTCGAATATTGGAAGCGCACGCACGACTGGCGCGGGCGGGCTTCCTTCTTTCGTGACGGCTACAATTTCGCGGTCAGTACCCAGAACTTCAACCATACCGCGGCGATGGGCGCCTTGTTGGACGGGGCTCTCATCGATGCGCCCTATGCCATCGCCGATGGCCGCCATTGCCTGGAGCACATGCTGCTGCGCTTCTGGGGCTTCCTCGATGGCAGCACGCAGGAGATGCTCGACCACTACTACTTGTCGATCACCTTCAGCGCCCAGAAGATGTTCGCCGATTTCGCGCCATTGCCGATCGACCGCCTGATGGGACGCATCCTGGTCGATCGGACGATGGAGATGCTGATCACCGTTTATCATCCGGGGCTGCGCCGCTTTGTGGCCGCATCGGGCCGCGCGCGATTGCCGGGCGTCCTGGTCGAGCAGGACGGCATCTATGGGGCTCTCCACACCGTTTCAAAGGCTGGCGTACTGAACTATGTAGACAAGCCGTCCTCCGCAGTCGTTCACGGCATGCCGGTCTGGGGTTATGACTTTCCGCCGGGGCGGGTGGCGCTGCAGACCCTGCAGTCGCCCTGGGCGCCACGCTGGGCCGCAGGCTTGATCGACGACAAGCCGGTTCCCTTCGAGGAGACGTCGACGGAGACCACGCGCGGCTATTTTAAGCCGCCGCTGTGGCGGCGAACCTATCTCGGTCGCTGGCATGGTCTTGCGAGCATGGACATCCATGGCGGCACGTTCGATCTCGTGGGCCAATGGGTCCGCCAGGCCAAGGCCTCGACGGAGCTGGAGGATCTCGGCACGCTGACGGCGCGCTACAGCGTGAACGCCGCCGATCTGGCGACAACCTCGGGCGGCGTGACGACACATGGCGGCGTGACGCTGACCTACCAGAGCCGCAACCGGGCCATTGTCTTCGCCAAGCCGCACACCAACCGCAGCCGGTTCATGGCCGCGGCCGGCAATGGCGGCGTCGCCACGCTGGCGACCGTGATCGGCCTGTGGAACTTCATGGCATCGCCTGATTGGAAGATCTTCGTCGATGACAAGAAGATCGACGCCTTTCCGCACCGTCTGGCGCTGGGGCAGCGGATTCTGATTCAGGACGGCGTGAGCTTTCTCGGCATCATCCCGTTGCCGGCGACGGATCTCGGTCGCGACGCCGAAGTTGAAATCGGCTTCGGCGGCGGCGGCGAAACGGAACCCAACAAGGCCGTAGTTGCGCCGGCACTCACCATTTCGATCTTCAACCTGAAACGCGACAAGCCGGTCGCGGTGGCCGACCTCGACCTGGAAAGGATCCTGAGCCGGTCGTTCGGTGGCTTCGTGCTCGAAATGGGCGACGCCGCCCAACATGCGAGCTTCGAGGCGTTCGCCAAGCATATGCGCAGCAATCGGCTTGTGGCCGAGTGGGACGAGGGTCGGCGGCAGCTCGAAGTCGCCTACCGAAGCGGTGCGGACCTCATGGAGGCGGCCTTCACCACCGACTTTTCGCAACAGACGGAAGTCCACTTCGCGATAAGCCCAGGCGTCCAGGAGCGCGCCATTCCCTACCGCCGGCTGAACGGGCAGTGGCCTTATCTGCCGCCCGGCCTGGAGCGCGACACCACCTGGTCGCAGCAGGGCACCACGGGCCGCTTGGAAAAGAACGGCGCGGTCTTGGCGACCGAGCCCGGCCGCAAGGCCTATCTGCTGGCTGATCCCGTGAGTGGCGCGGTCGTCGGCTACAATCCGCTGCCCGATGCGCAGTCCTGGACGCTCACGACACGCGACGGCGTGGTCCTGCACCCCGACGGCAAGGTCGGCTTGCTGAGGGTCGAGTGCCGCCCTGGGGCGGCGGAGTACGATGTCGACTATGCGCCGAAGCCCGATCAAACCGGCCCCGACATGGCCAGGAACTTGACGTTCACGGGGCTGAGCCAGCGGCCGCAGGTGCAGCTGAACGGCCGGCCGGTGGAGGTGGTTGCGGCCGCCTCGGGAGGCTTCCAGATCGCTCTGATCTGAGCTGCGCGGCTGGCTGTGGACGCAGTCACTGTCGAACCGTTCTCCACGGCAAATTCCCTGCTAACAGGGAAATTAACAGTGAATATCGACGATTCGGGCAGGCATTTACCGCCACATAAGCCAGCTTAACCCAGCTTTTGCGGGCTTTAATCGACGAACCCGCCCATTCTGGAACAGGGAATTCAGGTCGGCGGAACAGGGAATATTTGAACGAAAACAGGGATTGGTTAGACACAGATCAGGGACAGAGGCCTTGGCGTGGCCAAGGACGTGCGGCACGCTCAATTGCGAATGCCCTCCCGAACCTCACTCCACATTTCGATAGATCTCGGCGCCATGCGCTGTCGAGGCGGACGATAAATGGGCGTGGCGTCTGATATGTCAGACGGTTCTGGTCGGCTTATAGGCCGCGCTCTGGAACGCTTCGAGGACGGCGCGTTACTGGTCGGACGGGGGCGTTATGCCGACGATCTGCCCGTGCCAGTCGCTACCCTTCAGGCGGCCATCCTGCGTTCACCCCACGCCCATGCGGAGATTGCCGGAATCGACGCAAGCGCGGCGCTCGCCATGACGGGTGTCGCCGCGGTGATCACAGGCACCGATGTCCGCCGCTGGACCAGGCCCTTCGTGGTCGGCGTCAAGCAGCCCATGGAGCACTGGTGCCTGGCGATGGAGCGGGTGCGCTTCGTGGGGGAGCCGGTGGCGGTGGTGTTGGCCGCCGATCGGTATCTGGCTGAAGACGCCCTCGAAAGAATCCGCGTCGATTATCGAAAGCTGCCGGCAGTAGTAGATCCCGTGAAGGCGACCACGGCTGACGCACCGGTCCTGCATGCCGCAGTCGGGAGCAACGTCGTCAGCGATCGCACGTTCCGCTATGGCGATCCCGATGCGATGTTCGCTGAGGCGGATCAGCGTGTCACGCTGACGGTCGACTATCCGCGCAGCTCCTGTACGCCGATCGAGTGCTTCGTCGTGCTCGCCGACTGGAACCCCGCCGGCGATTACGAAATCATGGCCAACTTCCAAGGGCCCCTTACCATCCATCCGGTGATGGCCCTGGCGCTCAAGGTCGCGCCTAACCGGCTACGTTTGCGCACGCCGCCCGACAGCGGCGGCAGTTTCGGGGTCAAGCAGGCGGTCTTTCCCTACATCGTCCTGATGGCAGTAGCGGCGCGCGTCGCCGGCCGACCGGTCAAATGGGTCGAGGATCGCCTCGAACATCTGGTGGCGGCGAATTCCGCGACCAATCGCGTATCGACGATCGAGGCGGCGGTGCGCCGAAACGGCATCGTCACGGCACTGCGCTGGGATCAGCTCGAAGATTGCGGCGCCTATCTGCGGGCGCCCGAGCCGGCGACGCTCTATCGCATGCACGGCAACATGACCGGAGCCTATGCCATCCGGCACCTAGCGATCCGCAATCGGGTGGTGCTGACCAACAAGACGCCAACCGGCCTCAATCGCGGCTTCGGCGGCCCACAGGTCTATTTCCCGCTCGAACGACTGATGCGCGAAGTGGCCGTCGAACTCGGGCTTGATCCGCTCGAGGTCATCCGCCGCAACCTGGTGCCGTCCGACGCCTTTCCCTATCGCTGTGCCGCCGGTGCCCGACTCGATTCCGGCGACTATCAGGGCGCCCTGGACGTCGCGATCGAGCAGGGCGGGCTCGACGAGCTGAGACGCCGGCGCGAACGGGCGCGAGCCGAAGGCCGTCTCTACGGCATCGGCTATGCCGCGGTGGTAGAGCCTTCGATCTCCAACATGGGTTACATCAGCACGGTGCTGACCGCCAACGAGCGGCGTGCCGCAGGTCCAAAGAACGGCGCCCAGGCGACGGCCACGATTGCGGTCGATCCGCTGGGTGGCGTCAGCGTCATCGTCGCCTCGCTGCCGCAGGGCCAGGGGCATCGTACGGTGCTGGCGCAGGTCGTTGCCGACGCGTTAGGCCTCGACCCTGAAATGATTCGCGTCGCCGTCGAGCTCGACACGCTGAAGGACGCGTGGTCCATCGCTTCCGGCAACTATTCGAGCCGGTTTGCCGGTGCCGTCGCCGGGACGGCGCATCTCGCCGCGACTCGGCTGCGCGACAAACTCGCTGCTATCGCGGCATCGCGCCTCAACGTGACCGCCGAGCGGATCCGCTTCGCCGGCGGCAAGGTCTTCGCCGAGGGCAATCCCGACAATTCGATCAGCTTCGGCCGGCTCGCCGGCGCCAGCCATTGGGCGCCGGGCACCCTTGGCGACGCCATGCCGGCCTTGCGTGAGACGGTATTCTGGACGCCGCCGGAACTCGAGGCGCCGAACGAAGCCGACGAGATCAACAGCTCCGCCGCCTATGGCTTCATCTTCGACTTCTGTGGGGTCGAGGTCGACCGTGCGACGGGGAAGTTGCGCATCGATCGCTACGTGACCATGCACGATGCCGGCACGATCCTGAATCCGGCCCTGCTCGATGGCCAGGTGCGCGGCGGCTTCGCTCACGCGGTGGGCGCCGCGGCCTACGAGCAGTTCGCCTACGGTGAGGACGGCAGCTTTCTCTCCGGCACTTTCGCAGACTATTTGGTGCCGACCGCCTGCGAGGTGCCCGAGCCGGTGATCCTCCACATGTCGACGCCCTCGCCGGTGACGCCGCTCGGCGCCAAGGGGGTGGGCGAGGGCAACTGCATGAGCACGCCCGTGTGCGTTGCCAACGCGGTCGCCGATGCGCTCGGCCAACGCGATATCGGCTTGCCCCTGAGCCCACCCCGCCTGGCGGCCTTGATCGCCTCGGGCGAGACGCCGGCCAAACGCGGTGCTGCTGCGCCGACCTCGCTGGCCAAGCCGGGTAAGGGTCTCACCGGACAGGGCGAGACCACGGTGCCGGCGCCGCCGGAAGCGGTCTGGCGCCTGCTGCTTGATCCGCGCGCGCTCAGGGTCATGCTCCCCGGCTGCCACGCGCTCGAAGTCATCGGCGAAAACGCCTATCGCGCCGAAATCACGGTCGGCATCGGCCCGGTGCGCGGCCGCTACGAGGCGCGGCTGCGCCTGAGCGATCTCGAGGCACCGCGATCTCTGCGGCTTCACGGCGAAGGGTTGGGCGCGCTGGGCATTGCGCGCGGAGACGGCACGGTTGAATTGGCCGCGACGGCCGACGGCGGCACCATGTTGCGCTACCGTTACGAAGTCGAGATCAGTGGCAAAGTCGCGGCGGTCGGCGCCCGAATGCTTCACGGCGCGACGCGCATCCTGATCGACCAGTTCTTCGAGCGTCTGATCGTGCAGGTGAATCCGGACGCAGCGTCGTCCCCGTACTGGCGTCGGCTGTTGCGTCTCCTGGGGATCGGGCGATGAAACCCGCGCCTTTCGATTATTTCCGGCCGCAAACCGTCGAGGAGGCACTGAAGGCCCTCGGCGATCATGGCGAGGCGGCGCGCGTGTTGGCTGGCGGTCAATCGTTGGTGGCCATGCTCAACATGCGGTTGGCGCAGCCGGCGCTGGTGGTCGATATCGGTCGCCTGTCAGCCCTCGACCGGATCGCGGTCGAAGGCGACCGTCTGATGGTCGGCGCCGCGGTGACCCAGGCGATGCTCGAACGCTGGCCTGGCCTTGCCGAACAAGCGCCATTGCTGGCGGCAGCGTTACCGTGGGTCGGTCACTTCCAAACCCGCAATCGCGGCACGGTGTGCGGCTCGATCGCCCACGCCGACCCCAGCGCAGAACTGCCCTTGTGCCTGGCGGTGCTCGGTGGCGAGGTTGTTCTGCGCAGCTTTCGCGGCCGTCGGACGGTGGCGGCGGCGCGCTTCTTCACGGGCACGCTGACGACGCTGCGTCGGGCGGATGAGTTGATCGAGGCTGTGCGGTTTCCCCTGAAGCGGCCGCGGGCGGGATACGCCTTCCGCGAGCTCGGCCTGCGCCATGGCGACTTCGCCATCTGCGCCGTCGGCGCAGTGGCGGAGGGCGAGCACTTGCGCATCGGCATTGGCGGCGTCTCCGACCGGCCGGTGGTGCGCGAACTCGGCGCGCTTGGCAACGAGGCCCTCGACGACGCGCTCAACGAGCTCGCCTGGGATCTGGGCGCTGCCGACGATGTCCATGCCACTGCCACTTACCGGCGCGGGCTGGTGCGCAATCTGGGCCGCCAGGCGATCGAGGAGGCGCGTTCATGCCGGTCCTGAAGGCAGGAGAGCGGCACACCGTCAGCTTTACGCTCAATGGCCGGGAAGTGTCGGGCCTGGCCGAGCCGCGGCTGCTGTTGAGCGATTTTCTGCGTCACGAGCTTGGCGCCAGCGGCACTCATGTCGGTTGCGAGCACGGCGTGTGCGGAGCTTGTACGATAAGGATCGACGGCCTCGCCACCCGCGCCTGTCTGATGCTGGCGGTGCAGGTGGAGGGGCACCGGGTCGACACGGTCGAGGGCTTGGCCGACGCCGACGGCACGCTCGGAGAGCTGCAAGCGGCGTTTCGCCGGAACCATGCACTGCAATGTGGGTTTTGCACGTCGGGCATCCTGATGTCGGCGAGCCATTGGCTGGAGACCGACCCGGCGCCGGACGAGCAAGCGGTGCGCAGAATGCTGAGCGGTCATCTCTGCCGCTGCACCGGCTATGGCGGTATCGTGAAGGCGGTGATGGAGGTTGCCGCCAACCGACGGCGCGACAAGAAGGGCGGAGATGTTTGATCTCGGCCGCACCCTGCTACAGAGCGTCGAACGTCGCCCGGAGGCGCTGGCCTTGGTCGATGGCGACCTGCGCCTCACCTATGCCGAATGGTACCGAGTAATCGTTCGCGTCGCCGGCGGACTTGCAGAAATGGGGCTGGTGCGAGGTGACCGGCTCGTCTCGGTATTACAGAATCGCGCCGAGGCCGCGACGCTGCACTGGGCCTGCCAGCTCCTCGGACTGGTCGTCACGCCGATCAACTGGCGAAGCAAGGCGGGCGAGATCGACTATTGTGTGCAGAACGCCGAAGCGGCGGGAATTGTGTTCGAGAAGATCTCGGAATTAGCCGTCGCCGAATCCCGGGCGGCGCAGGCGTTGCCGCGGATCGCGGTCGGCGGTGCCGAAGGCGGAACAGCGCATTTCGAAGAGCTCGCCGGCAAGACGGTATCACCAGTTGCGGACGCAGAAGACATCTCCCTAATACTCTACACCTCGGGCACGACTGGGCAGCCGAAAGGCGTGCCCCGGCGGCACCGTCAGGAACGCGCCGCTGCGCTCGCCCATGTCGCGCAGAACCTCTACGCCAATGGAGAGCGGACTCTGGGCGTCATGCCGCTCTACCACACGATGGGTGTCCGTTCCCTGTTGTCGATGGCCTTGGTCGACGGCGTCTTCGCCTGCTTGCCGCGCTTTTCGAGCGACGGCGCGCTGGCCTTGATCGAGCGCGAGCGCCTGACGTGCCTCTATCTGGTGCCAACGCTCTTCCACGAGCTTGTGAGTCACTCGCGGTTCGCGGCCACGGCGACGGAATCCGTGCGCAAACTTGGCTTCGCCGGTGCGGCGATGACCGATGGGCTTCTCAAGAAGGTCGATTGGGCCTTCCGGCCGGAGCTGTTTGTCAATCACTACGGATCCTCGGAGATCTACACTTTCACCATCGACCAGCAGGCGACCCGCAAGCCGGGCTCGGCCGGCCGCGCAGGACTCAACCAGCGCATCCGGGTGGTTCGCCTCGGCAGCGATGATCCCGAGCGGTCTGTCGCCACGGGCGAGGAGGGCGAGATCATCGCCGATCTTGCCGGCGAGGAGGCCTTCGAAGGCTATTGGCGGCGACCCGAGGCCGATGCCAAGGCGATCCACGCCGGCTGGTACTTCACCGGCGATATTGGCCACCGCGATGCCGACGGCGACTTGTTCGTGACCGGGCGAGTCGACGACATGATCATCACCGGAGGCGAGAACGTCTCGCCGGGCGAGATCGAAAGCGTGCTGTCGTTGCACCCGGCGGTCGCCGAGGTCGCGGTGGTGGGTCTGCCGGACCCGCGTTGGGGACAGCGGATCGTCGGTTTCATAAAACGCTGCAGCCCGGTCACCGCGACGGCACTCGACGACTGGTGCCTCCGATCGAGCCTCGCCAATTTCAAGCGCCCGCGCGACTTCGTGTTCGTCAAGGAGGTCCCCAAATCGCCGGTGGGCAAGCTCCTGCGGCGCAAGCTTGTAGCCGGTGAGTTCGAGCCTGAGTCGGGCGACGACATTCCCCTTATCGAAGGAAAGCGCACATGACCGAACCCTATGCTCCCATTACCCGGGGTTTTCCGTCCGAGCTCGACGGCTTCCGCGTCGAACTAGACGCCGCAAGCGAACGTGCCGACATCGTCCTTGACCGGCCGCCGCTCAACGTGATCGCGATGCCACAGCGCGACCAACTGCGCCTGACCTTCGAGGCGCTCGACGCCGATCCGCGGGTGCGCGTTATCGTCCTGCGAGCGGTTGGTGAACATTTTTCTAGCGGCGGCGACATCAGAGGCTTTCTTGCCGCGACTCCCGAGCATGTCTCGAAACTCGCTTGGAACATTGCTGCGCCGGCCCGCTGCGAGAAGCCGGTGATCGTCGCCAATCGCGGCTACTGCTTCGGCGTCGGCTTCGAGATTTCATTGGCCTGCGACTTTCGCATCGTTTCGGAGACTTGCTTCTACGCGCTCCCCGAGCAGAGACTGGGCCAGATCCCGGGCTCCGGTGGGTCGGCCCGGCTACAGAAGATGGTTGGCATTACCCGCACCAAGGACATCGTCATGCGCTCGCGGCGAATTCCGGGCCGCCAAGCCTATGAATGGGGCGTGGCGACGGAATGCGTCAAGAACGACGACCTGGAGCGCGCCACAGATGCGTTGGTTGCCGAACTTCGGAGTTTCGCGCCGCTCGCCCAACGCACCGCGAAGAAGCTGCTAAACGATACTGAGGATGCGACTTTGTCACTTGCCATCGAGCTCGAAGGCCATTGCTACAGTCGGCTGCGCTCCTCCGACGACTTCCGCGAGGGAGTCGAGGCGTTCCATGCCAAGCGCACGCCAACCTTTGCCGGTCGTTGAACCCGCACAGGTTGTCCGTACGGCTTAAGTCATCGGGGTGTACTGGTGATGATGGCCGCCGAGGAGAGAGGGATATGCTCAACCTCGGCGTCGCGGCTGATCTCGCCTTCGGCACCCTTGAGCCAGAAGCTCGCGATCAGCGCGACGAGCGCCGCGGCGACCAGCAGTATGGACGGCGCATCGATCCGGCCGGTAGCGGAGATCAGCAAAGTGGCGATGAGCGGCGCCGTGCCGCTGAAGACGACGGCGCCGATGTTCATGGTGAAGGCGACGCCGGTGAACCGCACCGGGGTCGGGAAGAGATCGGCCAGTATTGCGGCGAACGTGCCGTGCGTGAAGCAAGCTGACAGGCCGATCAGCAGGAACAGCAGCGGCAGCGGCAGGCTGTGCGCCGCCATGGCTTGGAAAGCGGGCAAGGCGCCCGCCGCGATGACAATGCAGCCGACGCGGTAGACAAGCCGACGTGGAACGATATCCGCTACCCAGGTGGCAGCGACCAGGCTCACCGACATCGCCGCGCTTGCCACATTCAAGGCAACGGCGACGCTGCCCGGCGGATAAGACAGGGTACGCGTGAGATAGGCAGGAATCTGTGCGAACAGCAAGCCGTTGAACACGGCGACGACGCAGGTGGCGCTGATGCCGAGCACGATGCGCGCCGTCTCGGTGCGAAACAGCAGCGCAATCGGATTGGGCGCCGCGACTTGTGCAGCGGTAAGGCGCGCTTTCATACGCAGAAAGCTCGGGCTCTCTTCGAGCGTGCGGCGCAGCTGCCAGCTCACCACGCCGAGGGCGCCGCCAATCAGGAAAGCAATGCGCCAACCCCAGCCTTCCATCAGCTCGGCCGGCAGGACGGCATGGAGTAGCGCGCTCACCCCGGTCGCCAGCAGCACTCCCGCACTCACGCAGCCGAATACGACACCGCAGGCGAGCGTGGCATGGCGTACCGGCACAACCTCCACGGCGTAGGTGATGGCGCCGGGCAGCTCGCCGCCGAGGCAGAAGCCTTGAACAACCCTCAGCAGGACGAAGCCAGCACTTGCCCAGGCTCCGATGCTGGCATAGCCCGGCAACAGGCCCATGGCGATGGTGGCAAGCGACATTGTCGCCAGCGACAGCATGAAGCTCTCGCGTCGACCCGCCCGGTCTCCTCGCCAGCCGAATAGCAGCCCGCCCAGGGGCCGCGAAAGATAGCCCACGGCGAAGACGGCGAAGGTGCTCAGCAGCGAAACGAGGGGATCGCTCGCCGGAAAGAAGGCGCGTGAGATATAGGCGGCAAAGGTGCCGAACACGATGAAGTCGTAAAACTCGAGGGCGCCGCCAAGACTGGCGATCAACACGACGCGCAAACCGGCACGGTCGAGGCCTCGGCGTGGCGTTGGCACCGCCTCCTGCATCACGCTCACGCGCTCCTCCTCCCCGTTGCCGACCACAGCTTTGTGGCTCTATGTTTATTGACAAAAACAGTCACCGATCGTCGCCCGCTGGTCAAGGTGGCGGCCTAGGGAGAACGCCGTGAGCAACAGTCGCAAAGCGACGACACCAACGATCGTCAAGCTTGGATCGGCGGTTGGCATATACGACATGACGTCGGTGCCCTGGACCGAGGCTGGCAAGAAGGGCATCAGCCAGAAAATCGTCCGCGTAGATCACGCCAAGGGCCGCTACCTGGGATTGGTTGCGTTCGAAGCACTGACGCGGAGCGGCCTGCATCAACACCTCGGCACGGCCACCAGCTATTTCCTGAGCGGATCGCTGGCCGACTATGCGGGAACCGCAGTGCGCGGCCAGGTCGGCATCAACCTCGCCGGGGCCACGCATGACGCCGTCGCCTATGAGAGCTGCCTGCTCTGCGCGCGACTGGAAGCACCTGTAATCTATCCGACCGACGATGGGCCGCTACATCGACTGCATGCTGGCGCCAAACATGCCGAGATCGTCAATGCCTCGCCCGAAGTGATGCCGGACATCAATGTTGCCGTTGAAGCGCTACCGCTGTTGTCGACCACACTGGCCGGCGTAGGCCGCAGGATGATCTTTGACTATAGCAAGACCACCGACGACCGGCGCCTTGTGCAGCTTCAGCTCCTGCCCGGAGCATCGGTGCCTGCGCATCGGACGACCGACCTGGTCGAGTGGTTCGTCTATGGCGGCGATGTGAAGATTGGCGACAAGACAGCGTTCGCCGGGGGTTTTGTGACGGTCGCGCCCGGCACCGAAATGACGATATCGAGCCAATACGGCGCGTTAATATTGGCCTGGGCAGAAGGTGGCATTCACTGGTCCGACGGTAGAAAGCGTCCCGACCTTTACGGATTCTAAAGTTACGCGCCGGTTGTAGGCGACAAGCGCAGCGTGGTGGTTTCGCCCGCCTTACCTTGTCGGGAAAGCTAATCAAGGCCAGATTGAGTCGACGACTCTCTGGGATACCGCTTGAATTCTGATGGGGAGTGATTGTCATGTCGACAACGATCACGACCGAAGCGCCAGCGCGCCCATCGAAACCCTGGTACAAGATTCTCTACGTTCAGGTTCTGATCGCCATCCTGCTTGGTATCGCTGTCGGTTGGCTGTCGCCCGAGTTTGCGACCAATGACTGGATCAAGGCGCTCGGTGACGGTTTCATACGTCTGATCAAGATGATCATCGCGCCGATCATCTTTTGCACGGTCGTCTCGGGTATCTCGCATATTCAGGACGCCAGAAAAGTGGGCCGCGTCGGCATCAAAGCTCTAGTCTATTTCGAGGTTGTGTCGTCGTTCGCGCTGATTCTCGGCCTCATCATTGGCAATCTTGTTCAGGTCGGCCATGGTTTCGCCGCCAAGCCTGATGCGGCGGCAGTCGCGAGTTACGTGAAGCAGGCGGAAGCGCAGAAATCGGTCGACTTCATCCTCAACATCATTCCCGACAGCGTCGTGGGTGCGCTCGCGCGGGGGGACATCCTGCAGGTGCTGCTGTTCGCCATCCTGTTTGGCTTTGCGCTGATGGCGCTGGGTGAGCGCGGCCACAAACTGCGCGACATCATAGACGATACGTCTCACGCGATATTCGGTGTCATCGCGATTGTCATGAAGGCAGCTCCAATCGGCGCTTTCGGCGCCATGGCTTACACCATTGGCCAATTTGGCCCCACCGCTCTCGGCAATCTGATCGGGCTGATCGCGGTGTTCTACCTGACCGCCGCACTCTTCGTCGGCGTTGTGCTTGGGCTGATTGCGCGCATCGTCGGCTTTAATATTTTGAAGTTCATTGTCTATATCAAGGATGAACTGTTGATCGTGCTCGGTACCAGCTCGTCGGAAAGCGCGCTGCCGCAGCTGATGGAGAAGCTCGAACGGCTGGGGTGCTCCAAACCGGTGGTCGGGCTGGTGGTACCCACCGGCTACTCGTTCAATCTCGACGGCACTAACATCTATATGACGCTTGCAACCCTGTTCATCGCGCAGGCACTCGGCGTGGATCTATCATTCAGCCAGCAATTGACAATCCTGGTCGTCGCCATGCTGACGTCGAAGGGTGCGAGCGGTGTCACCGGCGCGGGCTTTATCACTCTTGCGGCAACGCTGTCTGTGGTGAACCCGGCATTGGTACCGGGCATGGCGATCGTGTTTTCGGTGGACAAGTTCATGAGCGAAGTTCGCGCCCTCACCAACATCATTGGCAATGGCGTCGCTACTGTCTTTGTGTCGTGGTGGGAGGGCGAACTCGATCGCGAGAAGCTCAACGCGAATTTGAAGCGGGGTGTCGATCCGTCGGATTTGGAGACCGCCGTTACAACCGGCTGACCATCGCTCAGGTAGGGATAGCTTTAATGGGAAAGCGATTTAAAGTCGGCGATCACGTGACCTGGAACTCGGTGGCCGGACACGTCAGCGGCAAGATCATCAAGGTGCACACGAAGGGGCGTTGTCACGTCGGCCAGGAGGTTGCGGTTCCTATGGCTGCCCAGTAGCCAACAGGATGAAGAGAATCAGCTACAGCGGTTAACGATTCCCACCAACGATCATTCAGCAGGCGATTTGGCTCTACCTCCGGATCACCCTGAGCTTGCGTGACGTCGAAGACTTGCTTGCAGAACGTGGCATTACGGTATCCCACGAGTCCATTCGGCGCTGGGTCATCCATTTCGGGCCGATGATTGCAGCGGACTTGCGTAAACTCCGACCCAAGCCCCACACGACGTGGCATCTGGATGAAGACTACGCCGCGAGTCGTTCGTTGTATGGCCCGCCTGTAATCACCCAAAGCGATCCGACTTTGCTGTCGTAGAGTTGGCGCAGCCCGAATCGCTCGCCGCTGATTACTACGTTCGCCACCACGTCCACTAGAAGACGGCCACGCTCGTCCACCGGTCTGCCTAGTCCAGTGACCGTCGCTCTGCGTAACGGGGCAGGGCTGTTGTCAACGGTGACGACTGAACCAGACTTCAGTTCGGCTCCGACCCACTCCAAGACGACGCCTTCTCGAAGTGTCTTGTCCTCGCTGTTTAGGAAAAACGTCATTGTTGGTTCTCTTTAAAGAGGGAGAATCAGTTTCCAATATCTAGGATCTAATGTAAAACGTTAATTAAATACCATAAGGATCTATAAAATATATAGAAAATGACGATGACGCTATTTGATGCGAGATGGCGGCCATATAAAAGGAACGGTTTCCACCGCGCGCGGCGAATCTCGACGCGCTGCACAGAACCGAAGCCGATCCTGCTGCGCATCGCGCTTTTCTCATACGCACCTCGCTTCTGGAAAGCGTTCGCAAAAAACGAACCTGCCGCTTAACGCAATGTACCAGGTCAAACCATGAAGATTGCAGTCCCCGACCTCATCTCGAACTCATACTTTCCCGCGATCGCGGCGGTTGAGCTCGGAAAATTCGCAGAGCACGGGATAGACGCATCGATCGAGCTCGTGTTTCCCGTTAACAAGGCCTATGGCGCGCTGCGCGATGGCGAAGTCGATTGCGTGGCAGGTTCGGCGCATTCCGCGCTGGCCGCCTTCCCGGAGTGGAACGGTGTCAAGCTGGTCTGCGCGCAGGCGCAGGGGATGTACTGGTTTCTGGTAATGCGCGCGGATCTGGCCGGCGAGCGCGGCAATATCGGCGTCGTCAAGGGCCGCAAGATAGGGGCGGCGCCATGGGTTGAGATGGGCCTACGCCAGCTCCTTGTTGCTGCCGGAATGGATGCCGAACGCGACGGCGTTTCGATCGTGCCAGTTCCTAACACGGGTGGGGCCAGTGTTAACTTCGGGCTGATGGCCGCGAAGGCGCTGCAAGAAGGTTTGATCGACGGCTTCTGGGCGAATGGCATGGGGACCGAGGTCGCGGTGCGCAGCGGCGCCGGAAAGGTCGTACTCGACGTCCGGCGCGGCGACGGGCCGAAGGAGTGCTTCAACTATACTATGGCGTCGCTTGCCGTCACCGACAAGTTCCTCGCGCAACGGCCGCAGGACGCCGCTCGT
>Ga0308309_10000255_pt1 | contig 37598 bp, 38 predicted proteins | sample HubBroMetageWFT5_FD_192491 | JGI IMG/M metagenome (GOLD analysis project Ga0308309, IMG submission 192491) | Warmed and freeze-thawed soil microbial communities from the Hubbard Brook experimental Forest, New Hampshire - Hubbard Brook CCASE Soil... | ecosystem: Environmental > Terrestrial >...
CTGTCCGCCGACCAGCACCACTTCCTGGATCTTGCTGGCATCCACGCCCGCATCCTTCATGCACTGCTTGCACGGACCCACCGAGCGCTGAATGATGTCTTCCACCATCCCTTCCAGCTTCGCCCGCGTCAGCTTCTTCACCAGATGCTTCGGACCGCTCGCATCCGCCGTAATAAACGGCAGGTTGATCTCGGTCTCCATGGTGGTCGAAAGCTCAATCTTGGCCCGCTCGGCCGCATCGCGCAGCCGCTGCAACGCCATCTCGTTGCCCTTACCGCGCAAGTCGAGCCCTTCATCCTTCTTGAACTCATCAATCAGCCAATCCACCAGCCGCTGATCGATGTTGTCGCCGCCAAGGTGCGTGTCGCCATTGGTGGCCTTCACCTCGATGACGCCCTCGCCCACTTCGAGAATCGAAATGTCGAAAGTCCCGCCGCCGAAGTCGTAGACGGCGATCAGCTCGTCTTTAGTTTTGTCGAGACCATACGCCAAAGCCGCTGCCGTAGGCTCGTTGATGATGCGCTTTACATCCAGCCCGGCAATCTGCCCGGCATCTTTCGTGGCTTGCCGCTGGGCATCGTTAAAGTAGGCCGGAACGGTAATGACCGCCTCGGTCACTTTCTCGCCCAGGTAGTCTTCCGCCGCCTTCTTCAGCTTCTGCAGAATCAGCGCCGAAACCTGCGGAGGCGTGTACTCCTTGCCCTGCGCCAGCACCGCCACGTGGTCGCCCGACTTCACGACCTTGTATGGGACCATCTTGATCTCTTCCTGCACTTCGTCGAAGCGCCGTCCCATAAAGCGCTTGATCGAATAAATCGTGTTCTCGGGATTGGTGATCGCCTGCCGCTTCGCGACCTGCCCCACCAACCGCTCTCCAGTCTTGGTAAACCCAACCACGGAAGGCGTAGTCCGCCCTCCTTCTTCATTAGGGATAACTTTGGGCTCGCCGCCCTCCATCACCGCCACGCAAGAATTGGTCGTTCCAAGGTCAATCCCAATAATCTTGGCCATAATCGTCTCCTCTACCTTACTCTTGAATCAAATAAGTGCTTTGTAATCAATGGGCTTATGATTGCCAACCAGCCCATGCTAAGACCTGAGTGGAACGCTGTCAAGGTTTAGATGCGGCGGCCAGGAAGGAAGTTGCGGGAAGAAGACGGCAAGAAGAATCGCGTGGGGACGGCCGTCCTCGGCCGTTCATGCCGAGCAACGCTCGGCTCGCTCTCGCCGCCGCACGCACGACATAGACAAATTCCGCAGCGTGGATTGTCTTACCATTGAGACCGCAAAGTGGCCAGCACCGACCGAAATGCGACCGAGATCGAGACCCTGTATCGTCAGCACGGGGCCGCACTCCTGCTGTTCGCGTCGGCGATTTCGGGCGATAGGGGTCGCGCCCAAGATGCGCTTCACCAAGTGTTCCTGAAAGCCATCGAGAACGGGAGCCTAAGCCAGGCGATAAACAAAAAAGCCTATCTCTTTGCGTGCGTGCGCAACGCGGTTCTCAATGACGCCAAGCTTCAGCAGCGAAACATGCCTCTCGACCTCGCCCAGGCCTGGTTTAGTCCACCTGACCGTGACTATGCCGGAGAGCAGAATCTGAGGCGTGCGCTAGGCGATCTTCCGGATGATCAGCGAGAAGTAATAGTTCTGCACATCTGGGGCGAGCTCACTTTCTCGGAGATTGGCGACCTGCTGGCTGTCAGCTCGAACACAGCGGCATCACGGTACCGGTACGCCCTAGCCAAGCTGCGCGGCTCAATGTTGCCCAAGGAGAATCCCTGTGCAGATCCACGATGATGAGCAATTCGAAGTCTATTTGAAGCGATTCCACCCGATCGCCCCTGAGCCTGTTCCCACACTCAGAATCGGCCATTCCACTCGGCGTTCGCTCTCACTGGGGATCTCGCTGGCGGCAGTAGCGGCCGTCCTTGTGATAGGGGCGGTTATTTTGCATATTCGCAGTAACCAAGTTGTTGTCTCAAATACGAACAGCGATGCGGCAGTTGCCCAGCGGCATGCACCGTCGGAGCCTTTAACCATGCGAAGTGCAAATGCCTGGCTGGCAACGGCGCCCTCATTTAAGTCAGCCGTCGACGGCCTGGCTTTTCGTCCCCAAATCAGCCCACTTCCGCAAGGCAAACAGAGCGCGGTAGCCGTGCTAAGCAAGGAGAAAATCAGACTATGAAAATCTTCAACATGATTCCTTCGATGATTCTGATCGCATTGTTATCAGCGGGCTCTGCATTGGCTCAGCAGCATCAGTCCCTCAAGGAGAATGCGGCTTTGCGTTACTGGTCAGCATTCTCCCAAGTCCAGGATTCCGGTATCACGGACCAGCAAGCCAAAGAACTCAATGCGATCCTCGACGGTACCGCGCCGTATGACGATTCGAAATACAAGGATCTGATTGAGAAAAACATATTGGCCTTTGAAATCATGGCCCGCGCAACCGCTCTTCCGGCCTGTGACTGGGGACTTGATTACGGGCTCGGGCACGACGTACCGGTAGACTATGCCAGAAAGGGATTGGTTCTTGGGCGGCTCAACGTTCTTTACGCTTTTCACCTGCTTAAGACGGGCAATAAAGATGGAGCGGTCCGCGCTCTGGCCGCCGGCCTGCGGTTCTCGCATGATGTCGGAAACGGTGGATCCCTTTTTGCCACGCTGATCGCAAAGGACCTTTTAACGAGTCACCTCAGGGCCGTCGCCGACGCGCTGCGCTTAGAGCAGCTGTCCGCCGCCCAGCGATCACAACTGCAAACAGCCGTTGCGCGAGTCGCGGAAGGACTTGATTGGCCCGCGGCGGCAAAGCGCGACCTGGAAACCTGCCGCGGGGACTACGCAGGAAACCCACAAGCGTCTGCGGCGCTCACCCGGATTGTTTTGTCGTACACTGCCGCCCTGAACGACGGGTCCAAACTGCATGCGCTAAACCAAGCGGTTCAAGGCGCCCCACAGGAACTTGCAAACGTGATCCCGAACGCAGAACGCGTCCTGGAACAAAAACAAGACTTGAACAACACACTTCTGCAGACACGCGCACTATTGCAATGATGGCGCCGAACCATCGGGAAGGCGGGTGGCACATGCTTCGCGCACTCTGCGAAGCGTGCGATCTCAGACCGATCACTGCCGTCCTACCCTGTGCGCCTCTGTGACCTCTGTGTTAAAGATTTTTCGATTGCAGAAAATTGGTTCATAGCGGGCGCCCACTTCTCACTTCCTTTGCGAGAAGTGGAATAGCTCCTGCTAGTCTCTTTGGGACGCAGTCAAAGTCCGCAACTGTTCCAAAGTTTCCGCGGGCTCAGAACGGATCGTATAGTCCGCATTCACGTCGGCTGCCCGGATAATGCCCTGCTTGTCGATTATGTAGCGCGCAGGCATGGGCAGCCGATACTCCGATTCGTCGTGGAATCTATCTAGAGTGCTGCCGAACGACTTGTAAAGCTCGCGCAAGTAGTCCGGTAGTGTGAACACCAGCCGAAACTCCTCCGCGATCTTCAAATGAAGATCCGTCAAGATGTCGAATGTCAGATTCAACTTCTTGTGCAGAGCGCGGGTATACCGTTCGAGTCCGGGAGTGAGCACAACGATCTGCGCTCCCAATGCTCTGACTTCAGAACTAATTCCCTGTAGAGCCTCCAGCTCCATATTGCAATAGGGTCACCAGTGTCCCCGGAAGAAACTGACCACGAGCGGTCCTTGACGGAGAAGATCGGCCGAGGCCACCTGGACGTGATCCTGGTTGAATAACGTGAAACTCGGAGCGCGGTCGCCGGCCTTTAAGGCTCGCTTTTCAATACCAGTGGCCTTGAGCTCGGCTGTCGCTCGATGCATCGTTTCGATGACCTCGGGCGGCGCATTATATGGCGGAGCACCCGATTCGAATGATTTCCTAAACTCGTCCAGGCGTTCCTGAAGACTTGCCATCGCTTTTACCCCTGCTGGATTTCACAAATAAAACCTGCACCCGACATTTCTTAATTATAGATGGCAGCTGCGCCCTCATTCCACGGCAGTTCTTTGGAGGGCTCTCGGCGGGGGGCCACTTCTCGTTTCCTTTGCGAAGCGTGGGATACCACGGCCCCATTCCTCAGTTCGGCCACTCCCCTTCGCATTCCCAGCGGCTGGTCTGACTCCAAAAACAACAAGGATTCTTTGTCTGACGGAACCACATAGGAGTACCATGTGCCTGCCAAAAGCAGGGCTGAAAATAATAGGCGGTAGGTCTTATCGAAGACCTTAGAAAGCAAAGGACTTCAGTATGAATATTGGCTGGCAGGTAGTCGGCCGGGTGTGTCGATTGAAAGGCGTTTCGATGGGCATCATAGCGGCTATATTGTTTGCCGCGCAACCCATGAGGTCGCAGAGCGCTGAGCATCCGCTGGATGCATTGACGGCGCCAGAGTATTGGACCGCCACCGAGGTGCTGCATGCAGCTGGGAAAACAGATGCGAAGTCCAGCTTCCCGATGATTCAACTGAAGGAGCCTCCAAAAAAAGAAGTCCTGGCCTGGAAGCCGGGTCAGCCCCTGCGCCGTGAAGCGTTTCTAATGGTCGAGCAGGGGCGGCAAGTCTTCGAAGCCGTGGTGGATATAGGAGCAAAAAAGCTTGTCTCTTGGACGGAGATAAAAGGTGTACAGCCCCCTTATGTCAGTCTGGCACAGGAAGGCGAGATTGATAGCGCGGTGAAAGACAATGCGGAGATGGTCGCGGCTCTTAAGAAAAGAGGAATCACCGACTTGAATACCGTTTTCTGCGGAGGCTACGGCGCCGGCTATTTCGGCGCGCCCGAGGAGAAAGATAAGCGGTTGCTGCGCACCATATGTCTCGATATACGCGGAGGAACGGAAGGAGCAGGAAGACCGATCGAAGGGCTAACAGCTGTCTATGATGGATACGAAGGCAAGGTGTTGCGGGTGATCGATGAAGGCATCGTGCCGGTACCGAAAGATGCCGGAATGTATGATTTGCCGGCCCTAGGCAAACTCCGCGACGCACCCGCGCCGCTGAGAGTACAGCAGCCATTGGGCCCCGGCTTCCGCCTTAGTGGGCAGTCGGTAACTTGGGAGAAGTGGAACTTCCATTTTCGCCTCGACCGCCGCGTAGGATTAATCGTAACCAATGTGGCCTATCAGGACGGGGACCGCTTGCGATCCATTTTGTATGAAGGGTCGGTGTCGGAAATGTTTGTGCCCTACATGGATCCCAGTGAAGGATGGTTTGCGCGGACCTTCTTCGACATCGGAGAAACGAATGACGGATTTTCGAGCTCGCTTGAGATCGGAGCCGATTGCCCGGAGAACGCGGTTTATTTCGACCAGGTGTACGCCGATCACAAAGGGGTAACGTACTTGAAGCAGCGGGCCGCGTGCTTGTTTGAACAACCCTCAGGCTACATGGCATGGAGACATGATGAGGGTTCCGTCGAGAGCCGCAAATCGCGGGAGTTGGTATTGCGGAACATTGGGGTATTTGGCAATTACGATTATTTATTTGATTGGATCTTTCAGCAGGATGGAACTATCCGTGTGCGCGCTGGCGCAACCGGTCAGGACGAGATCAAGTCGGTCAAGAGCCGGACGGCCGTGGAGGATTCCGATGGGAAAGATGGAAAGTATGGGCGATTCATTGCCGAGAACATCGTCGGCGTGGATCATGATCATTTCTTTTCCTTTCGGCTGGATTTCGATGTGGATGGAACAGCGAACAGTTTTGTCAGAGACAAGCTCCGCGTGGAGCGTTTGCCGGCGGACAGTTTGCGTAAGAGCGTGTGGGTAGCCGAGCCGGAAACTGAGAAAACCGAGGAACAGGCAAAGGCCCGCATGAGCATGGAACAACCGGAGTTTTGGCGGGTCGTTAACCCGAACGTGAAGAGTCCGTTGGGTTACCCGGTAGGCTACGAATTGATGGGCGGCGAGAATGCGATGTCGCTGATGGTGCCCGAGGACTATCCGCAAAAGCGCGCGGGATACACCGATTATCAAGTATGGGTCACGCCGTATCGTGAAAACGAGCGGTACGCCGCAGGCGACTATCCCACGCAAAGCAAGGGCGGAGATGGGTTGCCAGCGTGGACGAAGGCAAACCGGCCGATCGAGAACACGGATATCGTTCTTTGGTACACCATGGGATTTCATCACGTGCCGCACGCGGAAGACTGGCCGGTGATGCCCACCGTATGGCACGAGTTCGAGCTTCGGCCGGTCAATTTCTTCGCGCACAATCCGGCGCTGGATTTGCCGAAGTAGAGAATAGCCCACAAAACAAAACGTCCCAGACTCTTTCGAGTCGTGGGACGTATGTCGATCAGCCCTCCCCCAAGTGCTGCTCAATCGGAAGCCTAACCTGAAGCCGCAGATCGGTAAATGGCCAGTCCGTGCCATTACCCACCCGAAGGTAACCGAAGGCCCTTACTTCACCGGGATCAAATCAAATTTCCCAGACGATTCTTCGTAGAACAGGGCGCCCTCTTTCGTATCGCCGCCGCTCCAATGTTTGTGTCCTCCCGGAACCCGCAAGAAATCGCCCGGCCCCACCCGCTTCTCGCCCGCATCGTCTTTGTACAAATACGCGCCCTTTATCCCGACGATCCAGATATCGTTCGTATGGGTATGCATGCCCGAGTCGGTTCCTGGCGCGAACTTGGTGAATGTACCGTGTGCTCCCGTGTTGGCGTCTCCCCAAATCGCGGCCATGGAAACGCTGCTGTTCCTCGCGCTGAAATTCGCCTGATCGGAAGAAGCGAAGATTACCTTTTCGCCTTGCCCCTTCTGTCCCTGCACCCACCCCACCGACCACGCGGCCACGAGCGCCACCGCCACTCCGAGCACCAATAGCGATCTTTTCATTCTCATCCTCCTCTTTCGTATCGAGTTCTAGATTCAAACGTGAAGCGGTCGGATTCTACGCTGATAAGCAGGGTGGTGCCATAGCTTTCGTTCTACTCCGTGCACCCTGTGTCTTCTGCGTTAAAGGTCTTCGCGGATCAAAAATGCCCCGGGGTCTGAAGGTGTGTCAAAGATTCCCGCTTTACATGTGCCACACATGAAAGTAAGCTATCCACATGTCAAAGATGATTCAGCTTCGCAACGTGCCGGACTCGCTGCATCGAAGGCTGAAAGCTCGCGCGGCCATGACCGGCATGTCGCTCTCGGATTACCTGCTGGCTGAGATTAAGGAGATCGCCGAGCGGCCGACGCTGGCGGAGCTTCGCGACCGGCTACACACGCGCAAGGAGGTGACGGTCAAACTCGACACTGCGCGCCTGGTGCGGGAAGAGCGCGAAGCCCGGTGATCGTCCTGGATGCATCCGCGGCGATTGACTGGCTGCTTCAAACCGCCGTGGGACAAGAAATCGAGGCCCGTCTTTTTTCGCGCGGCGAATCTCTTCATGCTCCGCATCTTTTGGACCTAGAGGTTGCGCAGGTCCTGCGTAGACTGGTACGGGATGGCGCGGTTTCCGCCCCACGCGCCGATCAGGCAGTCCAGGATCTCCTCGATCTTCGAGTAACGCGTTATCCCCACTTCGTTATCCTTCCCCATATTTGGCGGCTCCGGGATAACCTGTCGGCATACGATGCCGCCTACATCGCGCTCACCGAAAAACTCGGCGCCACCCTGATTACACGTGACGCCCGCCTTGCTTCTGCCTCCGTCCGCAGGGTAAGCATCGAACTATTTTAATATTCCATGCCCACAGTGACCTCGCGCTTCCGCCGTTGGTTATCCGATCCCGTCGTCCTGCTGTGTCTGGCCGCGGGCCTGCTCGCCTTCGTGGTGCAGTCCGGCGAACTGGGCACAGCCGACACCATGCATCGCTTGCAGACCACGCACTGGCTGTGGACCCCCGAGCCGCAGGTGTTTCCCAACGAGTATCCCGAGTTCGGACTGCATGGCCGCGGAGGCCACCTCTACAGCTGGTACGGCATCGGGCAGTCTCTGCTGATGCTGCCCGCCGATTTGGTCGGTACCTGGATTGCGCACTGGCCCGTCTTTTCCGATTACGGCGACGATCCGGCGGTGCGCAGCATCGTGGTCAGCTACAGCACGAACATCCTCGTAAACGTGCTCACGGCGCTGATCGCCTTTCGCCTGCTTCGCCAATTCCGCTTCAGCGAGCGGGAGTCCGTGCTCGGAGTGCTAGCGCTGATCTTCTGCACCACGCACCTGCATTACACGCAGAACATGATGGAGAACAACTACATCATGCTGCTCACGCTGACAGGTCTCTCCTTTCAATATGACTGGCTGCGGACGGGAAGCAGACGAGCGTTGTTCGCAGGCTGTGCCGCCCTTGGGCTGAACCTTCTCACTCGGCTGACGACTGGCCTGGATCTCGTGATGGTGGGATTTTTCCTCCTGCTGGTGTTTTGGTTTGAGCAGGTACGAGGTCGCGACCTATGGGAGCGGTTCGTCAATTACTGCAAAGTTGCCGGGCCCGTCTACGCGTTTTTCCTGGTGGTTGATCGGCTTTACCAGTTCTATCGCTTCGGATCTCTTACCAACACCTACACAGCGCTCTATGGCCAGGAACAGCGGTTGCAGGATCCGACCCTGCCCGCAAGTTTTCCCTGGAGCACACCTTTTCACGAGGGGTTTCTCGGTGCCCTGTTCAAGCCAGAGAAGTCGATCTTCCTTTTTGATCCGTTGCTGGTGCTTGCGATTCTGCTGCTTATCCTGCTGTGGAAGCGCCTGGCGCCGGAAGTTCGCGCATTTGGGATCGCCTCGTTACTCCTGTTAGTCGCTTATATCAGTCTCTATGCAAGGTACACGTACTGGTCGGGGGATTTTGCCTGGGGAGACCGCTACGTTTCGACTTCCGTGGAACTCGCGGCATTTCTCGCGGTGCCGCTGCTGCTGCGCTATCGCGAGAATCTGAGCGGATGGATCTGGCGCGGCGGGCTCGCACTCATCGCAGCTAGTCTGATCATCCAAATTGCTTCGCTTGCCTTCTGGCTGCCGCTCGAGATTTACCAGATGGAAACGTGGGGCCATCCCACGTTCGTGATCGCGCTGCGCTTCGAGAACATCGTCGCGTTCGCGCTCGGCAAGATGGATGCATGGGGATTGAACAACTACGCCATGCACTGGGACGACTGGGATTACGTGCACATCACGACCTGGAATTTTCTGCCCTTCCTGCTGCGAAGAGTAGGAGCCGCGCCCACGTGGATCGTGGACATGGTGTTTGCGGTGTGGGTGGTTGCGATTGCGAAGCTCGGATGGGTTCTGCGGCTGTTGCGGCGGGCCGTAGCCAAATAACTGATGGGCCGCCGTCTACTCTACAGTGACGGACTTAGCCAGATTCCTCGGTTGATCCACGTCGCATCCCCTTCTGACGGCGATGTGATAGGCCAGCAACTGCAGGGGAACGATTTCGAGAATCGGCGAGAGTTCTTCCGGCGCTGCCGGAACGTAGAGGACGTGGTCGGCAGCTTCTTTAATCTCTTCGTCGCCTTCGGTGGCCAGAGCAATGACTACTCCTGAGCGGGCTTTCACTTCCTTCAGATTTGACATCGTCTTCTCGTAGCGCAGCATCGATCCGGGACTGTTCGCATCCCGCGTGGCGACGATGACCACTGGCAGGTTTTCGTCGATCAGGGCATTGGGGCCATGCTTCATCTCGCCGGCAGGGTAACCCTCGGCGTGAATATAAGAAATTTCTTTGAGCTTGAGCGCGCCTTCAAGAGCGATGGGATAGTGAATGCCGCGTCCGAGAAAAAGAAAATCCTGAGCGCGCTGGAATCGCTTGGCTAGGTCCTCACACGCTTCGTCGTGAGTGAGAATATTTTCCAGCTTGCCCGGGATGAGCGTAAGTTTCTGAGCGGCCTTGCGGGTCTGTTCGGCGGTCATGGCGCCGCGCACCTGGGCGAGGTAAAGCGCGAACAGATAAAGCGCGGTGAGCTGGCAGGTGAAAGCCTTGGTGGAAGCTACGCCGATCTCCGGGCCCGCGTGAGTGTAAATGGTTCCAGCGGCCTCACGAGTAATCATGGAGCCGACGACGTTGCAGATGGCTAGCGTCTTCGAGCCTTTGGCTTTGGCCTCGCGCTGGGCGGCGATGGTGTCGGCGGTTTCGCCCGACTGCGAGATTACGAGCGTGATGGTTTCCGGGCTGACGATGGGGTCGCGGTAGCGCCATTCGCTGGCGTAATCGACCTCGACCGGGACGCGGGCGAAACTCTCTATCATGAACTTGCCGGCTTGTCCGGCGTGCCAACTGGTGCCGCAGGCCACGATGTTGATTTTCTTCGCGGCGCGGAATTCGGCCTCGCTGATCTGCATTTCGTCGAGGAAGATGTGGCCGGTGTCGAGCGAAATGCGTCCTAAAGTTGTGTCTCGGACGGCGCGCGGCTGCTCGTAAATCTCTTTGAGCATGAAGTGCTTGAAGCCGCCCTTCTCCGCCATGATCGGATCCCAGGTCACGTGCTGCACCTGGCGCTGGAGAGGCTTTCCGTCGAAATCCGTAAGTTGCACGCCGTTGGCGGTGACCACCGCGAGGTCGCCGTCGGCCAGAAAGAAAATGTCGCGCGTGTGATAGAGAATGGCGGGAACGTCGGAGGCGACAAAATATTCGTCGTTGCCGAGTCCGACTACCAGTGGAGGGCCGTTACGAGCTGCCACAATCTTGTTCGGCTCGTCGACGGAAATCACGGCCAGGGCAAAGACGCCGGTGAGTTCCTTTACGGTCTTACGAACCGCCTCTTCGAGATGAGGGTGGCGACCGTTGCCGCTTTTGAGGTGTTTCTCGATCAAATGAGCGATGACTTCGGTATCGGTTTCGGTGGAGAACTTGTGGCCTTCTTCGATAAGCTTTTTCTTCAGGCTGAGATAGTTTTCAACGATGCCGTTGTGCACGACGACTATCTTGCCTGTGCAATCCCGATGAGGATGAGCGTTTTCTTCCGTGGGACGCCCGTGAGTGGCCCAGCGAGTGTGGCCAATGCCGTAGCTGCCTTCGAGCGGCTTGAGGCGAATGGCTTCTTCCAGGTTGCGCAGCTTGCCTTCGGCGCGCCGGATCTGCAGCTTGTCTCCGTTGCCGGCAACGGCAATTCCAGCTGAGTCATAACCGCGGTACTCGAGCCGCCTCAGTCCCTCGAGGATGATCGGGACGACTTGCTTTTTGCCGACGTAGCCAACAATGCCACACATGTGAAAACTCCAGGAATTCAGTCTGCGAGGGAGCAGCGAAACTCTTCGATGACCGGGTTAGTGAGAACTTCGCGAGCCATGCGCTCAACTTCAGTTTGCGCTTCTTCGCGGCTGAGCCCGCCATCGAGCGTGAGCTCGAAATACTTTCCCTGGCGGACTTCCTCCAGACCCTTGTAGCCCATCTTCTTGAGCGCACCCTGGATCGTCTTGCCTTGAGGATCGAGAACGCTTTTCTTAAGCGAAACGTAAACGTAGGCTTTCATGGAGGGGTCAATTATACGTCAGCTTTGGCGGAGGTTCGCCTCGGCGAGCAAGAAGAGAGCAGATAACTTTGGGCGAAGTCGCAGAGGCTTTTAAATTCGGGCAGGGGACGACAGCTCTCGATGGTCCGAGGTCTGTATTCGTATTTCAGCCACCCAGATCTTGTAGTTTTCGCTCCAAATCAGCTTGGGCTTGTTCGAGCATGGCGCGGTGATTGGGGTTGCGGCTCTGCTCGAGTTGCTGCGAGACGCGGCGGAGCGACAGGCGAAGATTCTCTTGTTCGCGAAGCCGGGCCGCGGCCTCCGATGTCAGGCGTGGCTTTTCGGGTGTGCTTCTTGCGGCCGCCTCGTCCTGTTGTGCCTCGACGGACTTGCTTTCCCAGCCCCGGGCCATGAGGTCAGTATAACGTTCCGCGGCAGCAGGGTTGCAACCGCGGGAACGGCGCTAATATCCGGACACGCTCGCAGTGTCCCATCTTGGGAAGAATCTGTTCGCTAAACCGATCTGGAGAAGAAAACCGACTATTTCCCTAAGTAGTAAGGCTATAATGCGCGAGAATCGGGGCAGTTAGCGGCGCGCTTTCGAGGGGGAGACGCCGCGAGGTCCGGTGTAGTGTACCCCTTGAGCGTGCCACGCTTAAAACGGGATGCTCAGCGCTCCCTAGCGCTGCTGGAGATGGCGGAAGTAGTGTCTCGCAGCCATGAACCAGCCGAAGCTCTCCTGGAATCGGAGCAGTTGCTCACCACTTATTTCAGTGCCTCCAAGGTAGGTTTCTGTATTCTCGACACGGACCTCCGCTATCTGGCGATCAACCAGACCCTGGCCGAGATGAATGGCATTCCCGCAGAAGCGCATTTGGGGAAGAGCCTTCGCGAGATGCTCGGTGATTCGGCCGAAGTGATTGAGCCGCAGTGCAGGCGGGTTCTGGCGACCGGGCAACCGATCGTCGATCTGGAGATCAGCACTGTGCTTCCTACCAGAACTGAAGCCGGCCACTGGATAGAACATTACATTCCAGTCAAATCCGCGACCGAGGAGGTCAGACAGATCGGTGTTGTTGTGGTCGAGGTCACGGAACAAAAGAGACTTGAGGAATCGCTTCGCGGGATCTCTGAGACGCTGCAGAAGGAAAAAAAGCGGCAACAAGTGTTGATGGAAGTGAGCCGAGTACTGGCCGTAAAGTGGGACTCGCGGCAGGTTTTCCCTAAAATCTCCGCCTATCTGCGCCGGATTTTGCGGCAAGAATATGCGGCCCTGGCGGTACACGACGAGAAAAGCGGACAGCTGGTTCGGCAGGCCTTGGATTTTCCCCTGCGGAAAGGATCAACCGGCGATGGCGGAATCGATGCCGGAAGGGATCCGGGAGGCAAGGCCCTTCGGGAGCGGGCGCCCATAATTTTCACCAAGGATGAGTTGCGAGAATTCCCCGCTGAGACCACGGATCACCTTCTGGGAGAAGGGTTGCAGTCCCTTTGCTATGTTCCCTTGCTCCGGCCGAAGGGGCCTTTGGGAGTGCTCGTGCTAGGCAGCACCCGGGCCGACGCCTTTAAGACGGACGACCTGACGCTTCTCAACCAGGTTGCCGCGCAACTTGCGATTGCCATAGAAAACGCCCGCACCGCCCGCGAAGTCGAGCAGCTCAGAAGCCGCCTGGAGCACGAGAAACGCTTCCTCGAGGGGGAACCCCGAATCCACCTTCACTTTGAAGCGATCATCGGGGAAAGTCCTGCTGTGAAGGATGTGCTGGATCAAGTCGCGATCGTCGCCGCCAGCGACGCGACCGTTCTGATCCTGGGAGAGACAGGAACCGGCAAAGGGCTTATCGCACGAGCCATCCATACCACCAGTAAGCGCAGGGACCGAGGTTTTATCACTTTGAATTGCGCTGCGATTCCCACCGGACTGCTGGAAAGCGAATTGTTTGGGCACGAGAAGGGCGCTTTTACCGGGGCCGTCAGCCAGAAGATCGGGCGCCTGGAACTCGCTGATAAGGGCACACTCTTTCTGGACGAGATTGGAGAAATCCCTCTGGAGTTGCAGCCCAAGCTGCTGCGGGTGTTGCAGGACCATGAGTTCGAGCGGCTGGGAGGGACGCGGACGATCAAGGTAGATCTGCGCCTGATCGCGGCCACTAATCGCGATCTAGCCCGGAGCGTCGCCGAGAAAGAATTTCGCAGCGATCTCTTCTATCGCTTGAAAGTCTTTCCGATTCGACTGCCTGCGCTGCGGGAACGGCGCGAGGACATCCCCTTATTAGTCCGATACTTTGTCCGGAAATTTGCCCGGGGCATGGACCGCGGCATAGAGACGATTCCCACCGAGACCATGAATAGCCTGATCAACTGGCCCTGGCCGGGCAACGTCAGAGAGCTGGAAAACTTTATTGAGCGATCGGTCATCCTTACGGAGGGAACGGCCTTGCGCGCGCCCCTGGCTGACCTTCAGGCGGAATCACCTGGCTCTGGCGCCGCGGAGCACTCGCTCGAGGGCGCGGAACGCGAGCACATCATTCGCGTGCTGCGGGAAACCCGTGGAATGATCTCCGGTCCTACGGGAGCGGCGCGCCGGCTCGGCCTGAAGCGCACCACGTTGCAGTCGAAGATGCAGCGGCTGGGAATCACGCGTCGAGACTATGCCGGCCGGGAAACGGACTAATCGGTCGGAGCGCGTCTATTTCAGCTTCAGCCTTATTTCAGCATTTCAACTCAACCTTTATTTCAGCTTAACAAAGAGCAAAACAAAGATCGCCCATACTCCAACCGTGACGGGAAACTGCACCACGGCCGCGTCGCGCATCCCACCTCCTCTGGGTAGAGCATATGTAAGCACCATCATTGCCAGAGCGGTAAGCACGCCTAGAATCAGTTTGCTTTTCCAGGTCATGAGTGTTTGCCCTCACTTTCCCCTTTTGCTCGGACTTAATTCCTCTCGCAGGCCGGGAGTATACCCTGCGAAGACAACCTGAACAAGGCTGCAATCGAAGGCAGTGAAATCAGAAGTGTTTCCAGAGTGCTGTCAAGCGGGGAGAGGTTCAAGTGCCGATTTATGCTCTGGTTGCCGAATGGTCGGCATCCGGTCAGTTCTGAGGCCAGCGACCCTAATCGGATGAGCTTCTCCTGCTATGGGTTAGACCGCCTTCGAGACTGCGCCATTCTGGAACTTCAATTGCACCATGGTTCCGTGATCGGGAAGTAAGTCGAGCAAGTTTCCCCAACGCGGACGGGCGAGTCGCATTTCCTCCCTCGGCACAACGCCAGCCGCATCCGGATCAGGAGTGAACCGTGTTAGTGGCTAGGAACTATCAGCCGAGCAATCTGGTTCGGTTACTGCCGGAGCCTGCCAGGCTTTCTGCGCTGGCGGAGGATTTATCGAGAAGCGAAGCGTGGCGGGGGAGATCGCTGGTCCGCGAAGAAGCGTGGACAGTTCTCAGCCACGATAACCCAGAGGCAATTGATCCTCTGTACTTGTTTGCCTGCCAACTGGAGTGGGAGCAGCATGCCGATGCAAGCGCCGCTTGGGAAGTGATTTCCGCCGCGCGCAACCCGCACGCCGACACATGCGCCCACGCCCGCTCTTTGCTCGAACGTTCGCAGCAGCAGGTGAAGGAACAACATCCAGAGGATGTCCCCGACGAGCAGGGACACCGGCGAAGTTCGACAGCGGAGGCAGGCATGAGAACTCCCTACGGTCTCGAGATCATCGAGAGCTGCATGGGCTGCAAGATGAGCCGGCCAGGGTTTTTCTGCCGCTTTTCGCCGGCGGTGTTGCGCTCAGTGGACGAAGACAGCCATCACAGCGTCATGCCGGCCGGAGCGGTGCTGTTCGTGGAAGGGCAAACCCCGCGCGGCGTGTTTATTCTTTGCTCCGGTAAGGTCAAGCTTTCCACGACATCGAAGGAAGGCAAAGTGCTGATCCTGAAACAGGCGGAAGCCGGTGAAGTGCTGGGGTTAAGCGCTGCCATTTCCAGCACAAACTACGAAATGACTGCAGAAACTGCTTCCCCCTGCCAGTTGAATTTCATCGGGCGCCAGGATTTGATGAACCTGCTGCAGAACGAGAGCGAAATGGGCGTGCACTCCGCTCTGTGGCTGAGCCGTGAGTTCCAGGGTGCGTATCGAGACATCCATGACCTGGTGTTGGCCCGTTCTTCGTCGGGGAAACTGGCGAGGTTGTTATTGTCCTGTGCTCCAACGGGACTTCAGGAATCGCGGGAACTGCATTTGCGTTCCGTCATGACCCACGAAGAGATGGCGCAACGCATCGGCTCCTCGCGAGAAACGGTTACGCGGCTGTTAAGTGATCTGAAGAAAAAAAGGCTGATCCGCCTGGAGGGCGCGACCCTGGTAATTCGCGACCGGACCGGGTTGGAAGCTCTGGCAGTTTAACCCTTCCCCCACCCGGAAGGGCGGCTCCGAAACTGGGGTCGCCCTCCATTTTTCGCTGCAGTCCTCGACCCCATCCGAGCGGAAGTGAGTTGGCTTGTATTCCGGCACGCTGATTAACGATCTGATCGCAGCGGTCGAAAGCGCGGAACAGGCGGCTGCATCCCGTCCGACTGAACAGAACCACATGGTGAAACCATGCGTAGAAGCGACGAACTCAGAGTCCGAAAAGTTCGCGGAGCCGTTTAGTTTGCGCCCGGCTGACTGGAATCTCGCTCTGCTTCTTATCATCCATGCGCAACTGGTAAGAACTCTTGAACCAGGGAACGACTTCGCGAATACGGTTGATGTTCACCAGGTAGGAGCGGTGTGCGCGCCAGAACAAGCCCGGATCCAGGCTGCTGAGTAGCTCTTCCAAGGTACGGCAGTTCGAATGTCCCTCCATGCCCGACGGGCCGGCGGTCACAACCGTGATCACTCCGTCCTCGATCGAGGCGTAGCAGATTTCCTTCTGATCGACCAGAAACATTCGTCCCACAGCCTTGAGCAGGATTTTCGAGGTTTGAACCTTGGGCGCCTGCAGCATCCGGACCAATGTGTCGATCTTCTCCGCAGGCAGGCCCTCAGCTCCCTGCTGCGCGCGGGCTCTCTGCACTGATTGGGCAACGCGCTTCTTGTCGAAGGGCTTCAGCAGATAATCCACGGCGTTGACCTCGAACGCTTTGACCGCATATTGATCGAAAGCCGTGGCGAAGACGATCTTGGGGAGCGGAATCTTCCGATCGAGAAGCTTCTTGATCACGCCGAAGCCGTCGAGTCCGGGCATCTGGACGTCAAGAAAAACGAGATCGGGGCTGTGTTCTTTGATGAGGCTGACGGCCTCGATGCCGTTTTTCCCCTGCGCGACCACGTTGACGTCGCCGACGCTCTTGAGCAGGTAAGCAAGTTCATCGCGGGCGAGTTGTTCATCGTCCACGATTACCGCAGAAAGGGGCATGCCTTCTCCCGTGGCCAGAGGTCTATTCCAGAGGTCCGATTAAAGTATAGTGGCGGCGTTTTAGCAGCGTCAATGCAGGTGAAATCAGTGCGGCTGCATCATGCCACCCAGATCCATTTTGGTGAAGCCGGCGGGGATCTCGAACAAACTTGCCGGTTGCGCGCCTTCTTGAATGTTGCGCAGTTCTCCGGCGGTGTTCTTGCCTTCCCACTTGACTGGAAACCGCAGCTTGGGGTCGAGCCAGAAGTGGCTGACATCGCCGCTGGCGTTCGTAGTCTCGTACTTCACCGTGCTGCGGCCGTTAACGATATCACTGCCGACTTTGTGGCAAGTGCTGCTCTCGTGCCCCATTTTTTGCCAATCGCCGCAGGCATTCTCGACGTCGCCCGTCTGGAAGAAAGCGGCGGCGTATCCCATACGCTGGGTTTGTGCCTGCATGGGCATCTCCATATACATATGTTGCTGGGCCATCAGGACATCACCGGTCTGGGTGGCGTAATTTATGATCATCGCTCCGCCATGGGCGCTGGCGGTTTGCGACTCGATGCGCATTTTGTCTTTGGCAAAGTAGATCTTGGCCTGGGTGGGCGTACCCGGTTTCTGCAAGTCGACGATATCCGCAGAGAATTCGGTCTGCGCCAGCGCGAAGCTGGCCGCAAGAATAAAGACGAAGAAACACGAAATACGAGTCATCCATTGAAGCATGTAAGTCTCCTTCATTTCGCGTCGGGCGTGGCCGTCGCTTGATGGCGAGCCTCAGAGCGAGAGCGGAGGAAGAATAACAGAAGCCCGTACCAGGCGGACAGAGGACGGGAACAACGTCAATCACCGGGGTGGCCGGTCTACGACGCGAGTTAATGCCCGCTTTGTCCTTGAGGCTTGTCGAAATCCCGAGCGATCCATTTCGACAAGAACGTGCTCTCGCGATCCTTGAAGCCCAGCTTGCGATACACCTGCAGCGCCGCTGCGTTTTGCCGGACGACCTCCAGATGAAGCGCTCTGACGTTGAGTGACCGGGCAGCGTCCTCCACAAATGCCATGGTCTTGCGTCCCCAACGCCCGCGATATTCCGGCAGCAGGTAGAACTCGTCGACAAACGCGTCACGGCCCAACCACTCCAGGCTATAGCTGAAACAGATCACAACATAGCCGACGGGGGCCTCGCCATCCAGAATGAGCCACACGCGGCCGAGATTGTCGTCGCGCAGCAAAGTGGTCAGGGCCACCCTGGCTTTCTGCTCGTCGAAGCCGTGTCCATCGAAAGCGTAGTACGCTTCCATGAACCTCAGCAGCGCGGCAGTATCGGATTCCACCGCCAACCGAAAAGACGGCTCGGCCGTCACACTACGTTCTCCAGTGCCAACGCCATACCCAACCCACCGCTGACGCAGAGCGTGGCAACGCCTCGCCGAGTGTTTCGCTTCAACATCTCGTGCAGCAGCGTAACCGTGATGCGCGTGCCGGTGCAGCCGATGGGATGCCCGAGCGCGATTGCTCCCCCGTTTACGTTGAGGCGGTCGCGGTTGAAATTCAATTCACGGTCGCAAGCGATCACCTGTGCGGCGAAGGCTTCATTGATTTCGATCAAGCCGAACTCGTGCAGCCTGAGGTTATGCTTCTCTTCCAGTTTGCGCAGCGCCGGGACGGGTCCAATGCCCATCGTGCGCGGATCGACTCCAGCGGAAGTTACCGCCGAGATTCGAGCCAGCGGCTTCAGATTGTTCTGCTTCACGAAATGCTCGCTCGCCACAACCACGGCGGCGGCGCCATCGGTGATTCCAGAAGAATTGCCCGCGGTGACCGTTCCAGTTTTCGAGAACACCGGAGTAAGCTTGCCCAGCTTTTCCATGCTAGCGTCGGCGAAGGGATGTTCATCGCGGCCGAAGGTGATCGCGCCTTTCTTGCCTTCAATCGTGACCGGGACAAGTTCTGCATTGAATCGTCCGGCGGCAATGGCCCGTGCGGCGCGGGTTTGCGACATCAGGGCATATTCATCTTGCTCTTCGCGCGAAATCTTATAGTGCTCAGCCAGCACTTCAGCGGTTTCTCCCATCACCATTTTCGCCATGGGACAAAAGAATCCGTCGCGGTACATGCCGTCAACCAGTTCCTGATTGCCGAGCCGGTATCCCCAGCGCGCTTCGAGATAGTAAGGAACCCGCGACATGGATTCGGCGCCGCCTGCGAGAATGCAGCTGGCATCGCCAAGCAGAATCGCCTGATAAGCGAGAGCGATCGACTTCATCCCCGACGCGCACGCTTTATTCAAGGTGAACGCCGGCACTTCCTGCGGCACGCCGCCGCGAATGGAAATCTGCCGCGCCACGTTCGGTCCACCGCCCGCCTGCCGCGCACTGCCGAAGATGGTTTCCTCCACTTGCTCGGGCTGGATTCCAGCGCGCTCGATCGCAGCCTTGGCGGCTACCACGCCCATGTCGGCGGCCGTCAGCGAAACGAGCGACCCGCCGAACTTGCCGATCGGCGTGCGCACCGCGGAGAGAATGTAGACTGCCTGCAAATTCGCCTCCGAAGCATTTGAGTCTAGCAGGGTGGGGAAAGATGCTGGACGTACACGTAGGTCAAACGAATGGATTCTCGACACGAACACCATCGATCTTTCGCCCGTGCTGGAAGTCTTCGCTGTAGAGCCGCTCGCACTGGCCTTCCAGAGCCGCAGCGACGATAAGCGCGTCATACCACGAGATTCGGTGTTTCTCAGCGATCCGCAGGGCCGCGAAATAAATGGCGGGCGAAGAATGCAAAGCCAACAGGGGCCGGAGCACAGTGATCAAGTACTGCTCCGCCTCGGCCACGCTCATGGGCTGGGCGAACCGCCGGAACGCAACATTGAAGAACTCCTGTAGCACTTGATAGCTGATGATTCCCTCGCCAGTGTCCGCAGCGTGGCGAATGAGTTGCGTAGCCTTCTTCGCCTTGGCTGGCGCTTTGGCGTCGAAGGTGTACACGAAGATGTTGGTGTCGAGGAAAAATCTACCGCTCATTCATTTCATCCCGAGTGTAGGGACCGGAGGAGCGCACATGACGGAGACGGCGCATCAGCGCATCCATCGCCGCACCGCCTCCGGCCTGAGCGGCGTACTGCCCCAGCCACTCGCGGAAGGCTGCGTTTAAAGTCTGGTGCCGGGCTCGTGCTACCAGACGAGCTTGTTCGATCAGGCTTTCGTCCGCGCTCAGGGTGATGTTTCTCATACAATAACAGTGTACACCATTCTAGTGCGATTTGAGAAGGTGACCTCCACGCTATACTGTTCTCGGCGTACAGGACGCCACCCGTCCGCGGGCAGGACCGAGTCCACCTGAGCGACAACTGAAAATAAGGTTCTCACGAACCTCCTTTTCGCCCGACACGGCGGACCCCGGGTGCATGACCACAGAGGGAGGTCCGTCATAGCCAATAAGTACTCTTCTGATCGTCGCTTTCCTGTCCGCCCCAACCTCGAACAACTCCGGCACCAAGCCAAGGACCTGTTGCGCGCCACCCGGCAGGGCGAACCGTCGGCCATCGCCGAGTTGCGCAAACATCAACCCAAGCTAACCGACCCTGAGGAAGCCAAACTCGCCGACGCGCAGGACGCGCTCGCGCGTAGTTATGGACTGCCGAGCTGGCCGCGGCTCGTAACCGCCTGTCGGATGACCGACGCGATTTGGCGCGGCGACGTCGAGGCGGTTCGCAAGCTAGTGTCGAAGGATCCGCGGCTGCTGCACGAAGCGGCGCGTGGAACAGCGGACAGCAGCTGGGGTCCGCCGATGTCGTATGCCGCGAACGTCGGTCAGGATGAGATCATTCAAATGCTCCGCGATCTCGGGGCGGCTGACCTGCAGCATGCTTTCGACCGGGCGTGCCTGCAGGGCAAGATCGAGACTGCGCGCCGGCTTAATGGAATGGGCGCGCGTCCCACTCCAGGTTGCGTGATGGGACCATGCGAAACGCTGAACGACTCAGGTCTCGCGCTGCTGTTCGAACTCGGGGCTGAATTCGCGGATAAGCATGGCGACCGGCTCGCGCCCGTGGCGTTGCTTCTTCAGACTTATTCCAGGCATCCCAAAGGGAAACATGACAGCCTCGACCTCGTCGCCGCGAGCGGCGTAGCTCTTCCCGATACTCCGACAATGGCCGTGCATCGGGGCCGCATCGATCTTCTCGCAGCCCATCTTCGTCGCGACCCTCATCTTCTGACCCGCACTTTCTTGCACAAAGAAATCTATCCGCCCGAACTCGGATGCGGCGCCGATCAAGCGTTTGGGCTCCATGGTACGCCGCTGGCGGGCGCAACGCTGCTGCACATGTGCGTCGATTTCGACGAGATCGAGATTGCGCGGTGGCTGCTCGAGCAGGGGATGGATGTGAATGCGAAGGCCGAGGTCGACTCCGATGGCTTCGGCGGCCACACGGCCCTGTTCGGATCCGTGGTCTCGGCGTCTTATCTCTGCGGCCGGCAGCAGGACGCCGCCTTCACCCGCCTGCTCCTCGACCATGGAGCCGATTCCGATGCTCGGGCTTCCTTGCGCAAACGCCTGCCCTTTGCGCGCGACGATTCGATGCACGAATACCGCGACGTCACGCCCTTGTCGTGGGGCGAGCGCTTTCACGAACAGGACTGGGTGAACCACGGGGCGATGCGGCTGATCGCTGAGCGGGGCGGCCGCCCGTAAACAAGCGGAGCCTCCTCAAGTAGTCTTGACTTCAGTATCGCAGTTGCCGACAATCGTTTTGGAACTAGACGAGTTCATGCCCCGGGCTGAATACGGCCCGGGGTTCTGGCTTTCTCCGCACGAACAAGTCGTTGCTCTCTTGCCATTCCCTCTAACCTCCGGCATAATAAGTGTTTGTCTTGACCTCGCCGGACTCTTCCGGAACAAGGATATACATCTGTGTTAATGATTCGACTGTCGCGCATGGGTGCGCGCAAGCAACCGCATTACCGCATCGTAGTCATTGAGAAGGCGCGCGCGCGCAACGGCCGGCCGGTGGAAGTTGTGGGGACGTACAATCCTCGAACCAACCCCGCCAGCGTCGACTTCAAGCGTGACCGCGTGGATTATTGGGTGTCCAAGGGTGCGCAAATGTCAGAGCGAGTGGGCAAGCTCTACTCCAAGCCCCCGGTCGCCCCGGCAGTTCCCGCGGCATAAGCAGACCTCATGACTGAACCTACTGGAAACGTACGCGCCCTCATCGAGCAGATTGCGAAGTGGATCGTCGACGCTCCCGATCAGGTCTTCGTCGACCATCTCGATGACGACGTGATCGAACTGGAAGTCGCCGAAGATGACGTGGGTAAAGTCATCGGGCGGCAAGGGCGCAATGTTCGTGCCCTGCGCACTCTTCTGAGCGCTGCGGGCGTGCGCGCACGCAAGCGCTACACCCTGGAAGTCATCGACTAGAGACCAGGACTAGAGACCAGCGAAGAGCCAGCGCCAGGGCAGGGAACCGGACCATTCGCGATTCTGAAACAAGTAGTGAGTTCATTACGCTGGCCCGCGTGGTGAAAACTCAGGGCCGCCGTGGCGAAGTCGCGGCCGAGATTCTGAGTGACGTGCCTGATCGATTCGCAGTAGGCATGAAGCTGCTGGCGCTGCCTCGGGATTCGAACGCAGACCGGCGCGAACTGGAACTGCAAGAGTTCTGGCCGCACAAAGGGCTGCTGGTGCTAAAGTTCGCGGGCGTGGATTCGATCTCCGAGGCGGAGACGCTGGTCGGAAGCGAATTGCAAGTGCCGCATGGCCAGCGTTCGAAGCTGCAAGCGGGCTGGAATTACGTCAGCGACCTGGTTGGGTGTTCGGTGCTTGATCAGGGACGCGAGATTGGGCGTGTTGAAGAGGTCCAGTTTGGAGCGGGCGAAGCGCCGTTGTTGATCGTGCGCGATGCTGGGGGCCGGCTGGTGGAAATCCCCTTTGCTGAGGCGTATCTCGACAGCGTGGACGTGGAGCGGAAGCAGGTGCGCATGAAACTGCCCGAAGGCCTGCTGGAAGTGAACGCTCCGCTTACTGCAGAAGAGAAGCAGGCGCAGGCGCAGCCTGCAAGAGGGAAGAAGCGTTGAAGGTTTTGATCTGCGATGAAGGCCGATCTAGTAACGATTTTTCCGGACTTCTTTCGCGGACCGTTGGAATACGGCATCACGCGCCGTGCCCAGGAAATGGGGCTGGCGGAAATTAAAGTCCACGATCTGCGGGAGTTCACCCGCGATCGACACCGTACCGTAGACGACCGGCCTTTCGGAGGCGGCGAAGGCATGGTGCTGAAGCCAGAACCGCTATTTGAGTGTTTGGAGTCGATAGGAATTGCGCCGCGCGAAGAGCGACTCGCACGGAAGGTGAAGCAGTCGGTAATTTTACTTTCGGCACAGGGACAACGGTTCACGCAGAAAGTCGCAGCGGAGTTAGCTTTGCTCGACCGCATCGTTTTAGTCTGCGGTCGATACGAAGGTGTGGACGAGCGCGTCGCCGACTTTCTCGCCGACCAGGAGTTTTCCATCGGCGATTACGTGTTGAGCGGCGGCGAATTGGGTGCCGCCGTGATTGTGGAAGCCGTGATGCGGTTGCTTCCCGGCGCGGTAGGAAACGAAAGGTCAACCCAGCAGGAGTCGTTCACCGTAGACTCGAAAGCGGTTGACTCGAAAGCGAAAGGCTCGGACGGTGCGGATTCGACTTGCGGGTCAAACGGATTGCTGGATTATCCGCACTACACGCGGCCCGCAGAGTTTCGCGGGATCAAGGTTCCGGAAGAGTTGATGTCCGGCAACCACGAAGAGGTCCGCAAGTGGCGTCGGCAGCGGGCGCTGGAAAAGACTTTGCGCAACCGCCCTGACTTGCTGAAAGGCGCGGTGTTGAGCGAGGAAGATAAGAAGTTTCTGGCCGGAATCAAGAGAGATGGAGTTAGGTGAATCGACATCTGCCGACCACTACAAAGTTGTTCACTGTGACAAACACGGTGACCGACGGGAGGCCTTTGTCTGCGATCACCTGTTGCACGGAACGCGTCAGGGATTTTTCTCTGCCGATGACCCTGGGAATCCGCATCCCGATGCTTGGTGCTGGAAGTGCGAGCAGCTCCGGTCGGCGCATGCGGGTGCCGACGGGGAGTGGAATGAGAAGAGTGAGGCTCTCCTCAAGGTCAGACTCGTCTGTGGAGATTGCTACCAGGAGATCAAGGGAAGAAACGTTCTAGACACCGAACCGGTGCAGTGAGCGGCTAGAAGTTGTGCCGAGAGATACAGATTTCAGAATCCAGAAGGACTAAACATCATGTCGAACTTAATCATCGAAAAATTGCTGGCGAAGACTCAACGCACTGACATTCCCGCGTTTCACCCGGGCGACACTGTTCGCGTTCACGTGAAGATCAAAGAAGGCGACAAGGAACGCTTGCAGGCCTTTGAAGGCGTCGTGATCAAGCGCGACAACGGGCCACAGGCCAGCTTTACGGTGCGCAAGATCAGCTTCGGGCAGGGCGTGGAACGCATTTTCCCGGTTCACTCCAAAGTGATCGACAAAGTGGATCTGCTGCGCTCGTCCAAAGTACGCCGCGCCAAGCTGTATTATCTGCGTGGCCTCAAGGGCAAAGCGGCGCGGCTGCGCGACGTCGAAAGGCCGAGCTAACCTGGTTCTCGGACCGCGGTTCTCGGATCGCCTCTGATCTGCCTGTTTTTCACGCTTGCAGGAATGGGCGTCGCCAAGTAAAGATGGTGGGGCAATCCTCATTTCCCAATGTCGAGCCCCGCGAAGGCTTCGCCCGAGTTCTCGCTTTCTCCTTCGGCAGCCAAGCTGCGCCTGCTCAAGAAACTGCGCTGCACGCTGCGCTATGAAAAAAGAGCGTGGGAGTCTGGCGCGGCGCTGGTGGCCGGAGTCGACGAGGTCGGTCGCGGGTCTTTGTTCGGACCGGTGGTCGCGGCGGCTGTGATTCTTGAACGCGGCTACCGCATTCGCGGCTTGCGGGATTCCAAGCTGCTGTTGCCGGAGCGCCGCGAACAGCTCGCGCCTCGCATTCGCGAGCATGCCATTGCATGGACGGTTGCTGCAGTGGATGCCGCGCGCATCGACCAGATCAACATTTACCAAGCGTCGCGGGTTGCCATGCGCGAGGCGGTAATGCGCCTTCAGCCCGCGGCGGACCATCTTCTGGTTGATGCCGTTTGCCTGGATTGTTCGCTTCCGCAAAAAGCCATCATTCATGGGGACGCGCTTTCGGCTTCAATCGCGGCGGCTTCCATTCTCGCGAAGGTCGAGCGCGACCGCATGATGTGCGAATGGGATTCGGTCTTCCCCGAGTACGGCCTGGCTTCCCATAAGGGTTACAGCACTCCTCAGCATCTGGCTGCGTTGGAGAAGTATGGTCCGACGCCGCTGCATCGGCAGTCGTTCGCTCCAGTGTGGGGTAATCCGGTGGAGCAGGTGGTTTTCGAGTTCGACTGATATCGGGCTGCGACAACCTTGGGTTGACGATTTTCGCTTGACACCGATTTCCTCTCGACTATTCTTGCCGTCATGAATTCGACACTCAAGGCAGTCCTCTGGGCAGTTCTCTGGTTTGTTCTGGGTCACCTCAGTTGCGCGGTCATGCACCACTGGCATCATCACATGGCGAGATAGCGATCAGGGGACGGCGTCTTCGCTTACTCTTGCCAGTTTTCTCGCGGTTCTACTTTCCTGCGTCGGCTGTCTCGCCGTTCAGGCTGGAGTTTAGTTGATTGACGAGTTTCGTGTTGTTGATCAGTGCCTGGCGCAGAATCTCGGCCTGCCGTTTCGCGGTTGCCCAATCCTGCTTTTCGACTGCCTCGGTTAGGCCGGGCAACTCCAGGTGAGCGTAGGTGAAGCGGGCGCCGTAGAGAATGTGTTTGAACCACGGCCTGCCCGGAATGCCGTCGGGATTGAGCCAGTTGCGTTCTACCTGCATCGTGCCTTGATTGATGGTACCAGCTAGTTTGGGATCAATTGCGCCCGAGGCTAGCGCGCGGCTCGCGGATTCGTCCAGGCGCTTCCCTGCGGCTTCGAAGTCATCGATGGCATTGAGGACTGGCTTCAGGTCTAGTTGGCCCACGTCGTTTCTGGTCGCCATGCCTTTCGTCAGTTCATTCACAAACTGGCGGATGTTGCTGGCGTAGCTGGCGAAATCGAAGGGGAGCAGGTCGGCGTTGGCTAGGCGCAGGGCCAGCACGCCCCACAACTGCGACATCAGGGTGTGATAGTGGTAGCCGGGATCGCCGAAGTGGTTCATCCAGAAGAAGTCGTCGTAGGCGGAATGGTATACGCCGTAGGGTCCGTCGAACTGCAGGCCGAGGACGGGCATGCCCACGAAGTTGAGGAAGACGGTGTGGTCGGAGCCGCTGCCGATGCGAGTGTCGGCCAGATTTGAATCGGTAACGTTGAGATCGGTGACTGGTTCTGATTGCCTGGCTTCGCTTCGCTCGTGCGTGGATGAGGCCTTCCAGGCTTGGTAAAGCGTCTTGCCCGTGGGATCTTTTAGCGAGCGGGTGGCTTCGACCAGCATGGGCGCGAGCGATGCGACCGCCTGGCCGTGGAAGTTTGGCCCTGAAGTTGAAGAATCCACGTTGATGTAGGCGACTGCCTTTTTGCGCAGTTCGTCGGCGAATTGCTCTCCCCACTCGGTGGAGCCAGTTAGGCCGACTTCTTCGCCGTCCCAACTGCAGAAGATGACGGTCCGACGCGGACGTGTTCCAGCTTTTGCCAACTTTCCCAGGGCGCGGGTCAGTTCCATCATCGACGCGGTGCCGCTGCTGGGGTCGACGCCGCCGAAGACCCAGGCATCGCGGTGATTGCCGAGCACGATCCATTCATCGGGCAACTGCGCGCCCCGAATGCGGCCTTCGACCACGTAATAGGGCTGAGTGGAGTTGTCCATTTCGATTTTGACGTGGACGCGCACGCGCTCGCCGCCGAGGTGATACTTGATCGGCAGTCCGCCCTGCCAATCGTCTGGGGCGACTGGACCGTCCATGTGGGCGAGCAGAGGTTTGGCATCGTGCCAGGAGAGCGGTAGCGCCATGATTTTTGGAATCGAAACGGCTTGCTCGACGGGGATGCGCTTGGCGCCGGGAACCGAGGCCCATCCTGGAGTGAGCGGGTCGCCGGGCACCATGAAATCGTAAGTGATGGCGCCGCGCTGGATGTGATACTCGGGGCCCCAGGGGCCTTTGGGGACGACCTGACCCTTCTTGTATCCGTCTTCGGCAGGATCGCTGTAGATGAGAATGGCGGCTGCGCCTTCACGCTCGGCAGTGAGCGCTTTGAATCCGCGATAACTGTAGGGATTCGAGTAGCGCACCATGACGACTTTGCCTCTGACGTCGATGCCTTGTTTGCGGAGGAGATCGTAGTCTTCGGGATTGCCGCTGTGGGCGTAGACGAGTGGCGCGGTTACTTCGCCCGAAGCGGACATACCGCTCCACGCCGAACTGATGCTCTTGTTCTTCATGTCCGGGTCTCCGGGCACGGGCAACTCGCGGAGGCCGGCGTGGTAATGCACGGGCGCGGTCATCTCCAGGAAGGTGGATTTTGGGTTGCTGCCATAGACGTCGTAGCGGCGGATGATGACGTCTTCCAGGCCTTCGTTGCGCCATTCGTCGGCGATGTAGCGAGCCAGTTCGTTGTTGCGAGCAGAGCCGGCAACGTGCGGTTCGGCGGTGAAGATGTGATGCTGGCGGCGTTCTTCGTCCGGCGAGGGGATGGCTTTGAACTTGCTTTCGATCTCGGTTTCGTGAGCGGCGGCAGACGGTGTGAAGCCGAGGATCGGCGTTGCCTGGGAGTTGGCTATTCGTGGTGACTGGAGTGCGAATGCCAGAAGACAGACGGACAACATGGGCCGGCGCAAGCTCATGATCGGCATCTCCTCGTAGGCGAGTGAATAAGGGAGCGAGCCAAACGCGCCCTTCGGTCGCTTGCGCTTCCTCAGGGCAGGCTAAATGGAGTCGCACGGCTCGCCCAGATCCTTCGCGAGACAAAAAGCCTCTCGCTCAGGATGACAAATCCACTTGGTGACAAATCCACTTAAGACTACTTCGTTTTGTAGATCTCCGACAGCAAGTCTGGCTTCGAGTCATCTCGTACCAGGTGAGGGTAGCGTTCACCGCCGTGGTAGTCGAGCTTATAGGTGTTGAAGTAGTCGGTGTTCTCCACCAGAAGTTCGAGGGGAGCGGTGCTGGTCTTGCCCTCTCGGAGCGCGTCGCGCAGCACTTCGGGCGAATAGTGGCGGCCATTTACCGCGATGAGCTTCATGCCGGGACCGATTCCGGCCATGGCCGCGGGCATGCCCTCGATGGTGTCGGTGATGGTGCCATCTTCGCGGATGTTAATCCCTATCGAATAGGCCACGTCGATGAAGCGGCCGCTGCCCTCGCCGCCGCGATCCATTTCGGATGGAGATTCGTTGTAGACCACCTTCCATCCGCTGCCTTCGATGCCGCCGAGTGGAGCGCCGGGGCCGTGGTTGGTGAGCCGCTCAGTCCAGAAGCCGCGCCAGTCGTAGGATACGACCTGATTCAGACCATTGACGACGTCATCGAAGGTGTAAGTCTTTACCATGGGCCCGGTGCTGGGAGCGCCGTGGAAGAGCTTGCAGAAATCATCCAAAGACTTCTTGCCCTTGCTCTGCTGGCGGATGACTACATCGGCCCACAGCCAGTCCAAGGTGCCTTCGTCGTAAAAATCGGTGGAGCGACGCCAGGACTCCCAGGCCTGGGGAGAGAAATAAAGCTCCGGAGCGGCATCGGCAGTGTCTTGCAGATTGCGCCATTCGCGGCCCGGAGTGTGATCGAGGGCGGCGGCGGTCAGGGACAAATCGTCGCGGGCCTGTTCGATCGTGAGCAGTCCGCTACGGGCGGTGAGCACGGTGCCAAGGTAATTCGTCAAACCTTCGTAAACCCACAGCAGGTCGTCTTGCATGGGCTGTTCGTAGTCGGGCGTGGCCAGGTCGGCGGGCCGACGGTATTTTCCGTTCCATGAATGCACGTACTCATGAGGGAGCAGGCCGGCTTCCAGCTTGCGTTCGCTATCGTCGACCAACCCACGCTCATCAATGCGGCTGTCGTCTGATTCGTGGTGCTCCAGTCCGAAGTGTGCCACGTGATCACTCAGGCTAAACAGGAAATGATAGTCGCGATAGTGATGCGCACCGAAAAGCTTGTTCGCCTGTTCGACCAGGTTCTTGTAATGGTCCCAGACTTCCTGCGGAGGGGCGAGAGCGGCAGCGCTGTCGGCCGCAACGTCCATCTCGACGAGTGGGTCATCGGATAGCTTCACGACCCTCAGGAATTCGCCGGTGATTACCGGAGAATCGACCAGCGTGGTCAGGGAAGTGGGTTGAAAGATGATCTGAGTGTCGCCGACCTGACCGGTGAGCGACGTCGATGCGATGGGCAACGGAGTGCCATATTTCCAGCCTGCGGGGAGTTTCAGAGTGGCGACGTAGGTGAGGTCGTCTGACTTCCAACCCTTGGGATAGAGCAGAACCTGGTTCCAACTGATGACGGCCATCTTGTTGGTTGCGGAGGAGCCTGCGGAGAAACCGCCTTCGAAGGTTGCGGGAGAGAGGAAATCCAGTTCGGCGTTCACTTCTGTTTCGCCGGCGGGGACCTCGACGTGAATGGTGAAGCCGTCGAGGAGATCGCGGCGCCACTTGAGAGGCTTGCCGCTGGCGGAGAATTTGAGGCCGGCAAGGTCAATCACGGGGCCGTCGGGAGCGTGCTCGCCGGGAATCCACTTTGGGTAATAGAGGGTGAGGTCTCCGGGGCTGGCGGGAATTTTCAGTTTAGCGTGGAAGATTTTGCGGGGAGTTGAGGTGGCGTCTACGAAGAGGGTGACGGTCGGCGGCGTGGCTGACCAACTGGAAAGAGAGAAGAGGAGAACGCAGACTACTCCCAAGACTCTTGAGAGTTTCATTATTAAGGGCCCCCATTTCGTTCGATGAACCGGATCGCACTCGCCTGCAGAATTTTAGATTCTAGCAGGCTGGGGGAGGGTGGTACAGGGACGCATCAGCGCTGCTATCATCTCCACGATGTCGCGACGCGGGAGATTTGTCACGTTCGAAGGGCTGGACGGGACCGGCAAGAGCACGCAGATGCGCAAGCTGGCGGCGGCTCTGCGCACGGCGGGGTATAAGGTGGTGGAAACGCGCGAGCCGGGCGGAACGGCAACGGGCGAGAAGATTCGCCGCGTCTTGCTCGACTCGGCGACGGAAGGGCTCTCGTCGTTCGCGGAAATGGCGTTGATGTTCGCTTCGCGGGCGCAGCACATTGCAGAGGTGATCCAACCGGCGCTCGATCACGGGCAGATTGTGCTTTGTGATCGCTTCACTGATTCCACGGAGGCTTATCAGGGAGGCGGCCGGAAGTTGGGCAGCGAGGCTGTGCTTGAGTTGCATCGCGTGCTTTGTGGAGATTTACAGCCTGATCTGACGATCCTGCTTGATTCTGATCCGGCAGTGAGCGTGGGGCGTGCGCGGCGGCGGAACCGGCGGGTTTCGCATGGCGCTGGCAAGAGTGCGGGCAAACATCATTCCGACGAAAGCCGCTTTGAACAGCAGAGCCGGGCATTCTTCGCTCGCGTGCGTGACGGGTATCTGGCTATTGCGGCAAGAGAACCACAGCGGGTTGTGGCGGTGGATGCCAGCGGCACTCCGGCGCAGACGCATCGAAAGATTGTGGAGGCGCTGCAACGGAAATTGAAACTGGGGATGGGATAGCCTTTTGTATATGCCGCAGGAATGCCCACCCTTGCAAAGAATGCAAGGATGGGGCACCCTTCGGTATGGTGGCGCTAACAAAGCGCCGCGCGGAATCGCGACGGGAATCCGACAGACACTGATGCCATTCTCTGATTTTCACGGAAATGCCGAAACTGTTCATCGCCTGCGCGACATGCTGGCGCGGAAGCGCTTTCCGCATGCGGTCATTCTTTCGGGGGCGCGCGGGGCGGGGAAGTACACGCTGGCGCTGATGCTGGCGCAGGCGCTGAACTGTCTGGCGCCGACTGAGACCGATGGGTTGCCGGACTTCTGCGGGCAATGCGCGAACTGCCGCCGCATCGCCCAGGCTGCGGATCTTGATGCACGGTTTGCCGAGGCGGTGGAGACGCGCGAGGGGCTGCGCGAGGCCGATAAAAAAGATACTCGGCTGTTCGTGCAGACTCACCCCGATGTGCTGATCATTCCTCCCGATCCTCCGCAGATGATGATCAAAGTGGATCAGGTCCGGCGAGTCATCGAAACCATTTATTACCGGCCGTCGGAAGCCCGGGAGCGGGTTTATATCTTCACCGATTCCGCGTTCATGAAAGAGGCGGCAAATTCTCTGCTGAAGGTTTTGGAAGAACCTCCGGAGTTCGCTACGATTTTTCTGCTTTCGGAGAATCCGGGGGAACTGCTTCCGACCATCCGATCTCGATCGATGGTGTTTTCCCTGGGTGCTGTGCCTCGGGAGGAAGTCGAAAACTATTTGGCGGAGCGGCGTCCGGAATGGAAGGAACCGCGGCGCGCTCTGGTTGCCAGGCTTAGCGAAGGCGCCCTGGGACGTGCCCGCACCTTCGATGTGGATGCCTACATAGCGGCGCGCGCCGACGGGCTGACCATCCTGAACTCGGCCCTGCTCGGGGGCGAACACACGCAGCTTTTCAAGATCACGGAATCCTACCGCGCCGGCGCCGAGGGACGGGAGAAGACGGAACAGCTTCTCCGCACACTTTACTCGCTGCTGCGTGACCTGATGTTTCTGAAGTCAGGGACTCCGGACCTGGTTCAAAATACCGACATTCAGAGCCAGCTTACGAAGCTGGCTGAGGTTGCCGACTTCGACTGGATCGCCGCGGCTTCTGATCGGCTGGCCGAGGTCGAACGTGGCATGCGGCGTAATCTGCTCCGGTCATTGTCGCTCGATAGCTTGAGCCTGGCCTTGGAGAAGGTAACCTAGGATAGTTATAATCGTTGTGTTTTCAATCTATTACGAAGATTACCTTTGGTGGTTCTACGGCCTTCAGATAGATTGCTCCGGCAATCCGCAGCGCCTATAATTGACCTACTCTGGTTTAAGGATTCTCCGTCAGGTTCCCGGGTAGCAGCACGTGAGGGTGAGGTCTGTCTGCCCTTCTGCGAAGATGAATTAGGAACCCGGTTATGCGAAAGCGCCTGCAAATCGCCCTGATGGCCAGCACCATAGCCGCGACCTCTCTTTCTCTCACGCTCCAACTCCACGCCGCGGAAGGCGATGGAGCCTCGGAAAAGACCGCCACGACCAAGATCACTGCGAGTGATGAAGGCGGTCGCAAGATCTATGTCAACGACCCTGTGCCGGCCAGTCAAACCCGTCATGCGCAGGAATCAGAAACGCCTCGACGCAGCCTGATGTACTGGAGTTCGAAGGAGAATCGGTGGAAACCCGTTCCAGGACCGAATGCGGCGGCGATGCGAGCTGCGCGCTCGGCGGCGGCCGAGGTCAGCCAGTATCTGGGGCATGACTCCAATCAGTCGGCGACGGCCAAAATTGTGAACGCGAATTTTCGCGGACCAACGGCGAGCCCCGGCGACATCGACAGCGCCATTGAGGCGGCTGCGGCGCGGCATAATGTGGACCCTAACCTGGTGCGCGCGGTGGTGAAAGTGGAATCGAACTTCAACCCCAACGCCGTCTCGCGAAAAGGAGCGATGGGGCTGATGCAGTTGATGCCTTCGACGGCGCGCCAGTTGAGGGTGAAGAATCCGTTTGACCCGGAACAGAATGTCGACGCCGGCGTGCGCCACTTAAAGCAGCTTCTGGAGAGTTATGACGGCGATATTAAATTGACCCTAGCCGCCTATAACGCAGGCGCGGGAGCGGTGGCGCGCAGTTCGGGCGTGCCGCGCTACGCCGAAACCCAAAACTACGTCCGGCGGATCACCAACCTGTACTACGGTGTGTCCGACTTTAACTCGGGCGCTTCGCACACTCCGGTGACGGTTCAGCGGGATTCGCGAGGCGTACTCTACATCAGCAACACCGATTAGGTTCGCGGCATCTGTTTTGCTTTAATCTCTTTACAGGTTCGATCTTTATTCGTTCGATCCTTATTGTTGTTCGTTCGATCGATTCGTTCGATCGGCACCCAGGCATCGGTTCAACCAATTGGTTCAAACAAGCAGGAACGAAGGCACGGGCTGGTTATTTTGAAGAGTTTATTGCGCCAGCGTTGTTTAGGGGGAGCGTCGCTCGCGCTCGCCATGTTCGTTGCGGTCGTTGTTTCGGCCCCGGTGGCGCAGGCGCGAACGCGTCACTCCGACGGCTGGGCGCGGGAACATTTTGCCAACGCCGAGCGCATGCGCGAAGCCCTGAACGGAACGCCTGCTGCCGATCGCACCCGCCGCGACTACCAGCGTGTATTGAATGCTTACCGCTCTGTTTATCTTGGAGCGCCTTCTTCGAGTAAAGCTGACCCCAGCGTGGTTGCCGTGGCGGAGACGCTGGTGGAAATGGGACGGCATTTCGACGACGACAAAATCCTGAATGAGGCCGTCGAGCAATATAAGTTCCTGCGCCGCGAGTATCCCGGCAGCAAGTACCGTTTCGACGGGCTGTTCACGATCGGCGAGATTTACAAAGACGATCTGAACGATGCCGATGCAGCACGATCCACTTTTCAGGAGTTTTTGCACCGTTATCCCCACAATCGCCTGGCCGATGATGCGCGTCAGGCCATCGCTGAGCTGAATCAACAGGCGCTTGCAGAGAAAACAGCGGCCGCGCACAGGGCTTCGGGGGCGAAACAACAGGAGAAGAGCGGAAACTATAACAGTAAAGTTGCCAGGGACTCGGAAGACAGTTCTGTCTCTAGTGCAGATTCCGGCGAGGACAAGTCGTCGGAGGCGCGATCCGGGCGCTTGCCCCGGGTGACCGGCATCCGGCACTGGTCTACTCCGGACTACACACGGGTTGCCATCGACCTGGAAAGCGATGTGAAGTTTTCGTCCCAACGGCTCGATGGTCCGGCGCGTATTTTCTTTGATCTACGCGATACCAAGCTGGCCTCCACGCTGGTGGGCAAGAGCTTCGATGTAGATGACGGTTTCCTGAAGAAAGTTCGTGTGGCCCAGTTTGCGCCGGGCCGCACCCGAGTGGTGCTTGAGGTCGACAATCTCTCCGATTACGAGGCCTTCCTTTTACCCAATCCCTATCGCCTGATCATTGACATTCATGGCAAGAATGGGCGGGCAGCGCGGGTCAAAGACGATGCCGCTGGCGACATTGCCTCGGCGCAGGCTGATGGCACGGGCCTGCCGAAGACTTCACCGAAAACGGTGAGTACAGATGTCAACGATGACAGACAAGCGTCAGAGACTATGGTTGCGAGCAAGAAATCGCCAACGACAATCGTGACGAAAATCGTGGAAGCTGACGATGACGATCCGGAGCCAAATGCTGCCCCGGCTGCGGCGGTGAAGCGGAATGCTCAAGATTTAAGGGTGCAGGCTTTGTCCACGCGGAACGCGGTCGCGGCGAAAAGCCCGGCGGCCAGCGATCCCGACAGCGATGCCGATTCTTCAAATGCAACTTCGGCTGCGATACAAAGTGATCCAGGAGTGCCTGCGCTCAAGCCGGGTGCGCGCGCGCTCGCTTCCGGCAGGTCGGGCAGTGCTTCCGACCTCGACATTCACGAGGCCAGGCCGACCGCGGGCGGCGACCGTTCGCTGATTCGCGCCCTGGGATTGAAAATCGGCAAGATCGTGATCGATCCTGGCCATGGCGGCCACGATACTGGCACCATCGGTCCCAATGGCCTGGAAGAAAAAGATCTTGTGCTCGATGTGGGCCGGCGCTTGGGCAAGCTTCTGGAGACTCGACTGGGCGCGGAGGTGGTTTACACCCGCAAGGACGACACGTTCATCCCGCTGGAAACCCGCACTGCGGTCGCAAACCAGGCGCGCGCTGATCTGTTCGTCTCCATCCACGCTAACTCGAGTCATGATCCTGATGCTCGCGGAGTCGAAACTTACTACCTGAACTTCACCTCCTCGCCTGAGGCGCTGGAAGTGGCGGCGCGCGAGAATGCGGTTTCGGAGAAGTCCATCTACGAACTGCAGGACCTGGTGAAGAAGATCGCGCTTAAGGAAAAGATCGAAGAGTCACGCGAATTTGCCGGCGATGTGGAGCAGTCACTGCACACCGGTCTAGCCGCCAAGAGCCCGGGGATTCGCGACCGCGGCGTGAAAAAGGCTCCGTTCATCGTGCTGATCGGAGCGAACATGCCTTCGATTCTCGCCGAGGTTTCGTTTGTCAGCAATCCTACCGACGAGCATCACCTCGCGACCAGCGAATACCGACAGCGCATCGCCGAGTCACTCTATCGCGGCATCGCCAAGTATGTGAATGGGCTGAGCGGGGTCAAGGTTGCGAGCAAGATGGACAAAGCTGCTGGTCAGTAGTTCCTTCCGGAAACCTTTTCCCATCCTCTGTGGTCTAATAACAGAAGGGATTCCGTGCCCAGCGGTTTATTCATGCGCGCTTCAAGGTCTGTGCTCGTATTGGCTGTCGGAGTGTGTTTAGTCGTTACTTGTAGCGTCAGCGCGGTTTCTGCCGCAGGCCCCGGGGCGGATTCGCCCGCCTTGCCCATCCTGCCAAAGCAGTTCGCTGGCTGGCAGATGCAAGACGCAACGCAGACCAGCAAAGATGCCTCTGCCGCGGACCCCACCAACGCCGCTCTACTCAAGGAGTACGGCTTCACGGATTTTGAGGCTGCCATTTACAAGAGCGACGACGGGCGCACGTTGAAAATCCGCGCGGCACGCTTCTCCGACGCCAGCGGTGCTTTCGGCGCTTACACCTTCTATCTGCAGCCGGAGATGGCGCGGGAGGAGATTGGCGACCAGGGTGCGTCTCTTAATAAGCGCGTTCTGTTTTACCGCGGACACATCGTGATCGAAGCCGTATTCAGCCAGTTGTCTGTGATGTCGGCGGCGGGACTGCGCGAGCTGGCTGGCTTGCTGCCGCGTCCCGGCGGAAATACCGGCAACCTGCCTCCGATTCTGGCCTCCATGCCGCACCACGGATACGCCACGAATACTGAGAAATATGCCGAGGGACCGCTGGCGCTGGTAGCGATCGGATCTCCGCTGCCGTCGGATCTCGTGGATTTCAGCGCGAGCCCCGAAGTCGTGCTCGGGCAGTACTCCACTTCTGGCGGCGGAGCCACGCTGATGCTGATCGAGTATCCCACGCCCGCAGTGGCGGCTGAGCATCTACGCCGCATCGACGCCGCGCATCATGCCGCTCTACCTTCGGCCGGGGTTGATGCGGTCGAAAACGTTGGCCCATTCTTCGATAAGCGCACGGGGCCAATCGTTGCAATTGCCGCGGGCCCGATTTCCGAAAGCGACGCGCAGACTTTGTTGGGTGCGGTGAACTGGTCGCCCAGCGTTACCTGGAACGAGAACACGTACTTCGACAAGAAAGACAACATCGCCAATCTGCTGGTCAACATCATTCTTCTCTGCATCATCGTGGGAGCGATATCTCTGGCTGCTGGAGTCGCCTTTGGCGGCGCTCGCATTCTTTTGCGGCGGTTTTTCCCCGGTCCGGTGTTCGGTCGTCCCGACCAAACCGAGTTCATTTCGCTTCAATTGGGTGAGGCGAAACCAGCTTCCCCGGCTCGCCCTCCGGCTACGACGGAGACCTCGAACGGTTCTTAAGTGCCTGAGGAATATTGGCTTAGGACTGTTCCGGTGGGCCTTCGTCTCAAGTTGAAACAATTTTGCCGATTGTTGATTGGTTATGTAAGTCACTGAAACTAAAGACATTTATTTCCCAAAAATTGCTTGACACCCTCCTTTTTCGGCTCATAAGATTTTGTCCAGAAAGTTTTGACGGGATCTTTGCCTCCGTTGGAACTATTCTCCCTTGAAAAGAGAAGGCCGCCCTGTTGCCGGGTGGCCTTTTCGTTTTTGCTCGCGATGCGATGCCGGTACGAAGGGAGGCACGGCGGGAGCAGAGTCGGAGCAGCGGACACACTACCGTTGAACTCCTTCCCGCGATCTGCGTATCACTTATTGGATATCATGGTTGACTGCAGGGGCACACCAGCTTCAGCGCAAGAGGCGGCGGGAGGAAATCATGTTCTGCGATGGATGCGGCGCGACGATGCAATCCGGTCAGGGGTTTTGCAGTAAGTGTGGCAAGCAAGTCGTGGGCTCGCTAGCGGTGATTCCGCAGCGCCCCGGACGCGTGCAGGGCAACCTTCAACTGCTGGGGATTCTGTGGCTCGCCATCTCCGCGTTTAACACCATTGGTGGTGTGGTTTTGTATGTTCTTGCCAACACATTGTTTGCGCACCTGCATGAGTTGGGAGCGCCGGAAGCGCCCACTGCGTTTCTGCGTCCTCTGCTGAGCGTGGTCGGTATTTTCATCCTGGCGAAAGCGGCTTGCGGATTCATTGCTGGATGGGGATTGATGCAGCGTGAGCCCTGGGCTCGTATCATCGCTCTGGCGCTGGGCTTCATCTCGCTGTTCAATATTCCCTTCGGTACCGCCGTCGGCGTCTACACTCTCTGGGTTCTGCTGCCGGCGCAGTCGCACGAGGAATACGACACGCTGGTCGCTGCTCGCGCTGCGTGATTGAGCGATGATGCCCGTTTTCTTCTGAAGAGAATCACCCGTCTCGACCGCCTGCGGTTGCTCTGGCGGCGATTTGATAAACTGAAACAGTCAAACAGAAGCCGACGTAGCTCAGTTGGTAGAGCAGCCGATTCGTAATCGGCAGGTCAGCGGTTCAAGTCCGCTCGTCGGCTCCATTCTTTCAAGCACTTGCGAATCG
>Ga0308309_10000256_pt1 | contig 37517 bp, 24 predicted proteins | sample HubBroMetageWFT5_FD_192491 | JGI IMG/M metagenome (GOLD analysis project Ga0308309, IMG submission 192491) | Warmed and freeze-thawed soil microbial communities from the Hubbard Brook experimental Forest, New Hampshire - Hubbard Brook CCASE Soil... | ecosystem: Environmental > Terrestrial >...
CGTCGCCGAATGGATCGTTGTGGTGAGCACGTTCGCGCACGATCCCAAGCGCTCGCTCATCGGCCTGGCCATCGCTATCGCCGGTTTGCCTGCATACTATTTGTGGCGCGCAAAGAACAAGGGAGTCGCAGAAACATGAGTAGTTCACAACGAACAAAGCGCTCGGTCTACATGGAATGGGCGAAAACCCGTTCGCATGCGCAATTTAGTCTGGCGACCAGCGGCCTGATTAGCGTTTCCTTATGCGAGTTTCCGGTGCGCCTGGAAGATTTGGAGATCACCGCACCTGGCGCTTATGGTTACGAACCGCTGCGGCGGCGGCTGGCACGACACAACGGCGTCCCCGAGGAGTGCGTGGTTGCGGCAACTGGCACTTCGATGGCGAATCATTTGGCGATGGCCGCCGTGCTCGATCCGGGTGATGAGGTGTTGATCGAGCAGCCGGTTTACGGGCCACTTCTGGACGTCGCGGAATATCTTGGAGCGCGCGTTAAACGCATCCCTCGTCGTTTTGAAACAGGATTCACGTTGGAACCCGAGGAGGTTGAGAAGACGATCACAAGTAAAACCCGGCTCATTGTTCTGAGTAATCTCCACAATCCGAGCGGCGCTCTGATCCCTGCAACAACGTTGCGCTCCGTTGGCGAGATGGCTCACCGCATTGGTGCACGCGTATTGGCGGATGAGGTCTATCTCGAAATGGTTTTTGACAGCCGAGCGCCATTTTGTTTTCCGATCGGCCAAACGATCGCGCCCGGAAATGACAACCCCTTTATCGTCACTAGCAGCCTAACGAAAGCCTACGGATTGAGCGGCCTGCGCTGCGGATGGGTGCTCGCGTCGCCGCAGCTGGCCCAGCGCATGTGGTTTCTCAATGATTTATTTGGAGCTGTCGCGGCGCACGCCGCCGAACGGATGTCTGTGATTGCGTTCGATCATCTTGAAGAATTTCGCGAGCGGGCGCGCGCGCTTCTTGCCACCAACCGTGTCGTTATCGATTCCTTTCTCGATTCCCGCCGTGATCTGGAATGCTTCCGCCCACCGGCAGGCACGGTGGTTTTCCCTCGTCTCATCCACGGCGACCCGGAGACATTCTTCAAGTTATTGCGCGAGAAATATGAAACAACGGTAGTGCCCGGCACGTTCTTTGAAATGCCGCAGCATTTCCGGATTGGCATTGGCGGGGATACTGCGAATCTACGCGCCGGCCTCGAACGCCTGAGCGCGGCGCTCGATGGCTTCGCAAAGCGCTAGCCGGCTGAGTTATCGCCTGTGGGAACGTAATCGGAACTCAAAGAGTGGCAGGCTAAGCACCAATTCATCAGGCTTCGGCGCCTCGCGAGCATCTTTATGTTGGAATAGGACCATCCTATATTGAGAGAAGAATGAAAAAACTTAAATTCCTGGTTTCTCTTACAACCGACGATAACGACTACCAAATCGAGCAGTCGGAGTCCGCAGAGCAAGCCGCGCGCAAAACGGGCGTGGACGTGCAGATCGTCCACGCGCAAAACGACGCCATCAACCAGAGCACGCAACTCTTGAAGGCAGTTCAATCACCGAAAGAATTGCGGCCGGACGCCATCATTTTTGAACCCGTGGGAGGCACGGCATTGCCTCAGGTGGCTAAGGCAGCCGTCAGCACTGGAATCGGCTGGGTGATTCTGAATCGCGACGCAGCCTACATCGAAGAATTGCGCAAGACCTCGACGGCCCCACTCTTCGCCATAAGTTCCGACCACGTCGAAATCGGCCGCATCCAAGGACGCCAGATGGCCGCACTGCTGCGAGGCGGAGGTTCCGTCCTCTACATCCAGGGACCTTCGGAGAATTCCGCAGCCAAAGACCGAACCGCCGGCATGCAAGAAACCAAGCCTCCCAGCATACAGGTGACTATGCTCAAGGCCCAGTGGACGCAGGAAAGCGCGCAACGAGCCGTACGCTCCTGGCTGAAGCTGACAACCTCTCAGCGGGCGGCCATCGACCTCATTTCAGCGCAAGATGACTCCATGGCTATGGGCGCGCGGGACGCCTTCAAGGAATTGACGAACGAGGACGAGCGCGAGAGGTGGCTAAAACTGCCATTTACAGGCTGCGATGGCTTGCCGAAAACAGGTCAAGCCTGGGTGCGCAGCGGATTGCTTGCCGCCACTGTCTTTGTTCCTCCTAACGCCGGCCAGGCGATTGAAATGCTGTTCGACGCGATTCAAAATCGAAAGACGCCGCTCGACCGTGTGGTAACAGCCGCCGTATCTATCCCAGCCCTGGACGCGCTGACCCGCAAAAAGCCCTAAACCGCAAATTGTGGGGATTTGCGACCTGCGAGCCTCGGGTATATAGGTTTGGCTTTCCACAGCGGATTTTCCGTCATTCGTCCCTACCAAAAACGATTTTGTGACTACCACGTATGCTCAGGAGGCGTATAATGCCGCGGGCCGCGATTGACCGGCGTAAGAAGAGCACTTTTAGGGGGTTGAGGATGGAAAGCTCGCGCGGAGGTAAATCGGTTGACCGCAGGCGATTTCTCGCAGCGACCGGTGGAGGTCTGCTGGCTGCGGCGGTTCCTGGAGGAGTCAAGATGAAGGACTCCATTTCTGGCGCGGTTCCCGCGTCGAAGAAGCAATCGACGGCTTCCTCCTCGACAAAACGCAAAATTCCCATCGGCGTCTTCGACCCGGTCTACGAGAAGTTTTCCTTGGACGAGATGCTGGATAAGGTAACCGCGCTCGGCCTCGAAGCGATGGAGATTGGGACGGGCGGCTATCCTGGGACGAATCACTGCCCGGTCGCCGAGCTTCTTGCCGACCCTGCCAAAGCCAAAGCGTGGCAGAAAAAGTTTGAGGATCGTGGGATTCACGTGGCCACGCTGAGCTGCCACGGCAATCCCGTTCATCCCGACGAAAAACATGCCGAGCGGGATCGTGAAAGCTTTCGCAGAACAGTACTTCTCGCCGAGCGCCTGGGAGTCAAGGTAATCGTCGGCTTTTCAGGCTGCCCCGGCGGTACGCCGACGGATGCGCAGCCAAACTGGATCACCTATCGCTGGCCTCCGGAATACGCTCAGATGCAGGACTGGCAGTGGAAAGAAAAAGTCATCCCCTATTGGAAGGAAGCGGCCAAATTCGCTCGCGAACACGGGGTGCACCGTATCGCGCTCGAAATGCACCCCAACTTCGTGGTCTACAATCCGCGGACGCTTCTCAAACTGCGCGAAGCTGTCGGCGAGGAAATTGGCGCAAACTGCGACTTGAGCCACCTGTTTTGGCAAGGCTGCGATCCCGTCGAAGTGATTCATTTCCTGGGCAAGCAAGGCATGCTTTTTCACGCGCACATGAAAGACACGGTATTTTTTCCGAAGAATGAGGCGAAATATGGTGTTCTGAATTTTGCTTTCGACACCAGCGATCTCGGCAATGCCTCGGAAACCTTCCGCGCCGTCGGCTATGGACACAGCGCGAGTTTGTGGAAGTCCGTTGTGCAAGCCTACATGGATGTCGGCTATGAAGGGATCCTCAGTATTGAGAATGAGGACCCGATCCTTTCAGGAGAAATAGGGGTCGAACGCGCCGCCTACGTTTTGAAGAACGTTCGCAAAGAAATTCTCGAAGGATGATGAATAGGAAGAAAACGCACGAGGAGGTTCTATGCAACGGCGTGATGCCTTAAAATTCCTAGCGGCTGGAGCGATTGCCCCTTCTCTTGCGCCCCAGCTCTTCGCTTTTTTTCAGGAGGCGCATCCTGAGTCTGGATACGCGCTCCGCACGCTCAATCCGCACCAAAACGCCACGGTTGTGCTGATGAGCGAAATTATCATTCCGGAGACGGACACGCCGGGCGCCAAGGGTGCGCGGGTCAATGAATTCATCGATGTCATCCTCACCGAATGGGCTACTGACGAGGACCGCAGCCATTTTCTCGAAGGCCTCGCCGGTGTCGACAAGCAAAGCAACGAGCTGTATGGAAAGGATTTCGTCGATGCGAGTGCCGTGCAGCAGCTCACTCTGATGCGCGCCATGGATGAAGCCGTGGCAACGGGGCCGCCCCACTCCGCGCGTCACGGCAACACCGTCCCGGAGCGGGACACGCAACTCAAAGGCAATTTTTTTACTGTGTTCAAGGGCATCACTCTTCACGGCTACTACACTTCCGAAGTTGGTTTTAGCCGCGAACTCGGCTTGCAAATTATTCCCGGCGCCCAGCATGGCTGCGTGCCGGTAACTGCCGAGAAAAAAGCCTAGGGAGACTCGCATGGCGGCCAATACCTACGACGCAATCATTATCGGCTCGGGAATTACCGGTGGATGGGCGGCGAAAGAGCTCACCGAAAAAGGTCTCAATACACTGGTCCTGGAAGCGGGACGCAGCATCGTTCCCGAACAGGACTACGTCGAGCACGTTCCTGTTTGGGAGCTGAGATACCGCGGATGGGATGATCACGTCAAGCGTACGGGCACACAGCCCATTCAGCGCGAGTGTTATTACGCCTGCGACGAATACTCCAACAAGTTTTTCGTCAGCGACGTGGACAATCCTTATTCGTGTGAGGAAGGCAAACACTTTGCCTGGATTCGCGGCCGCCAAGTCGGTGGGAAGTCTCTCACCTGGGGCCGTCAGAGTTATCGGTGGAGCGATCTCGATTTTGAAGCCAACTTAAGAGAAGGCATCGCCGCGGACTGGCCCATCCGCTACAAAGACATTGCGCCCTGGTACGACTACGTCGAAGAGTTCGCCGGCATCAGTGGACAGGCCGAAGGGCTGCCACAATTGCCCGACGGAAAATTTCTCCCGCCGATGGAAATGACGTGTGTCGAACAGGATGTCCGCGAAGCACTCGCCAAACATTTTGATGACCGGATGATGACCATCGGCCGGTCCGCCGTTCTCACGCGCGTTCACAAGGGACGCGCTGCCTGCCATTACTGCGGTGTTTGCCACCGTGGCTGCATTACCGGGTCCTATTTCAGCAGCTTGAGTTCGACTCTTCCCGCTGCGATAAAAACGGGGCGCTTTACGATTCGGCCTTACAGTGTCGTGCACAGCTTGAATTTTGATTCAGCCACGCGCCGCGTCACCGGTGTCAAAGTAATTGACGCGCAAACCAAAAACGCCCTCGAGTTTAGGGCTCGCGTCTTTTTTGTTTGCGCCTCAACTCTCGAGTCCACTCGCATTCTGCTCAATTCCGCAACTCCTGAATTTCCGAATGGCCTCGCCAACAGCAGCGGCGAGCTCGGCCACAACTTGATGGACCATCATATGGGTGCTGGCGCGAGCGGAAGGATGCCGGGCCACGAAGACAAAATGCCGTTCGGCAACCGACCCAATGGCATCTACGTTCCACGTTTCAGAAACGTAAAATCCAAGCAGCCAGATTTCTTGCGGGGATACGGCTACCAGGGCGGGGGAACTCGAGAAGGATGGTCGCGCGGCGCATCGATGGCCGGTCTAGGCCCGGAATTCAAGAACGCGCTGAAGATGCCAGGCCCCTGGCACATGAGTCTCAACGGCTTCGGCGAATGCCTCCCGAATCACGACAACTACGTCGAAATTGAAAAGGGAAAAGTCGACGCCTGGGGAGTGCCTACGCTGAAAATTCACTGCGCTTGGGGTGATAACGAACTGACGATGTCCAAGGACATTGCCGTGCAGGCGGCGGAAATTCTCGCCGCGTCAGGCGCCACGGAAATTTCCGTGTTTCAGAAGCCGTCGCCGCCGGGACTCGGGATCCACGAGATGGGCACGGCGCGCATGGGCCGCGACCCGAAAACCTCCGTACTAAACGAACACAATCAAGCTCACGATGTGAAGAACCTTTTCCTGCCTGACGGGGCTTGCATGGTTTCGAGCGCTTGTGTTAATCCTTCGCTGACATATATGGCTTTGACGGCCCGCGCTTGCGATTACGCTGTATCTCAAATGAAACAGAACGAGCTGTAGGCTGAGGTCTACGAAATGTCTCAAGTGATTCGCTCGCCGAAGATGTATGACGTGTGCGTGATTGGGTCCGGCGCCGGAGGCGGCACCGCCGCGAAAGTGCTGACAGAAGGCGGGCTCAACGTGGTTTTGCTCGAAGCCGGACCGCCCGTCAATCCCGAAAAAGATTTTAAAATGCTGATGTGGCCCTATGAATCGCCGCACCGCGGTGCCGGCGTGGGTGGCCACGCGAGAGAGAATTTTGGTGAATTCCTGGCGCCTAATGGCGCTTGGAGAATTGAAGGCGAGCCTTATACCTCGGCGCCCGGCTCAAATTTTCAGTGGTTCCGTTCGCGGATTGTTGGTGGGCGCACAAATCACTGGGGACGCATCGCGCTGCGTTTTGCGCCGATCGATTTTAAATCAGCCACGCGCGATGGACTTGGCGACGATTGGCCGATCACTTACGACGACCTTGCTCCTTACTACGACAAGGTGGAATCCTACATCGGAGTTTTCGGCACGCGGGAGAACGTTTCGAGCGCTCCGGACGGTATGTTTCTTCCGCCGCCGAAACCGCGCTGCACGGATCTCATAGTCAAGAAAGCGTGCGATAAGATCGGGATTATTTGCATTCCGTCGCGGCTGGCGATCCTCACGCGCTCGGTGAATGGCCGACTACCCTGCCATTACTGCGGCCAGTGCGGCCGTGGCTGCGTCACTGCGTCAAACTTCAGCTCCAGCCAGGTGATGATTCCCCCCGCGATGAAAACGGGAAAGCTTACGATGGTCACCGGCGCGATGGCGCGTGAAGTCCTTCTTGGCAAAGATGGCAAAGCCGAAGGCGTCTCGTACATAGATAAGGCAACTCGCACTGAAAAACGCGTAAACGCTCGCGCAGTCGTTCTCGCGGCAAGCGCCTGCGAATCTGCGCGTCTCCTCCTGAACTCCAAGTCCGCCCAATTCCCCGACGGGCTTGCCAACTCCTCCGGCACCGTTGGCCGATACCTCACCGACTCCGTCGGCAGCGACGGCTGGGGCATCATTCCGCAGCTCGAAAAAATGCCGCCGCACAATCACGACGGCGTCGGCGGCATGCACATGTACATCCCATGGTGGAAGTTCGACCGCAAAAACGATTTTCCTCGCGGCTATCACATTGAATTTGGCGGCGGCCGCAATATGCCGGGAATCGGCGAGTTCAGTGATCTCTTACATGAAGAGGAAGGCTACGGCGCCACTTTGAAGAAGCGCGCCAGGCAAGTCTACGGCACCGGCATCGGAATGGCCGGACGCGGCGAAATGATTCCCAACCCTGACACCTACTGCGAGATCGACTCTAACGTTGTCGACAAATGGGGCATTCCCGTCCTGCGCTTCCATTTCAAGTGGAGCGAATACGAAGTACGCCAGGCAAAGGACATGCAGGAAACATTTCGCGCCGTCATCGAAGCCGCAGGCGGCGAGTACAAAACCAAGACTCCCATCAGCGGTGAACGCCCGTTTGGAATTGCCGAAGGTGGAAAAATCATCCACGAGGTTGGCACGGCGCGCATGGGCGCGGACCCCAAGTCCTCCGTTCTAAACGGCTACTGCCAGGCGCACGATGTGAAAAATGTTTTTGTGATGGATGGCGCGCCGCTCGTCACCAACCCCGATAAAAATCCAACTTTGACGATCATGGCGCTGGCCTGGCGCGCGTCCGAATACCTGCTCGACGAAGCCAAGAAGGGCAACTTGTAGGCCCGCCAAACCAGCGGAAGAAGCGCAGGAGACAAACTGTGAGCGAAAACTCCGTAACACGTCGCGACATCTTAAGAACGCTGGCCGTGGGCGCCGTGAGCGGCTCGGTACTGCAAGTGATCCCTGCGAAGGCTGCGGAATATGCTCACCAGGTCGTTCACAATGAAAAATCCGCCTCGCCTGCGGGGAAATACGTTCCGAAGTATTTTTCTGCGCATCAATACGAAATGCTCACCACTCTTTGCGACGCTATCATTCCGAAAGATGAAAAATCCGGAGGCGCAGTAGAGGCTGGCGCTCCCGAATTCATCGATCTACTCACCAGCGAAAATGAGGAGTATCAGCTCGCCCTCGGCGGAGGGCTCCAATGGCTGGACAGTTTCTGCTCCGATCGCTATTCCGAAACCTTTCTGGATTGCACTCCAGAGCAGCGCAAAGCGGTGCTCGACATGATCGCCTTCCGTAAAAACGCGAAACAGGATCTCGCCCTAAGCCAGGGCGTAGCCTTCTTCGCTTTCTTGCGCCGGCTCACTTGCGACGGCTTCTACACCAGCAAAATCGGCATCGCGGATTTGCAGTACATCGGCAACACCGCTCTGCGCGAATTCCCCGGCTGCCCTCCGCTTCCGGAAGCCTAAATAAAAATTGCTCCAGGCCAGTCGTGCGCCTGGAGCAATTCTATTTCTATTTGCGGCTAGTCTTAGCGCGGCTTACCTTCCGAGTGCGGTTTGCTCTCCGTCTGAGGTTTGTTCTGTGGATGCGGCTGGCTCCTTGGCGCGTTGTTGGCTGCGTTGTGCGTGTGAGGCGCAGTGGCCAAATTATTCGCGCGCGCCGAAGTAGCCGCGTTGTTCGTGTGAGTGGTGTTCGCGTTCGTCGCATTATTCAGGTGGGATGCATTGGCCGGCGTGCTACCAGCGCGCGACGAGGGCGGACGGTCCGTCTTGTGAAGATCCGCCGCGTTGTTTGTAGGCTTGTTCCCGCCGTTCGTTGAGGCGCTGTGCGGAGTCGCTGCTGCCTTGGCGGCCATGACTCCATGCCCGGTAAACTCACCCGGCTTCGCAGTTGCAGCAATGGCTGGCTTGCCATGATTCTCGGAAGCCAGAAGCGCTCGATTCGTGCTAGCGGCGTGCTCGTGTTGCGTTTGCATCGACGTAGTAGCGACATGGTGCTCATGCTCGGCCGCTAATTCTGCCGAAGTTGCCCGCGCGGAGACTCCGCCAGTCCCTCCGTTGTAGCTCACGTGATTATTCACAGTGACGTTGTTGATGACCGTCTTGTCCACGTAAGTGTTGTGAATCACCGTTGTGTTGACGTGCATTACCGCGGTGTTGTAGGCGAAAACTCCGCCGTTCCAGCGTCCACCAAAGAAGCCAACTCCACCATAGCCAAATCCATAATTAATGCCGCCGTAGAATCCGACGTGCGGTCCCCAATATCCTGCGTGCCAAAAATACCCGCCGCCACCCCAACCCCAATATCCCGGGGTCCAGAGATAGCCGACCGTCGGCGCCATAACCCAAGTTCCAGGCACCCAGTAATAACCGTCGTCGCCGTACGCCCAATAGCCGGGCGTCCAGAGGTAGCCCGCACCGGGGCAGATCGGCTGTTCATACACAGGCAGCGCTGGCGGACCAATGTGCACGGCCACGCCGACGCTAATCTGTGCCGACGACCGTGCTGGCATAAAAACCATGAGTAAGGCGAGCAAAACCAATCCAGCAATGTGACTCTTGCGCATTTGCAACTCTCCTCGCTTCAACATCTTCAGTATAAAACCCGATGTGTCAGGGGAAGTTGCGCTGTGGTTCACTCATAACTGGCCGGATGGACAGCCATTTTCTTGGGGCTTTTCTAGGCGGACTTAATCGTGCCGGACGCGGCGTCCCACGTGACGGCGCTCTTCCGAAAATACGATTCGTTAGACATGTGGCAAGCGAGCGCGGCGTTGTTCCCAAACACCGCGTCTTCTGTGACCTGCTGGCGGTTCTTGACGCCCTGGAAATATCTCCACAGATGCGGCTTTTCGTCATCCCAAGAGTCGCCGCGATACGTATAGCCTTCCAGGACCGGTTCCTTCCCAGGAACCGGATCGTTCTTCGCATGCCAATCCGCCAAATACGCATCTCGCATCTTCTGCGGATAGCCGGAAGTGTAGTAACTGGGTGCCTGATCTTCTCCCGTCTGCGGATAATAGTTGATCGCAAATTCCGTGACTTCCAGAATTCCGTTCGATCCCTGGAAGCGATAAATCTCCGGAGTCTCGCATCCCAAATTCAGCCGCAGATAAACCGGCGCGCTACCATAGTCAAACAGCGTGGCGTGCACGTCCGGCATGTTGCGCCCGTCAGGAAAGCGCAGGATCGCTCCCAACGACATCGCCTTCTTCGGCGGCGCATTCCAGCCCAGCATGAAGTTCATTCCGCTGACCAGATGCACGAGCAGGTCGCCCGCAAGGCCAGTCCCGTATTCTTTCCAGCAGCGCCACCGCGCAAAAATATTCGGATTGAAGGGTACTTTGGGCACCGTGCCCTGCCAAGTGTCCCAATCCAGATTCGACGGAGAAAGATCCGGCGGAGGCGGATACTCCCACGCACCCGTGGGATCGTTGCGCCCCAGCGAGCCTTCCACCAGCGTCAAAGTTCCAATGGTGCCCTGCGCGATCATCTCCTTGGCTTTCGCGCAAATCACGGAACTGACACGCTGGGAACCAATCTGCACGACGCGCCCCGTTTTCTGCGCCGCTGCCACCATCGCCAAGCCATCCGCCGCCGAATGTGACATCGGCTTCTCGCAATAAATATCCTTGCCCGCGCTAACCGCATCCACCACCACTTGCTTGTGCCAATGATCCGGCACCGCCGCGATCAAACAATCGATCTCCTTGTTGTCCAGCAAATCCTGATAGCGCCGCGTCGTCGGAATTTTCTTTCCAACAATTTCTTGCGCCAGAGTGTGCCGCCCGTCGTACAAATCGCACGCCGCCACGCATTCCACGCCCGGCAATTGCACGGCAGCCGTCAGCAAGCCCGAGCCCTGCATCCCGATGCCGATGATGCCAAAGCGCAACCGGTCGCTCGGCGCAACGGCTTCGAGCGCGGAAGGAATGTACTCGGGCTTTAGAAAGATGCTCGGAGCCGCCGCCAGCGCGCCTGTAGCCCCAGCCGTGCTCTGCAGAAACTCACGCCGCGAAAAACGGTTCTTGCCCATAACACCCTCCCGGTAGGACTCTGTCTTTTTTCTTTCTGAGACCATTCGTTCGACGACTGCGCTCTGATTTTCTTGCCATCGCTGAATCACCACAACTAGAAGCGCAAAGCGTTCAAATAGTCGTAGCTAATCTTGATGTCCTCGAAGGGATTTTTCGCGTCGTCGTTCTCCACAAAATAGTGCTTGATGCCGCCCTTCTCCGACGCTGCAAAAATCCGCTTGAAGTCGATCGTTCCCTTCCCAACGTCGGCCAAGCGCCCTTTAAATTCCACCGAGCCAGTCGCACCGGCATAGCTGCTCGTCGCGTTCGGGTCGTTCACATAATCCTTCACGTGTACCAGCGGAAAGCGCCCCGGATACTTCTCGAAGTAGCTCACCGGATCTTTCCCAGCCACGCTGATCCAGCACAAATCCATTTCCATCTTCACGAACTTGGGATCCGTTTTCTGCAGCAAAACGTCGTATGCAAGCTTTCCGCCCATCGTCGCGTCTGGCGCGAATTCGAAGGAATGGTTGTGATAGCAGAACTGGATTCCCGCCTTCTCGCTGGCCTCACCCGCTTTGTTAAAGAGTTCCGCAGCTCGTATCCAACCATCCGCATTGCGCTGCTTTTCATCGAGCCACGGGCAAACAATATACTTGTGCCCGACAACGTGCGACGCTTCGAGCGTCTCAGGCCATTTCTTCTCGACAACATCATAAGGAACGTGCTGCGAGGGCGACGTCAGCCCATTCTTATCCAAAATCGCGCGGACATCTTTCGGCGAATGCTCGAAGTATCCCGCGAACTCCACTTCTTTATAGCCAGTCGCTGCAACCTTGGCGATCGTCCCCTCAAAATCCTTCGGCATTTCCGTGCGAACGGTGTAGAGCTGCAGCCCCACCTTTTTGATCTCGTGTTCGCTCGCAGCGGCCCACGACCGGCGCGCCGCAAATACTGCCGCGGCTGCAACCGACGTTTCTATAAATGTTCGGCGTTTCATGACGTTTTTCTCTCCTCCTAGACGGGCGGAGCGAGTATACAAAAAAGTGATGGCCATAATCCGAAAAAAAGGGCGGCGCTTACAAAAAAAGCGCCGCCCTCCTCTTCTCAGTTTCCGTTAGAAGTAGAACCGCAGCCCAAACTGCATGCGCCGCGGATCGTGCGTCCCGTTCAATAGGAGGAAGTTACTGGGTCCAAAGCTGTTGTTAATGCTGTTGAACTGCGTGTGGTTGAAGATGTTGAATGTTTCCGCGCGGAACTCAAATCCGGCCCGTTCGTTGATGGTAAAGCGCTTGAAGGCGCCGAAATTGAAGTTGAGGCGCCCTGGCAAATTCAAGGTGTTCCGTCCGACATCCCCGAACGTGAGCCCCCTCGGAATAGCATAGGCATTCGGGTTATAGAAGAGCAGAGGATCGGTATTGCCGCTGAGGGAGTGGGGATTGCCGACCAAATCGGGGCGAGAGCCCGATGCCGAAGTGCCGTTTGCCACGCCGGCGTTATCGCCGAATCCGCTACCGTTGACTACGCTAAACGGAAGTCCGGTCTGGGCAACCGTTATGCCGGAAACCTGCCAACCGCCCAGGACATCGTGTACCAAGCCGGTGCTGCGGAAAAAGGGCAGGTTATAGACATAACTTATGGAAAGGCTATGACGCATGTCAAAGTTGGAGCTGGCGCGATTGGCGGCGATGTTGAAAGCGTCAACAAAGGCGGAGTCGCTACGATCTGAGGAATCGTCGATAGAGTGGCTATAAGCATAAGCAAGGCTCAGGGTCAGATCGCCCACGGTGCGGTTTGCGCTGATTTGCAATGAGTGGTAAATCGAATTGGCCACGTCCCGTAGCGAATTGAGGTTGCTGTAACCAGGGAACGCGGTGCGTATGGCATCCGCATTTAGCCCGCACGCGGCAACACCGACATTGACAGCCGCCTGGCCGGTAACCGTTACGCCGTTTACCTTTGGCGCCGCAGGATTTGTGCAGTCGGTGTTCCCTGTTGGGTTGTTGACCGGATCAAAAACCGATATCGGCTCGCCAGCCGTATAAGGATCAGCAGAAAGAGGTGTTGAATTAAGCTGGTTCAGGTTGCTGAGCAGGGTCAAATGCGTGCCCTTGCTGCCAACGTAGGCTACCGACAATATGACATGAGATGGGAGTTCTCTTTGAACGCTCAAGTTCCACTGTTGCATGTAAGGCCATACAGCCTTATTGGGAACAGATAGCGGCGAAAGCGGCGGCACAGGGATGGTCCCTCCGGCAGCACCTCCGATGCAGCTATAGCCACCTTCGGAATTCGCGGCGCACGAACCCACTCCAGGCGCGATATTGGACTGCTTGGCCCTCAGAACGAGCGGAGCAGAGCCTTCCAGTGATTCGGTGTTGCCTTCGTTGCCGTTGGTGTGTTCGTAGAAGATGCCATAGCCACCTCGAATGGCGGTCTTGCCGTCGCCCTTAGGATCAAAGGCGAAGCCGATGCGCGGCGCTGGGTTGAAAAGATGCCCCGTGAGGCACCCGGCGTTAGAGTTTGAGCCAATGGCGACCGTGGGAAATGCCGATCCCGGTATGAGAGGCAGATTGCCTCCCTTTCCGCCGCACTGAACGACGCCGTTCAGCGGGTTCGCGGTACCAGCAGCGTTCTGTACGAGAAATCCATTGGCATCGAACACGGGTGCATTTGCCGGGTTGAAGGCCTTGGGATCAAAGTTGAAAGCCTGTAGGAGTTTTTCGCGGTAGGTGCCGAAGAGGCTCACGCGTAACCCCAAGTTGAGGGTCAGGCGTTTGGTGACGCGCCAGTCATCCTGGAAATACGGTTCAACGATCTTGTAGCGATTGTAATATTGGGTCTTGGCGCTCCACTGCTGAAAACTAGAGATGTTGCCCAGCAACAAATCAGCGAACGCGTTACCGCTGCTAAAAGGCTTGGTGGAGTCAAAGGTCAGGATGCCTTGAAGGTTGGGGGAATTTGCCTCGTTCTTTTGAGCGAACACGAGGTACGCCCCAAACTGAAGAGTGTGTTGGCCGGCAATCTTAGTCACGTTGTCGCGATAGGTGTAGGTCGGGTTGGCGTTATGCCAGGGGAAGTAACCCGTATCGGTCCAGAAGCCACCGCCATAGGCGGCGTTCGATGTAAGGGTTATAGAAGGAAGCAATCCGCCAAACGGTGTGGCCTGACTTGGAAATAACGTGCCCATGGGGAAACTGCCGCTCGGCGAGACCGTACCACCCGCCGTCAAGAAAATATGGTCTGCCGTGTAACTCGCGACAAACTCATTGAGAAGCGTTGGAGTGATATTGGCATTTAGACGAGCGACGAAGCTTGTCCCGGGTCCGACGAAGCCGGTGGAGACGTTTTGAAAGCTGGGCAAGTTACCGTTCTGATTGTTTCCCCAGAGCGCGTCCGGTACGACCGTTTGCCAGGAATCATGGATATAGCGGAAGGTCAGGCGGTAGTTATCCGAGAGGTTGTGGTCAATGCGCACCAACTCCTCACGCCAAGTGGTGGGTTCCGACACCGTTTGCTGATACGCAGGAAAGCCGCCCGCAGTGAGACTGCCAGTTTGTTGAGGAATGGTCGCCTCGAGCGCCAATCCCACAGCGGTCGGCGTAACCGTGTTGTTAGGGAAAGGAGTCCCATTGGATTGATGGGGGCAATCCGTTCCTGGGCAAACATCGCTGAAATTCCCGTTGCGCTCGGCGGCGGAGGGCACATTCACGATGGAGCTGCCGTTGCTTCCCGGAGGCGACAATGACACATTTTTCTCGCGCCGCCATTCCTGCGACCAAAAAAAGAAGGTCTTCTTCTTATTCGAGTTGTAATGGTTGGGGATATAGACGGGACCGCCGACAGTGTAACCGAAATCGTGTTTCCTATACGGAGCTTTGGGATTGCCGGCAGAGTTATCGAAAAAGTCGTTCGCATTGAAGACTTCGTTGCGACCGTAGTAAAAGGCGCTGCCGTGAAAGACGTTCGATCCACTCTTGGTTTCCACTTCGACCGTGCCGGAACCGTTGCGACCGTATTGTGCGCCGTAGTTCGAAGTGAGAACTTTGAATTCCGCGATGGCTTCGAGGTTGGGATAGACGTTTAGCGTGGCATTGCTGCCGTTATCCATGTTATCGCCGCCGTCCAGCTCCCAATTGTTATATTCGTTGCGGCCGCCGTTCATGCTGTAAGAGACATTGCCGTAGATGCCGACTTTGCCCTCGTCTGATCCGGTTTGATCCACCACGCCCGGTGTCAGAGTGACGAGTTGGGTGAAATTGCGGCCATTCAGTTCAAGCTGATTCACCTGCCTGCCGGTTATGGTGGAACCAATTTCAGAAGACTGCGTCGAAACTTGGGCCACGCTCTCTCCGGTCACGACCACCTCTTCCGTAACCGTGCCGACGGTGAGTTGTACATCCACTCGAATTTTCTGGGCCACGTCCAACACAACTTTTTGCGCCGAATATCTGGAGAATCCCTTTCCAGTTACTACGATGTTGTACGACCCTCCAGCCAACCCGGCGACAACGTACGCGCCGTCCGTGTTCGTTGTGGTCGTGCGCGTCAGGCTGCCGGCGGAGTCGGTAACCACCACCTCCGCGCCCGCAACCGCAGCGCCAGTCTTGTCTGTCACTGTTCCGCTGATATATCCCGTGTCTTGCGCCCTTGTGACGTACGCTGTGCACAGCATCGCCAGCGCCGCGCAGAGCAGCACTCGCGCCGCCCCCGCCAAATTCTGCAGAATATGGGTACGATAAAAAGAATTCCCGTGTTCTTTCACTTGTGACCTCCCGATCTTCTTGATATGGAATTCAGGCCGAGTGAGGGCGCTACCACACCTGCCGCAGCGGGCACCCCTAAGAAAACCGCTCGCAAAAGGCGTCTCATCGCACACAACCCCCACCACTCGACGATTAGAAACGCACCCAATCTCACTTATTAAATCGGATTAATAAAGCATTGCTCTGTTTGTGTCAAGTTCAAAATCGGGTTTCACTCTTCTTGACACCCCATCGGTCCGCGCTCGCTCTTCCCGCCCGTCGCCCGCCGGGCCGCTTGAATTCCTTCTTCCTCTGCCGGACACTATCGAACGATGTCTTTTCTCATCCGCGCCCATCTCGCGCCTTCTCTCTCAGTCGGTTTAATAGCCGCTTTCTGCATCTGCCTCGCTCCGCGGCATTCAAACGGCTTCTCCCATTCGCCGTCGCAACAATCCTCCTCGGACGCCACAAGTCACGCCAGCCACGCCTCCGCCGTCGATCCCAATGCCGCCTTCGCGCAAGGCCAAGCCGCCCTCCAATCCGGGGATCTCGCCACTGCCGAAGCCGCATTCCGCCGCGTCCTCTCCGTCGACCCGCAATCCGGCGCCGCTTACGCCAACCTCGGGGTCATAGCCATGCGCCGCAAAGAATGGGATCACGCGCTGTCCCTCCTTCAAAGAGCCGAAAAGCTAGAACCCAAAATGTCCGGCATCCGCCTCAACATCGGCCTCGTTAAATATCGCCGCGGCGACTATGCCGGCGCTGTTGCCCCCCTCGCGTCCGTCGTCCGCGACCAGCCCGACTCACAGCAAGCCCGCTACCTCCTCGGCCTCTGCAACGTCTTTACCGAACATTACGCCGACGCCGTCGCCACGCTTGAGCCGCTCTGGCCGCAAATGTCCAACAATTTCACCTATCTCTACGTGCTCGACATTGCCGCCCACAACGCCGGCAACAACGATCTCGACGAAAAAGCTCTCAGCCACCTTGTAGAAGTCGGCGGCGAAACTCCCGAGTTCCACCTCATCCTCGGCAAGGCCTACCTCAACCGCGAAGAAATGGACAAAGCCATCTCCGAACTGGAACTCGCCGCGTCCGCGAATTCCAAGTTGCCGTTCGTGCACTTTAGTTTGGGACTCGCCTACATGAGGAAGCAGGACAACGACCGTGCCGAATCCGAATTTCGCAAGGACATCGCGCTCGAACCAGACCTGCCCGACAACTACGAACAACTCGGCCTGCTCTATCTACAAATGCAGAAGGATGCCGAAGCAGAACATTCTTTCCGCGAAGCTCTGCGCTACAACCCCCACCAACCAGCTTCGCTCCTCGCGCTAGGCCGCCTCTATCAGCGCCAAGGAAAAAATCGCGAAGCGCTAACCGCCCTCGATGCCGCCGAAAAACTAGTCCCCGAAAATCAAAACGTCCATTTCGTTCGCGGCCAAGTGCTCCTCCGCTTAGGCCGCCGCGAAGAAGCGCAAGCCGAACTCGCCACATCCAGAAAGCTGGTCGATGCCAGCCTCAACAAACAACGCGAAAAGTACGGCGACGCCCCCGTCCCCAATCCCGAACTGAAGCAAACGCCGCAACCCTAAACTGTGCCAACGCCTCTGTAGGGGCTGTCCCGCCCTGCATGCCCGAAATCACCTCACCCATCCTAAATGTTCGGCGCCTGCCACGGGCCTCGCCCTCGCTCAATCGCTTCCGCCACCGCGAGCACCAGTTGCTCTTCATAGGGCCGGCCAATCACTTGCACGCCAATTGGCAGCCCGTCGCCCGACATTCCCAACGGCACCGCAACTCCAGGAAGTCCCGTCAAATTCAACCACTGCGAATATCGCATCGTGTCCCGATAATTTTCTCGCTCGCCGCTGCGCCAATTCCCTTCCCCGTGCCGGAACGCCGGCCCCGTCGACACCGGCGACAACAAAGTCGTCACCTCTTCCATCTGCCGCAAAATCTCCCCGCGCAAACGATCGCGATCACCACAAGCTTTCAAGAAACCGTCGTAAGTCAATGTCATCTCGGCCGTGGCCAACGCAACATACTCGCGCAACATCGGGCTCATTATCTCTTCCTGACCAACGGCTCCGTCCCGAATAAGATTCGCGATCACCGGCCCGAAAAAATACCACCACAATTCAATCGCGCAATCGAGACCGCCCAATCGTTTTCGCTCAACTTTAAATCCTTGCTCGCTCAACAGACGCGCCGCTCCCTCGACCGCCGCCGCGGTCTCCGGCGTCGCTTTACCTAGCGCATCACTCTCCAAAATCCCAACGCGCAACGCACAAACATCTTTCTCGCTCAGCGAGCGCACTGGCACAGGCGCGGACAGCGCATCCCCTGCGTCTGGCCCCGCCATCACTTCTAAAAGCGCGCGCACATCCGCAATCGTACGCGCCATCGGCCCCACAACTCCGAGCCATCCAAACGCGCCTCCGCCTGGCGGAAAATGTCCAGTACCAGGAATTCGTCCCGGCGTCGGCTTCAATCCGCAAATCCCGCAAAAATGCGCCGGCGCGCGAATCGATCCGCCTCCGTCGCTTCCCACTCCGCCCGCCGAACAACCGGACGCAATCGCCGCAGCCTCTCCGCCGCTAGAGCCGCCTGCCGACCGCGCCAAATCCCAAGGATTGCTAGTCTTGCCGCTCAAAGAATTGTCCGTCTCATACGCCATCAAATATTCCGGCGTGTTTGTATTTCCCAAAATAATCGCGCCGGCAGCCCGCAGCCTCGCCACAAGCGGCGCGTCTTGCTGCGCCACATAATCCTTCCGCAGCAAAGACCCCGCCGGCGTCGGCCATCCTGCCACATCGATACAACTCTTGATCGTCAGGGGTATTCCGTGCAGCGGCCCAACTTCCTCTCCGCGCATCAACGCGGCCTCTGCCGCCCGCGCCTGCTTGCGTGCCCCCTCCTCATCGAGGTGTACAAACGCATTCAGTTTCGGCTGGAGCGCCGTCACCCGTTCGAGATGCGCCTCCACAACCTCGACAGGCGAAAATCCTTTTTCGCGAATTCCCGTTGCGATTTCCGCAATCGTTCCAAAAATTATTTTGTCCATGGTCAGGCGTTCGAGCCTATGTGTCCGGCCGCCTACGGTCAAGCGGGATAGAACTTCTCGGCAACGGGGCCTTCTCGATCCGGGCTGAAGAGCGAACGCAGCGCCTTCCTCGCGCGTCTTTGGAGAGGTTTGACCTAGTTGGCAGGGATTGATTGATTTAATATGGCTGTGGAAACGCGTGGAAAACTCAAAAGCCCAGACGACAAATCGCCTCAAGGAAAGAGGAAGAGCCCATCTTTTCAAAAACCAAACCCGAAAGGGCAAGCTACCCAGGAAAATTACAGAGTCAAAATCGTCTTATTGCGCTAAGACTGTCTTACCCGCCTGAGCAGTACTTAAAAGATCATCACTTCAGCGATCACTCACAAGTGTTAGGGGCAACTTACTCCTCGCGGAGCAGGATTGCGGGATCGATCGACAGCGCGCGTTGCGCAGGGATCCACGTAGCCAAGAGCCCGAGCAACGCCATGGCTAGTACAACGCCAGCCAATACCAGCGGATCGCGCGGAGTTGCTTGGTACACGATGGAAGCGAGCACGCGGCTCGCGAAGATGCCGAGCAGCAATCCGGCCGCGGAACCAAACGCCAGCAAGTTGAATGCTCGCCCTAGCGCTGCCTGCAGCACTTCCTTACGCTGCGCGCCAAGGGCCATGCGAATTCCCAGTTCCCGCAGCCTCTTACTGACCGAGTAGGCCGCCATTCCAAAAATGCCAGTGATCGAGAGGATGGCGCCGAGTACGCCGAGCACTCCCAGCGCCACGGTGGCTAAACGTGAAGCGAACAGCACACGATCCAAGGCCTCGGGCCACGTTTGCAGAAAGACAGGCAACCCGGCATCGAGGTCCCGCAGCCTGCTCCTGATGGCCGCGGCCAGTCGCTGTGGATCGCTGTCCGAACGCACCATGAGGAAGGTCGCACTCGAAGCCGCTTGCAAGATGGGCAAAAACATCGCTGACTGCAAATCTTCCGTGAGGCTTGTATATTTTCCGTCCTTTACGATGCCCACCACTTCGATGCGCGTTCCATCCCACATCTTGTAGTACCGGCCGAGCGCCTTCGCCGGCGAACCAAATACCTCGCGCGCAAAAGCCTGGTTGATCAGAGCCACACGCGGAGCGTTTTTGTCGTCGTGCAAGGTGAAGATCCTCCCCGCGAGGACAGGCATCTCGGCCACAGCGAAGAATTCGGGCGAGATCTGGAATCTCAAGGGCGAGCCGGCAATATTGGAAGGCCCGCGATCGGACGTTTCGTCGGTATAAACCGAAGATCTGGAAAGGCGCGAGCAAAAGGACAAGGGAGCACAATTCGTCAATGCGACCGAAGTGGCACCCGGAATGGTTTGGATCGATTCCAGCATGCGCTTTTGCATGGCGGGCACGGCAGCCTCGGCGTAGCCCGCCATATCCAAATCCGTATCCGCAAGGATCACGTTGTCCGGTTCAAAACCGAAATCGCTGTGCAGCGTGCGCAGCAACCCACGTACGGCCACCAGCGAAGAAGTGACCAGCACGGCGCAAATTGCAATTTGTATGGACAGCAAAACTTCCCGGAAAGTGATGCGGCGTCCAAGTTTAGCCAGGGAACCCGATTTGATGAGTTCGTAAGGATCCGTGCGCAGCACCTGCCGGACGGGCACTGCCCCAAAGAGGAGGCCACTCACGAAAGCCAGCAGCACCGCCACGGCATAGACATTGGCGTCCGGATTTACAGGCACATTGGTGGGAAATTGGGGGATAGGATTCCACGTGCTCAGCCGGCGTAACAGCATCGCGCCGCCCCGGATTCCAATGGCGCCTCCGGACAAGGAAATGAGAAGAGCCTCGGTGAAGAGCTGCCGTAGAATGCGAGTGCGGCTGGAGCCCAGCGCGAGCCGCACGGCAACTTCACGGGAGCGATCGGCGGCGCGTGCGGCGAACAGGCTGCCCAAATTGGCGCAAGCGGCCAGCAGAATCAGCCCTGCGAGCAGCATCAATGCCACAACGAATCCCCGTAGCGGTTTCTCGAATGTATCGCCGTAGAGACCCGCGCGAGACAACGATATGTTCATCTTGCCATTGTCCTTGGGATAGGTCGTTTGGAGATACTCGCCAATGGAGTTGAGCTCCGCAGAGGCCTGCTCCGGTGTCACGCCTGATTTGAGATGGCCGATGGTCTCGAAAATCCAACGGCCGCGGCGTGCGTTCAAGCCGTCCTCGTCCTCGAGGCTGACGATGGGCACAAAGAAATCGGGAGAGAGCAACAAAAAGGTTCCTTGAAACTGCGGCGGAGCTACACCGATGATCGTGAAGGGACGCTTGTTCACTTCCACCGTACGGCCCACCGCGCCGGGATCATCCTGGAAATGACTGTGCCAATATCCGTAGCTGAGTACGATATACGGAGCGCTGTGGGCGCCGTGCTCATCGGAGGAATGGAAGAAACGGCCAACGTACGGCTGAATCTTTACTACGTCGAAGTAGTTTCCGGTTACTTCATAGAGCCACGCGCGGGTCGGGTTCTTGCCCGTGTCCAATCCTGCCTGGGTCATGTGATAAGCCGCCAAACCATCGAAGCTGCTGCTGCGATCCCGAAAATCCAGATAATTGGGATACGACTGAGCACCCCGAGACCCTTCGCCAAACTGAAGTCCGTAGAGGCTCTCCGGTTGTGGGACGTTCAGCGGGCGGAGCATGAGGGCGTTCAGTGCGCTAAACACGACTGCGTTTGCGCCGATGGCAGTGGCCAGGGTCACGACGGCAACCGCGGTGAAGCCGGGGGATTTACGAAGAAGGCGGACTGCGTAGCGCACGTCTTGCAAGAACGATTCCACGAGAGTTCCCCCCGCGGCTTCGCGGGATTCTTCTTTGTAACGGACGTGGCCGCCGAACTCGATGCGCGCGCGGCGCGCGGCTTCGCCACGAGGGAGACCGGAGCGCTCGAGATCGTCAGCACGATGCTGGACGTGGGAACGAAGCTCCTCTTCCATCTCGGCGTTCATCTGCGAGCGCTGAAAGAGAGTGGCGATGCGGAAACGAAGCGAGTCGAGGAGTTTCATAGTTGTTCGAGCCAATCACTCCTCGCGTAGTAATATCAAGGGATCGAGCGAGAGAGCGCGTTGCGCCGGTATCCACGTAGCCAGGAGCCCCAGCAGCGTCATTGCCAGGACGACGCCAGCCAACACCAACGGATCGCGGGGAGTTGCCTGATACACGATGGAAGCCAGCACCCGGCTGGCCAGAATTCCGAGGAGCAATCCCGCTGCGGAACCAAAAGCGAGCAATTTGAAGCCACGTCCCAACGCTGCTTGTAATACTTCCTTGCGTTGCGCGCCGAGGGCCATACGAATTCCCAACTCGCGCTTCCGCTTGCTGACCGAATAGGCAGCCATTCCAAAAATGCCCGTAATGGAAAGCATCGCGCCCATCAAACCCAGAATACCCAGCGCCGCCACCGCCATACGCGAAGCGAACAGAGCTCCGTCCATTGCTTGGTTCCATGTTTGGATGAAAGTAGGCAGCCCTGCGTCCAGGTCGCGTAGTTTGGTCCGGATGGCCGACGCCAATTCCTGTGCATTGGCGCTCGAGCGCACCACGAGCCACGTCTCCGTGGAGGGTGATTGCAGGATTGGCAAAAACATCGCCGGCCGTGGATCTTCGGTGATGTTCGGAGAATATTTTCCGTCTTCGACAATGCCCACCACTTGGATGCGGGTTCCATCGTCCACTTTGTAGTATCCGCCCAGCCCGTTTGTGGCGGAGCCGAACACTCTGCTAGCAAATAGCCGATTCACCACGGCTACACGCGGCGCATGCTTGTCGTCATGCCATGTTAAGTCTCTGCCCGCCAATAAGGGCGTGCCCGACACCTGGAGATATTCCGGAGAGATGCTGAACATTACTACGCGAGTAGCGGCATTCGACGGCCTGAGATCCGCTGTTTTGTCAGTAAAGATATTCGACTCGCTGCAGCAGGCCGCTTGTAATGGCGGGATGTTGACCACTCCTACGGACGTCACCCCAGAAATCGAGACCATCGCGTCGATCATGCGCTTTTGCATTGCGGGCGCGCTATCGGCTTTGTAACCTGCCATATTCAAATCTGTATCAACGAGCAGGGCGTTCCGCGGCTCAAAACCAAAATTGCTGTGCAGCGAGCGAACCAGCCCACGCACGGCGACCATGGAAGAGGTGATTAGCACTGCGCAAATGGCAATTTGCAGCGCAAGCAACGCGTCTCGAGCAGTGATCCGCCGCCCAACCCTTGCGACAGATCCGGACTTGATGATTTGATAGGGATCCGTGCGAAGGACCTGCTTCACGGGCACCGCGCCAAACAGCAAGCCGCTCACTAAACTCAACAGCAAAGCGACTCCATAGACATTTGCGTCCGGGTTCACCGGCATATTCAGGGGATATTGTGGAAATGGCTGCCACACGTTCAGCCAGCGCAACAGCACTACGCTGCCCCAAAGCCCAGCGGCGCCTCCGATGAGTGAAATCAGCAGAGCTTCCGTAAAAAGTTGGCGTAAAATGCGTGTGCGCCCGGCTCCGAGCGCGAGACGCAGAGCAACTTCCCGGGAACGATCGGCGGCGCGTGCGGCAAACAGGCTGCCCAGGTTGGCGCATGCGGCCAGCAGAATTAATCCCGCCAGCAGCATCAATCCGCCAAGGAATGCCTGGAGAGCGCTGCTAAAGCTGCCACCAGGGAGGCCTGAACGCTCCAGGCTAAAGCTCATCTGAGCATCCTCTTTGGGATAGGTCTTTTCCAGATCGGAACCAATCGAGTTTAGGTCGGCAACCGCCTGCGCGGGAGTGACTCCCGCCTTCAGATGTCCAAGTACCTCACCAATCCAACGGTTTCCGCGCGCGTTTAGGGCGTTGTCGCTGTCCAATTGTTGCTGGTTGACGATGGGCACAAAGAAATCGGGCGAGAAGATCAATACAGTCCCGCGGAACCCGGGCGGTGTTACGCCGATGACGGTAAAAGGATGGCTGTTGAGATGGAGAACGCGGCCCATCACGCTGCGGTCGTCCTGAAAGTGGCTGTGCCAATAGGCGTAGGTAAGGACGATATCTGGAGCATGCTCATCGGAGGCGTGAATAAGCCGGCCAAGGTAGGGCTGAATGCCCAATGCGTCGAAGTAGTTCCCGGTTACTTCGTAAACCCAGACGCGGGATAGATTTTTGCCGGTGTCCAGACCCGCTTGATCGATGTTATAAGCTATCAGACCATCAAAGCTGCGGTTGCGATCGCGTAGATCGAGGTAGTCGGGATACGACTCACTTGAGTCCTTGTCGGTTCCGCGCTCGATTATGTAAAGGCTCTGCGGCTGAGGCACATTCAGCGAGCGCAGGACCAGCGCATCCATAAAACCAAAAACCACGGCGTTTGCACCGATGGCCATCGCGAGCGTGACGACGGCTACCGCGGCAAAGCCGGGAGATTTGCGCAACATGCGGAGAGCGAAGCGTACATCCTGGATGAGCGATTCGACGAGCGTTCCACCAGCCGCTTCGCGGGATTCTTCTTTGTAGCGGACGTGGCCGCCGAACTCGATGCGCGCGCGGCGCTCAGCTTGAGGACGAGGAAGACCGGAGCGCTGGAGATCGTCAGCACGATGCTGGACGTGGGCGCGAAGCTCCTCCTCCATCTCAGCGTTCATCCGCGAACGATGGAAGAGAGTGGCGATGCGGAAGCGAAGCGAGTCCAGGAGTTTCATACTTCCTCCGTTTGTGGACCAAGGGCAGAGCCGATGGCGGTCACAAGCCGATTCCAGTTGTTGGTCTCTTCGCGCAAACGCTTACGGCCCGCCGCGGTGAGTTCGTAAAACTTGGCCCGCCGATTGTTCTCCGATGTACCCCAGTTGGCCTTGAGCAGCCCCTGGCGCACAAGCCGAAACAGACCAGGATAGAGCGCGCCCTGTTCAATCAGCAGTGCGTTGCCAGAGATCTGCCCGATGCGCAGAAGTACGCCATACCCATGCAGTGGGCCGAGCGAGACCGCCCTCAGAATGAGGAGATCGAGAGTGCCAGGAAGCAGCTGAGCTTGGTCGGTCACGGTCCCTCCTAAGATGGTTAGGAGACTAGCGCAAACACTCCTAAGCTGTCAAGGAGAGAAATAAGCCAGCGAGCCCGACCGACAAAAACCGTCATGACCGCTCTATCCAATCGGCGGTGCCTGAACGTTCGCGTATTCGTAGCGCGTCGAGTGGTGGTTCGTGGACCCGTCCGACGTAATGTCGATTTCATTTTTCAAAGGCAGCCCTTTGCTCTTCGAAATCCAAATCTGCCCGTCCGACTTTACGGCCATGTCCGCTCTGTCAGAGTGCGTGCTGTACACGGCAGCCGCTTCGCCATTAACGACTTCATCCCCGAGATATTTGCAGGTCGTCTTGCTGGCCTTGCGGTTTTCCTCTTCCTTCTGCATCACCTGCTGCGTCGTCAACGGGCTGCGTACCCATTTGCCGCCGAGTTTTACGTAGCTGGCTCCGCCGATATAGATCATCTCGGTGGTGTGTCTGTCGGCGCTGTTTGGCACGCTGGGCATTGATGAATACGTCGAGTATAGATGCGTCGGGGTGCTCATAACCTTGCTCATCGCGTCGTAAGTGGGCTGGCAAGGGTCTTGCGCAGCCAGCCGCGCCGGGCCAGTCAGCAGAAGCCCGAATGTGAACCCGGCGGCACTCAACAATCTCATCCGTTTCGCTAGCATAATGGGGACCTCCTCCGTGGGTCTAAAATACAGGACACGCGCTGCGGCCGTCCATCATCGAGCCGCCGTTTCCGCTCAACTCGGCCACAACGCCGGTTAGACTGCTGGCACGCTTTCGTTCGCCTCTGTATAATCGCCTCGCTCCATCACAAAACTTGGCTATCTCTTGCGCACTCGCAAAAAACCAAACGCACCTTCCTGCCGAACCGGAGACTTTTTCATGACGCTTTCAAATCACTATGCACTCAAAATTTCTTGCTTGATCATTCTCCTTCTCCCACTTTGCTTTTCTCTCTCCGCCTTCGCTCAATCCGCCACAACTCTCCCCAGCGAATCGCCCGCACAGCTTAAACCCGCCACCGACACTTTCGACTACGCCCGCCGCGACGTGATGATACCCATGCGCGACGGCGTAAAGCTCCACACCGTCATCCTCATTCCCAAAGGCGCCCACTCCGCGCCGATCCTCCTCACGCGTACGCCTTACAACGCGAGCGACCTCACCTCTCACGCCAACAGCTCTCACCTCGGGCCCATCCTCGAAGGCTACGACAACGCCGTCGACGTCATCGTCGAAGGCGGCTACATCCGGGTCATCCAGGACGTGCGCGGCAAGTACGGCTCCGAAGGCGACTACATCATGAACCGGCCGCTGCACGGCCCGCTCAATCCCACGAGCTTCGATCACTCGACCGACACGTACGACACGATCGACTGGCTGGTCAAGAACATCGCCGAGACCAACGGCAAAGTCGGCATCCTCGGCATTTCCTACGACGGGTTCACGCCGCTGATGGCCCTCGTCAATCCGCATCCCGCGCTCAAAGTTTCCGTCCCGATGAATCCCATGGTCGACGGCTGGATGGGCGATGACTGGTTCCACAACGGCGCCTTTCGTGAACAAAACATGCCCTACATCTACGAGCAGGACGGCACACGCGACAACAGCGCGAAGTGGTGGACCGATCATTTCGACGATTACGACGTCTACATGCAGGCGGGCTCAGCAGGCGAACTCGGCCGTCGTCACGGCCTCGAGCAAATCGGCTTCTGGCGGAAAATTCTCGAGCATCCCAGCTACGATTCCTTCTGGCAGCAACAAGCCATGGACAAAATCCTCGCCGCGCAACCTCTCAAAGTCCCCGTGATGCTTGTCCACAGCCTCTGGGATCAGGAAGACATCTACGGCGCGCCAGCCGTCTACAAAGCCCTCAAACCGAAGGACACCAGCAACGATAAAGTTTTTCTAGTCATGGGCCCGTGGCATCACGGCCAGGAAATTGAAGACGCCTATTCCCTCGGCGCTCTGAAATTCGGCAGCGATACCGGCACCTACTTCCGCCAGCACATCCTCGGCCCGTTCCTAGCTCAATATCTAAAGGACGGCGCACCCAAAGCCGACATCGCTCCCGTCAACGCGTTCGAGACCGGCACAAACGTTTGGCGTCGCCTGCCCGCCTGGCCTGCGAGCTGTTCGACGGGCTGCGCGTCGAAGTCCACTCCACTCTATCTCGCCGCCAATCTAAAACTCAGCATGGACGCGCCCGCTTCATCCGACGCGCCCTTCGACGAATACATCTCCGATCCCGCGAAGCCAGTTCCCTTCCGCGCGCGGCCCAGCCAACCCGTCGGTTACACTACCGAACTAACGTGGGCGCAGTGGCTGGTCGACGACCAGCGCGAATCCTCCGGCCGCCCTGACGTACTCGTCTTCACCACGGACGTGCTCGCCGCGCCGGTCAAAATCAGCGGCCAACCCATCGCCAACCTCATCGCCTCTACCAGCGGCTCCGATTCCGACTGGGTCGTCAAACTTATCGACGTCTACCCCGACGAAGTCGCCAGTCAGCCCAACCTGGGCGGATATCAACTGATGGTGTCCGCCGACATTTTCCGCGGCCGCTATCGCGAAAGCCTGGAAACTCCCAAACCCATCGCCTCCGATAAACCGCTGCTCTATCGCTTCAATCTCCCCAACGCCAACCACGTCTTCCTACCCGGCCACCGCATCATGGTGCAAATCCAATCCAGCTGGTTCCCTCTCTACGACCGCAACCCGCAAACCTTCGTCCCCAACATCTTCTGGGCCAAGCCGGCCGACTATCGCAAAGCCACGCAGCGCATCTACCACGCTCCCGACCAGCCCAGCTTCATCGAACTCCCGCTAGTGGCAGCGCCATAGTCCCTTACGCAAGCATCAGAAAACAAGAGCGGAGCGTGGGCCTTGAACAAGGCGCTCGCTCCGCTTCAATCAGGCTCAAAAACAATCAGCAAACAGAGAACGGTAACGATTCCCCGATGGCAGCTTCTCCTACTGTTTCATCCGGTAGATCACCGTCTGCTGACCATCAATCACTTTAAAATCCGCTGGCACCGTAAACAACGAAGCATCCGGCTCCGCGCGCACAATATTCGTCAATCGAAACGTCTGTTCGCCCATCCGCGGATCGCTTCGCTTGCTCATCACCACCGTCTTCAGATCTGGCGAAGTCCAGACTTCGATCAGGATGCTGATCGGCTTTTCATTTCCAATTCGCCCCGCAGGAATCGTTTTCGTCGTCCGCGTCCCCGTGACGATCACGCCTTCCATCGTCTGCGTACCCAGATCTTCTGTGTCCACCTCCGTGGCTTCCCCGAAGGTCTCCGCCTTGGCTTTGTCCATCTTGTCCATAATGGTCAACGTTTTTTGCGTCGAAATTTCGGGCGTTTGCCCCGGTGCGCTGGCTTCCGCCTCCTGCTTCAGCCTGAGAAAAAATGTGTTCCCTTCCGCAGATCCGCCAACTCCAACTCCCATGCCCGTGCCGTCGGCCCCCGGCATCGCGAAACTCTGCGCCGTTTTTTCCGTTAAGTTCAACGTGTACGTTTTTTGCCCCACGGGATCATTGATGAACACCAAGTGCGGGGCGTTCGCCGCCGACATGTTGCCGATCGCGGGCAACGGCGCGTCCTGCCTCGTGCGTCCTTGCGAATCGCGCGCCGTCGTTCCGGTGCTGCTCTGAGTGATGCGATTCCCATCCGCCAGAATCTGCAACGATTCGTTGGTTACCGTGGCCGCGTAAGGGGCTCCCACAACCGGAGTTCGTGAAACTTTTTCACGGATACCGACTCCAGCCCCGCCGCCGGTTCGAAAGATCACGTCACCTTTTTCCTGCGCGACTGCACACGATGCAGCCGCCGCCCCCAGCATCAAAATGACCGCCAATTTAACTCTCATGGTTGATCCGTTCTCCTTTCGAATCGAGCAGGTCGCGGCTGCAGGCGAAGTTGCTCCACCCGGCCGTCTGCTCCGATGCTTACGCCCGCAACAAAATTCACTCCCTCCGGCACCGCGCCTGGCGGAAACATGGCCTCCGCTGGAATTGCAATCTGTACGGATGGTTCCTCCGCGGCCCAGTTCGCATTCTGACTTTGCGTTTTTGCAGGGGCACAGCCTTGCCCCGAGCAGAGGTGCGGGGATGCTGCGGCACCAAGAGCGCGGTCTGCCGCCTGGCGCCGCGCTGAGTGGCGCTCAGGTTTGAACGGCGCGGGAGCATTATCAATCGCCTTGGCCGTCAAGGACGGCGACGAATCCGTCCTCGCAAATGCCGTCACGCCAGGTTTCTGCATCCGCGGCGCCATGTGCCGTCGCGGATACGTAAACATCACTGCGAGCACAATCGCCGCCGCAGCCGCCCACAAGACCGGCGCCACGCGACTCGCCTTGCGTCCCTGCTCCGATCGCACTACTTCTTCGCAGTATTCCTCGAACGCGCCGCTCACCTTCTCAAACTCCGCCGCGCAATTTCGGCATTCCGCGCACGCCGCAACATGCCGCTCGATTTCCGCCGCTTCGTCCGCCCTGACCTCGCGGTCCAGCCACGTCATCAGTCTTCCTGAATAGTCACACATTGCACTGCTCCGATAATTTCTTGATTGCGCGTTCCACCATATCACCCACAGTCGAAGTCGAAATTCCCATCACTTCGCCAATCTCGCGATAACGCAATCCGCTGGCCCGCAGCAGCAAGCACTCGCGTTCGTTCTCGGTTAACTGGCGAATCGCTTTTCCGAGCCGCTCGAACTTCTCTTTTTTCAGGACGGCCCGTTCCGGCGTCTCTTTGTCCGCAATGGACTCGACACCCGCGTCTAGCGGCGCTGCAAAACGCCGCCCGTAGCTCTTCTGCCAGTTCCTTGCTTGGTTGTGCGCCACACGAAACAGCCAGCTTCGAATGCTTTCCTTTGATCTATTCGCCGCCAAATGCCGCTGCAAACTCACAAACGCGTCCTGCACCGCGTCCTGCGCTTCATCACTCGAAAGCCCCAGACACACCAGATAACGGAGCAGAGGTTTCTGCAATTCGCGATACAGGTTGGCGGCCTCGCACATGTCCGTCCCAAAGCGCGAGAGCGGCAAGGCCAACGGCACAGACTCGTCACTCATCAGGTCCCCGCATCGCCTCTCTGTCTATAAAACAACTGGCCCTGCCCATTTTCCGCCCGAACCATTAAGAATCTTTCGGCCCCGAAAGCGCTGCTTCGCTCCGAAAGGTCCGGTACCTTGGTTTGACTTTCCGATTTTCAGGAACATTGATAGCCTTAAACAGCTATGGTGTCTCCACTGATTCGCCGGTTTCTCTCCGCGACAATTCTTCTTTCGTTCGTTGTCACTGTGAGTCTGTCACCTTGCCTCGCACAATCTGGTCCAACCGCAACACCTCCTGGCACACCCCAAGCCACTCTCACGGACCAACAACCGCCGTTTGACAAGCTCGAACTCTTCGCGCTCTTCGCCGCCGGTCCGATCGCTCCCTACGCCAGCCAGGTCATCCACAAGCGCGGCTGCACGTTTGCGCCCGACGCCGCCTTCATCGCCGCTTTTCCAACTCCTGCTTTTCAGGAAATTCTCAGAAACATCAAACCGCGCCTCGCAAAACAATCTTCTCCCGAGCGTGACGCCGCATATGAACTCCTCCCGCGCGCGCTTGACGCTACCCACCACAGGCAATTCGACGTCTCCGACGAAAACTACCAGAAAGCATTAAAGCTCGCTCCGGATTCAGCTACGCTTCATCTGGCATACGCAGCGAATTTTCTGCTCGTTCCCAATGGTGTGAAAGCCGAACCCGAAGCCCGCCGCTCTCTCGAGCTCTGGCCCGATAACGCTGAAGCTCATGGCATCCTTTCCCTGGCTCTTATGGCAGAAGGCAAACTTGCGGAGGCCGCCGCGGAAGCTCGCGAAACTTTGCGCATCTTCCCTCAACACACTTCCGCAGAATTTCAGCTCGCCATCTCGCTTGCCCGCAATCGTCAGTGCGACGAAGCTATGCCCGCATTGCGCAACGCCTTAGCCGTCATGCCCGGCATGCCCCCACTTCACAAATTCCTCGGCCTTTGCCTGCTGCAAAGCAAGCACACCGACGAAGCGATTGGCCAATTGACATGGTATGTAAACGCAGATCCAACGGACCACGAGGGCCACTACTTCCTGGGCACAGCTCTTCGCGCCGCCGGCCGCCAAACCGAAGCCGATTCGCAATTCCAACAAGCCGAACGTTTGAAATCATCCAACGCCCAGTGATTCTCGGCACTCCTTCTTCTCCTTGACAGTCTAGGAGTCGGCCCGCTATATTCCTAGTCCGCCTAGGAGACGCTAGCTCGATGCACTCCGTGCTTCCCGCTCAAATCTCTCTTGCCGTTTCGGTGACGCCATGACCCTTTGGAGCCGCCTTCGCTCCTGGCTGCAATCCACCTTGCATCGTTCCCGCATGGAAAGCGAGATGGACGCCGAGCTGCGCTTTCATATCGAAGCGTATGCCGACGATTTGACCCGCGCCGGCATTCCCCGCGAAGAAGCACACCGCCGCGCCCGCCTCCAATTCAGCGGAATCGAGAAAAAAAAAGAGGAATGCCGGGATGCGCGCGGCGTGAATTTCGTCGAGAGCCTCATCCAGGATTTGCGCTACGGCCTGCGAACGGTGCGCCGAAGCCCCGGCTTCACTGCGGTGGCGACATTGACGCTGGCCCTGGGCATAGGGGCCACGACTTCGATGTTCAGCGTCGTCAAAGCGGTGGTGCTTAGCCCGCTGCCGTTTTGGCAGCCGCAAAATCTCGTTCATGTTTGGGAGGGGGAACGCGGCGAACACTATCACCGGGGAGACGAGGCCTACTTGAGTTCGGTACGCCCCGGAAGCTTTTACGATTGGCGAACGCAAAGCCAGAGTTTTGTAAGTATCAGCTCCTATCGCTCACGATCCATGCTTCTGACAGATGCCAAACAAGCCGAGCTTGTATTGGAGCACGATGTCGCCGACCAATTCTTCGAGACGCTCGGTACGCCAGCTCAATTGGGACGTACTCTGATAATGGGTGACTATGCTCCCAGCGCCGCGCGCGTAGTGGTAATCAGCAACCGCGTGTGGGCGGAGCACTTCGCGAAGGACCCGGGAATAATCGGTCGGCGGATTTCGCTGGACCGCCAATCCTACGAAATTGTAGGAATGATGCGCCCCGGTTTTTATCCCACGGCGCGCGACTACCCGGACTTGTGGACCGCACACTGGGCCAACCAAGGAGAGAAAGACGACCGCCTCTCATGGGGCTTGACCACGGTGGCGCGGCTGAAGCCAGGAGTCACCTGGGAGGAAGCGCAGACGGAACTCGATGTAGTCTCGGCGCGAATGGCTAAGGACCATCCAAATAATGAAGAGGTATACGCGGTGGTCGTTCCCATTGATTCGCAGCTAATCGGCAGCAGCTGGAAGCTACTTTTGCTGCTATCTGGTGGCGTCGCACTCCTGCTTCTAATCGCGTGCACCAATGTCGCGAACCTGCTGATGGCGCGTGCGGTTGACCGCGAGAAGGAATTCGCCATTCGCACTGCGCTTGGCGCGGGACGCGCTCGCCTTGTTCTTCAGCTATTCACGGAAAGTGTAGCCCTGGCAGTTGCTGCGGGAACCGTTGGAGTGCTCCTGGCTTCAGCAGGGACGCGCGGACTGCTGGCACTGCTGCCTAAATCGGCTCTCCCCAGGCTCGACTCTATAAAGGTGGACCTCGCGGTTCTCGGCTTTGTCAGTGGAATCACTCTGCTGGCAAGCTTGTTATTTGGCTTGATACCGATACTCCGTGCATCTAGGAGTGTGCCCTACGATGCGCTGAAACTGGAAGGACGCGGTTTTTCAGCGGGCAGAAACAAACGGCGTCTCGGACAAATATTTGTCCTCAGCGAGTTTCTCTTTTCGCTGGTTCTTCTCATCCTCGGAGCGTTGCTGGTGGAGAGCTTCGTCAAACTGCAATGCGTTGACCCGGGGTTTAACGCAAGCAGCCTATTAACCTTTCGCATCGCGGTTCCCGAGGTGAACTACGGAAAGTTCGCGTACGGTGAGAAGAACACGCCGAGAGAAAAACTATACGAGCACTTGGAGGAAGTCCTAAGCGCCGTGCCTGGCGTGGAGACTGTTGCCCTTACAGCACGCATGCCTCTGCGGCAGGAATTCAATCCATCGGGTGTCCGGATCGAAGGCCGCGAGCCGCCCCCCACCAGGCGTGCTGGCGACGGCAGCAGCGAGCCTGGCAGTCTTGGAAGCACCGGCACGGAGATAGTAAATCCGCAATTCTTTCGCACGCTGAGGTTACGGCTGGTCAATGGACGTTTTCTCGAAGAGCGCGACAACGCGGATGCGCCCATGGCCGCAGTCATCAACGAAACCTTCGCGCGTACTTTCTTTCCGAACGAAGATCCCGTTGGCAAGCGAGTGACCGTCTGGTTTGCCACAACGACCGTCGTGGGCGTTGTCGGCGATTTCAAACTAAACTCGCTCGACCGCAAACCGTTTCCCGAAATATTCTGGTCCTTGCGACAAACGCAATGGGCGAACGTTTGGGTCATGGCCCGGACCAAATCGGATCCTTTCCAGCTATCGGCCTCGGTGCGGCAGAGCATTCAAAATTTCGACTCCGACCTCCCCGTGCTGGATATGCAAACCATGACGCAGGTAGTCGCCGATTCGCTTTGGCTCAAACGCATCTCCGCCGTGCTGATTGGAGTCGTCGCGGTGCTGGCTCTTGTGCTTGCGGGAACAGGCATCTACAGCGTTATGTCGTATTCCGTCAGCCAGCGCACACGGGAAGTGGGAATCCGCGTTGCGTTGGGCGCGAATCGGCGCGATGTCCTTGGGTTGGTTATAGGAGAGACTTGTCGACTGGCGCTCCTCGGCTCCGCGCTTGGTTGCGCCGCGGCATATATCGTCGGGCGGCTGGCAACGAGCCAAGTGTACCTGGCGCCTGCCGTAGCATCGAGCCAGATTCAAACCGATTCGCTGAGTCCAGCGGCTTTTGTCCTTAGCTCGCTTTTCCTATTTGGCGTTGCGGTGTGTGCGAGCTACGCACCCGCTCGCCGCGCCTTGCGCGTTGATCCCATGGTCGCCCTTCGGCACGAATAGTTTCGCAGTTGGTCCGTGAATCGCGTTTGCTCCACCACTTCAACCTGCCATTTGCCTTCACAAAAACCATTGACGCTGTCCCGCTCTGCACACAGAATCTCTACTGCTCGGCGTCGCGGCCTGCCAGGATTCGCCGCCCTTCGCGCGCAAGGACAAATACTCTGATGCAAGCTCCCCTTCGGCGTGGTGCTGTCGTCATCGTTTCTTTAGCCGTCTTTTGCACCGCTGCAACCCTGCTTCATTCTCGCGCCGCTCAAGCTCCATCCGCGCCGGCACAAAGAGTCGCACCTCACTACAACACCGCCGAAGCCTACCGCCTCAATACTCTCGGCGTCGCCTACATGAATCAGCAGCGCCCTGCCGACGCCCAAAAGCTCTTTGAACAATCGCTCGCCACCGATCCAAATTTCGAGGTCGCCCGCCTCAATCTCGGCATTTCCCTTCTGGCGCAGCAAAAGCTCGAGCTCGCTCGCACCGCTCTCGCCGCCGCCGCCGAAAAACTTCCGCAAGACTCCTACGCCTGGTACAACCTCGGCTTGGTCTACAAAGATCTGGGCGACGCGGAAAGAGGTGTCGCCGCCTTCACTCACGTCACGCAAATCGCCAACGAAGCCGACCCCTGGTATTTCGTCGGCTACCTGAACTCGCAGCTTCAGCATTACGATCAAGCCATAGCTGCGTTCCAAAAAGCTCTCGCGATCTTTCCGTTTCATGCCTCCGCCGAATTCGGCTTGGCCCGCGCCTATCAGCGCAGTGGCAATGCCGAGGCGGCCAAAGAGCATCTCGCCAAATTTCAGAAGATGACCGCCGAGCATCTCGCCACCCCCTTCGGCGCTGGCTACGGTGATCAGGGCCGCTTCTCGCTCGCTGAACTTCCCCGAAGCTCTGTGCAAAACGCGCCGCCGGCCATCCCGGTTCATTTCACGCCGCAATTCATCTCTAAGGCCATTTCCTCGCCTGCCACAACGCCGGTCGGCCCCTCCAACGGCGCCTGCTTCTTCGACTACGACAACGACGGCAAGCCGGATCTCTTCCTCGCGGGCAGCGATCCAACGTACGGCAGTCACCTCCTCCACAATGTCGGCAACGGCAAGTTCGCCGATGTCACGAAACTGGCGGGCATCGAGAGCGCCGCGCCCGGCTTCGGTTGCGCCGCCGGTGATTTCGACAACGATGGCCACACCGATCTCGCCGTCTGCTTCACCGACGGCGTTCGGCTCTTTCACAACACCCGCGACGGAAAGTTCGAAGACATCACCGAAAAAGTTGGCATTCGCCGCGAACCCGGATGCCGTGGCCTCACCTGGGTCGACTACGATCACGACGGCGACCTCGATCTGTACATCGTCAACACTGCGAGCTTCTTCGCTGTCAATCCATCGGCTAGCTACGGGCCTCGCAATGTTCTTTGGCGGAACAACGGCAACAGCACGTTCACAGACGTCAGCGCGGAAACAGCGCTGGGCATTCTCGCCACCGGCGGCGGCGTCGTGACCACGGATTTTAACAATGACCGCGCCATCGACTTCGTTATAGCGGGCGGCGACGACGGCGCATCGATCTTTCTCAATCCTCGCGAAGGAAAATTCACTCCGCTCCCCGCGATCGATTTCAAAAAAGAAAATCTGCCCCCCGCAGTAGGTGTCGTCGCTTTCGATTTCAACAAAGATGGCTGGATGGATCTCGCCTTCACGCACGCGGGCGCTCCCAGCATCAGTCTTTGGCGCAACGTTGACGGTAAGCATCTCGAACGCGTGCCGCTCCCAGATTTCGGCTGGAACCGCGGCTGGGGCATCTCCGCGATCGATTACGACAACGACGGCTGGCTTGATCTCATCGCCGCTGGCGAATCCACAGGCGGCGGCGAGTTGCGCCTGCTCCGCAATCTCGGCGCAAAAGGCTGGGCCGACACCACCAAGGAAACGCATCTCGATTCGGTCAAGCTCACCGAGCCACGCGCCATCGCCGTCGCGGACCTAAGGAGCAACGGCAGCCCCGATCTCGTCGTTACGCAGCTCGGCAACGCACCGCTCCTCTTGAAAAACGAAGGAGCGAATCAGCACAACTGGATGAGCATCGACCTTAAACCGCTTTCCGACAATAAAAGCGCCATCGGCACAAAAGTGGAAATCTACGCGGGCGCGCTCTATCAAAAGTGGGAAGTGCAAGGCGCGAGCGGCTATCTCGGTCAAAATGCACCGAGTATTCTTGCTGGCCTCGCCGAAGAAAAAAACGCTGAAGTCGTCCGCCTTCTGTGGCCCACCGGCGTCCCGCAAGACGAGATAAATCTCGCCGCCAAAAAAGCTCAATCCATCGCCGAGCTCGATCGCCGCGGCAGTTCTTGCCCCGTTCTATTTTCGTGGAACGGCAAGGAATATGAATTCATCGCGGACATGATCGGCCCAGGCGTCGTCGGCCACTGGGTTGGCCCCGGCGAGCGTGGCGTTGCCGAGCGAGACGTTCCCGACCCTGACGAATATCTCAAAGTTGGCGCCTCCAGTGTTCGCCCACTTCACGGCATGCTCAGTTTCCGCTTCATAGAGCCGATGGAAGAAACCGTTTATCTCGATCAGCTCCGTCTTCTCGCTATCGATCATCCCGCGGCGTACGAAGTTTTTCCGAACGAGCGCTTTGTTTCTAATCCTCCGTTCCCGGAATTTCGCGTCATCGCCAGCCGCGAAGCTCATCCGCCCGCCGTCGCGTGGGATGACCGCGGCAACGATGTTCTCTCGCTGATCTCGCAGCGTGATCGCAAATACGTCACCGATTTTGAAGGCTTGCCTTTCGCCGGTTTTGCAAAACTCCATTGGCTGGAGCTCGACCTCGGCAAGTGGGACGCGACAAAACCTTTACGCTTGATCATCGACGGCTACACCGACTATTTCACTGCCACCTCGATGTACGCGGCCGATCAAGCTGGCGTCAAAGTCATCGCGCCATACGTCGAGGCGCTCGACACTCACAACAAATGGGTCCGCGTCGTTGAAGACATGGGCTTTCCCGCAGGTCTCGAACGCACCATGGTCACGGACCTCACCGGCAAATTGCCGCCGGGCACGCGCCGTATCCGCATCGTCTCCAATCTAAAAATCTATTGGGACGCGATTCGCATCGATCAGACTCCCGACGCAAATGAAATTCGCGCTGCCGAAGTTCCTCTCGCGAAAGCTTCACTCGAATTTCTCGGGTACCCACGCGAAATTCGTCTGACTCCCGCGAGCGACACGACGTATTCGTTCACGAACCGCAGCATGACCGGGCCATATGCGCGTGCCGCCGGAAATTACACGCGCTTTGGCGATGTGCTGGATTTGCTCAGCGCCGCTGACGATCGCTTCGTCGTGTTCGGCTCCGGCGAAGGCGTCAAACTCGACTTCGATTCGCGTAACTTGCCCGCACTCCCTGCCGGATGGGTGCGCGACTATTTTTTCTACGCGAACGGCTTCGAGAAGGATCTTGATTTCTACGCGGCCTACGCTTTCAGCGTCGAGCCGCTTCCGCGACATTCGCCGCTGCCGTATCCGTATCCTCCCGGAAAGGAATTTCCAGACGACGCGCAGCATCTCGGCTATCAGCTCGAATACAATACGCGGCAGCGTTCGGACCGGCTCCCGCCGAGCCTCAGCTATCGCTATCCGCCGCAGAAGTGAGGCGTCTTCAGTCCCACTGCACCGGCTGCCATGATTTTTCCTGCGCGCTTTTCGCGATGGCGTCGCAGAGAAGCAGTTCGTCGTGGCCGGTTTCAAACGTCGGAA
>Ga0308309_10000257_pt1 | contig 37447 bp, 38 predicted proteins | sample HubBroMetageWFT5_FD_192491 | JGI IMG/M metagenome (GOLD analysis project Ga0308309, IMG submission 192491) | Warmed and freeze-thawed soil microbial communities from the Hubbard Brook experimental Forest, New Hampshire - Hubbard Brook CCASE Soil... | ecosystem: Environmental > Terrestrial >...
GTTCCTTGAAGCCCGCATTTACTCGCGCGAAAGCTTCGACGCCGTGGCGGCGTCGCTTTTGTGGGCAGGAACTGCTGGGTACACCGTCTAGGCTCACCCCGGCGGGCGGTGGAAAATCGTTTCCATCGAGTGGTGGGCAAATGGCGACGTAGACGATTGCGCTACTCTAACTCCCTTATTTACAGCACCTTACGAAATTACCAAAACGGTCCACGGATTGCATTAAATGAGCTTAATATCGGCTCAAGGTCTGTGTAGAAAGGCGCAGTAAAGGCGGTGATTGTGAGAGTAGAAGTGAGGCCAGCCCCTTATGAGAGCGGAATCGATGCCTGAGATCGATCAAGTTCCAGTCAGTGACGGTACCACCAAGCAACTGACACAGATTTGGCAGGAGATTTTGGGTATCGAGTCCATTGCTCCCGATCAGAATTATTTTGATCTCGGCGGGGACTCATCCCTGGCCGTACACATGTTCGCGCAAATTGAAAAGATATTCGGAGTCAAGCTGCCGCTGGCTACGCTCTTTGAAGCTCCCACCATCGACGAGCTTGCGCGGATCTTGCGACGTGACGAGTCACCGGCAGGTTGGTCTTCCCTCGTAGCGATTCAGCCATCCGGTTCGCGTCCTCCGTTTTTCTGCATCCATGGAGCAGGAGGAACCGTTCTCATCTATCGCGAGCTCGCGCAACGCCTGGGTCCTGACCAGCCGTTCTACGGATTGCAAGCGATCGGGCTCGATGCGAGCTGCGATCCGCTTACACGCGTTGAAGACATGGCGGCTCTGTATACGAAAGAGATCCGCAGGAAACAGCCGCGCGGGCCGTATTACCTCGGTGGCTATTGCATGGGAGGCACGGTCGCATTCGAGGTCGCGCAACAGATTCGGGCACAGGGCGAGCAGGTCGCTCTGCTGGCATTGTTCGACACGATGGACTGGTCTAAGGTCCCGCCGGCATCCATCTTGGACAAGAGCTACCATGCCGTCGAGCGGCTCGTATTTCACGCGGCCAATTTTTCTCGCCTGGATCGCCAGGGCAAGGCCCAGTTCCTCAGGGAAAAGGTTGAGATTCTTCGCACTCGCATTCCCGTGTGGCGCGGAATGGTGCTGGCAAGATTCTCCAAGACGCCGCGTGCCGATTCATCGGAATCTGTGCTGCTCGCGAAGATCTGGCAAACGAATGACCGCGCCTGTGCGGCCTACGTTCCGAAACTCTATGCCGGAGCGGTTACGGATTTCCGTCCGTTGCAGCAGTATCGAATATTCAACCGGCCCAACGCCAAGTGGGATCGCTTGGCGCAGGGAGGACAACAGGTTATCGTGGTCCCCTCCTATCCCGCCGGGATGCTCGTCGAGCCCTTCGTCCAGCACCTGGCGGCTGCCCTCGAGAAGGCCATCAGCGCCGCAGTGCAACGGAATGGAAACGGTTAGCCTGTCGCTAACTCGCTAACGCGAAGAGATTTGGAGGAGCCGTTTGCCGCCCCTGGATGGTTGGTCGAAGACCTGGACATTCTTTGAAGGTGCATGGCACGAGGGCAACGTGCCGATCATGGGGCCGCGCACGCATGCCGCGTGGCTCTGTTCAGTCGTCTTCGATGGTGCGCGTTATTTTGAAGGGGTTGCGCCCGATCTCGATCTCCATTGCGCGCGCGTCAACGAATCTGCGACAAAACTCTTCCTGAAACCCACAGTTTCCACCGAATCGTGGGTCAAACTCGCACGCGAGGGATTTACGCAATTCGACAAGGACGCCGCGCTCTACATCCGCCCGATGTATTGGGCCGAGAAAGAAGGCCCATGGGTTCAAGCGCACGATCCTGAATCGACGCGATGGTGCCTCTCGATCTATGAAGCACCGATGCGCCCTCCCAAAGGTTTCTCGGTCACGCTGTCTCCTTTTCGCCGTCCGACCGTAGAAACGATGCCGGTAGATGCCAAGGCGGGATGTTTGTATCCGACCAACGCGCGCGCGCTATTCGAGGTTCACGCCCGAGGCTTTGACAATGCCGTCGTCTGCGACGTGCTAGGAAATGTCGCCGAGCTGGCCACGTCCAACATTTTCATGGCCAAGGACGGCGTGGTGTACACGCCAATCCCGAATGGCACTTTTCTCGCCGGCATCACCCGCCAGCGCGTGATCGGATTGCTGCGCGGTAGCGGCGTGACCGTGGTCGAAAAAACTCTGACCTATCAGAACTTTCAGACCGCCGATGAGATATTCTCTAGCGGAAACTATTCCAAAGTTGTTCCAGTGACCCGCATCGATGATCGTACACTTCCATTTGGACCTTTCTATGCCAAAGCACGTGAACTCTATTGGTCGTTCGCGCATTCATGATTGCGATGGCATTTGGGTGTTGCCTCGGAACATCGCCGGATCGGGGATGATTTGTCCCCCGCCCGAAACAAAACTCTGCCGTTTCATCCTGCCGGCCGCCGCATGATGCACAAGTCCACCTCCGCAATGACCGATGTACTGACTCCGATTTGGGAGCGTGTGCTGCAACGCCCATCCATCGGCGTCGAAGATAGTTTTTTTGATCTCGGCGGCGATTCGTTGCTCGCTGTCGAGCTATTTTCGGAAATCGAACGAGTCTGCGGCCGGGAATTGGCACCGGTAACGATTTATTGTGCCCCGACGATCGCTTCGCTAGCCGCTGTGCTGGATGAGCCCACTGCGCCGCGGTTCCCGCCGCTCTTGCAATTAAAGGATGGCACGGAAGCACCGCCACTGTTCCTTGCGCATGGTCTCGGTGGCACGGCGATGGATTTTTTCCAGCTCGTGAAATACATTCAGACCCAGCGTCCCATGTATGGCCTGCAAGCAAAGGGTACCGATGGCGTTGATGAGCCTTTTGACCGCATCGAGGATTTGGCTCAATTCTATCTGGAAGCAATCAAACGATTGCAGCCTCACGGCCCTTACTGCCTCATCGGCTACTCTCTGGGTGGGCTCGTCACGCTCGAAATGGCCAAGCGCCTCACCGATCACGGCGAGAAGGTCGCATTGCTCGCGTTGCTTGAAAGCTATCCGCACTCGCGGTATCTTTCGCTGGGACAGCGCGTGCGCCTCGGTACCCGATTAGCCACTCATCGAGCAACCACGGTCGGGCGCTTGCCGATACGCGATGCGCTTTCCTACATCGTTCGCCCCTCCGAGCGCCGGCTGTATGTTTCTCGCGATGGCAATGGGAACGCGCCAAGTCAATTGCCGGTCGGGGCCTCGCACACTCCGGCGATGCAGCGTGCCCGTGAGAGCGCCTACAAATCCTTGATGCGTTACCGGCCCCACTACTACCCGGGCGAAATAAAGTTCGTGAGGGCTGAGACCGTCACGGATTTCCCCGATGATCCCGCCGCGGTGTGGTCTCACCTGGTCGCTAAGATTCAGGTCGAGACCGTACCAGGCGATCATTTGGGAATCCTTGGCACGCACTTCGAGAGCCTTGCCTCGGTCATTTCCCGTTTCCTGCGTGAAGTTTCGGCCTGACGGCGAAAGCGGTATTCGAACAACATCAGCCAAGGATCTACCTCAACCAAATATGAATGGTGCAGAAAGTCTAATCCGCACGCTGGTCGCTGGAGGCGTTGACGCCTGTTTCACGAATCCCGGCACCTCCGAAATGCATATCGTCGCCGCGCTGGACCAGGTGACGGAGATGCGCTGTGTGCTCGGCCTTTTTGAGGGTGTGGTGACGGGAGCTGCAGACGGCTATGCACGCATGGCGGAGAAGCCGGCATGCACGCTGCTTCATCTCGGTCCCGGTCTCGCAAATGGCACGGCGAACCTGCACAACGCAAGTCGTGCACAAGTTCCGATCGTCAGCATCGTAGGCCAGCACGCGACCCAGCATCTGCTCTATGACGCGCCGCTCACTTCCGACATCGAAGCGATCGCGCGCCCCTATTCCAAATGGCTGCGCACTTCGTCCGCTGCGTCCGAGCTGGGGCGCGACACCGCTGAAGCCATCATTGCCGCGCGTACCGCACCGGGACAAATTGCCACGCTGATTGTCCCCGCCAGTGTGGCTTGGACCGATGGTGGCACCGTTGCCGCAATCCCCGCGGTTCCGACTGCGCCATTGCCCTCGACCGAATCGATCAATCAAACTGCGGCGATGCTACGGTCAGACTTGCCCACAGCGCTCCTGCTCACCGGAAATGCGCTGTATGGCGAAGGGCTCAGAGCAGCCGGCCGCATCGCAGCGGCCACGAGCGCGAAACTGCTCGCGCCCTATCCCGTCACGCGCGTTGAGCGTGGTGCGGGTGTGCCTCCGGTCGAACGAATTCCCTACATGCCAGACCAGGCGGTTGAATTTCTGAAAAATATCCGTCAGCTGATACTGGTGGGAGCCGCTGCCCCGGTTTCCTACTTCGCTTACCCCGGCAAGAGTAGCGTCGTGACCTCCGCGGAGTGTGAAATCCATGCGCTGGCGCGCCCCGGAGAAGATTATCCCGGCGCACTCGACGCAATGGTAGACATCTTGTCGTTGCAGAATCGCGAGCCGCTGCTGACCGACAAGGCCGAGCGGCCTCCCAGACCGGGCGGTGAAATCACGTTATCCGGTCTTGCGACGGTATTGGGAGCCTTACTTCCGGAGAATGCCATCGTCGTCGACGAGGCCATGACCTCTGGTCGAGGCTTTATGGCTGCCACCGCGGGAGCTCCGCCCCACGATTGGCTTGGCAATACCGGCGGTTCGATCGGCATAGCCATGCCACTGGCTGTCGGCGCAGCAGTAGCCTGTCCGAGGCGACGTGTTTTGTGCCTCACGGCGGATGGCAGCGGGATGTACACCATGCAAGCGCTATGGACGATGGCCCGCGAAGGCCTCAACGTCACAACCGTGGTTTTTGCGAACCGCACGTATGCGGTGCTGCAACGTGAATTTGCGGGTCTTGGAGTCGGGGCACCCGGTCCTCGCGCCGCAAGTTTGTTCGACATCGGCCGGCCCGCGCTCGACTGGGTGCATCTGGCGAAAGGAATGGGCGTGCCCGGCAGCCGTGTTACCACGTTAGACGCGTTCGCAAAAGCGGTTCGAGAAAGTTTCGAAACCGATGGTCCGACGTTGATTGAAGTTCCGCTGTAACCACAGGGGGCACCTCACTCTCTCATAACCGAGAGGTCGTCGGTTCAAATCGACCCTCTGCAACCAAAGTTGCTACTCTTTCAACAACTTCCACAACCCTGCAACCATCCGAATTTGTATCGAAGTCTGCTGTTCTGAATAGCCTGACCTCTCCAAGTTCTCAGCGAACCGATGATCATGCGATAACCGGTCACTCTGTTTGGTCAACAGCTTTCATTCGTTCTTCATTCATCCGGCCACCGCGCACTTCGATGTTAGAGAGAGCAGTTTCGATCGCACGAAGATCCGCAGGCGTTAGCTGAACATCGACTGCTCTCAGGTTCTCGTGCAGGTGATCGACACTTCGTGTGCCGGGAATCGGAACAATGAAGGGCTTTTGCGCGAGCAACCAAGCCAGTGAAATTTGAACCGGTGTTGCATTCTTCTTCGCAGAAAACTGTCTGAGAAAATCAACAATCGGCATATTTGCTGCACTGTTTTCAGAAGAAAAGCGTGGGAACTCAGATCGCACGTCCATTTTTGGGTCGAACTTCGTTTGAGCATCTATTTTCACAGTTAGATACCCTTGTCCAACTGGACCCCAAGGCACAAAGCCGATTCCTAACTCTCCACAAGTCTTTAGTACACCGTTCTGCTCTACATCTCTGTTCATGAGCGAGTATTCCGTCTGAACTGCGCTCACCGGTTGAATCGCATGCGCGCGGCGGATTGTCTTTGCACTCGCCTCGGATAAACCGAAGTGCAACACTTTTCCTTCTGCGATCAGCTCTTTCACCGCGCCGGCTACGTCTTCAATTGGTACGTTCGGATCGACCCGGTGCTGGTAATACAGATCGATGCGGTCGGTTCTGAGGCGCTTCAGGGATTCCTCAACCACTTTCCGGATGTGCTCCGGTCGGCTGCTAAGAATAAGGCCGCCCTTTTCATTGTCGAACCCAAATTTGGTTGCGATCGCGACACTGTCGCGGATAGGCGCGAGCGCCTCTCCGACAAGCTCTTCGTTTGTGTAGGGACCGTAAAATTCTGCTGTATCGAAGAGCGTGACGCCTTTTTCATGGGCTGCACGAATCACCGCAATACCTTGATTCTTGTCGGGGGCGGGTCCGTAGTTGCCGCTGGCATTCATGCAGCCGAATCCCATTTCTGAGACTTCTAATGTTCCTAGTTTTCGTCTTTTCATGGTGTTTCACTCCTCACTTCAACCCTAGCAACCTCCGATGCATCGGCGGTAGCCCGATTCTTTCGAATCATTGCCTATTCGTCCGGATGTTATGATTCAGTGGTAAGGCTGTGCTAACCGCCGGTTCTGCTCAGGAGAGGGGAGGGTGCCTCAAAGATGCTGAAACACAGGAACATTGGCGATGGAAATGCATCCAGGCTCTCCGACCTTCTAACCGAGCTAGCCAAGAAGATTAGCAATTCACTTGGTGACTCGGGTGAACGTGCAACGGAGGTGCCAGGACTGGTGCTTTATCGCCGCACTGCTCCGACCGTTCCGAATCCGTCTACCTACGAGCCAAGCCTTCTTGTCATCGCGCAAGGAAGGATTCAAGTGGACCTCGGTAAAGCGAGCTACGTTTTCGGCCAATCGAGATTTCTCCTTACGTCTCTGGAACTGCCGGCTGTGAGCCAGGTGATTACGGCCAGCGAAAAGGCACCCTACCTTGCCTTCTTCCTGAAGCTGGATATTTCGACTGTTCGGGACATTCTCAACACAGAAGAAGTGCATATTCCTGAGGCAACCTCTGGCGCATGCGGAATGGCCACCGGGGAGAGCACGGTTGAACTGGTCAACTCATGTTCTCGGATGATGGATCTGCTGGACGCTCCGCGGGACATTTCATTTTTTAGCAAACTCATTCAACGCGAGATCATTTATCGCTTACTGCAGGGAAGTCAGGGAGCACGCCTTCGCGCGATTGCCACGTTCGAGACCAAGTGCCACCGGACGGCGAAGGCGGTTGCCTGGTTGCGTTCAAACTACGAAAAGCCTTTGCGTGTAGAGCACTTGGCGACGATTGCAGGCATGAGTCGATCTACGCTGCACCTCCATTTTCGCGCCCTTACGGCGATGAGTCCGCTGCAATTTCAAAAGCAGCTTCGCCTGCATGCCGCGCGGCAACGCATGCTCACGGGTGAACTGGATGCGGCAAGTGCGGGGTTCGAGGTCGGCTATGAAAGCCCGAGCCAATTCAATCGCGAGTACAGGCGATTCTTTGGCCAGCCCCCAATTCGCGACATCAGGGCCGTGCGAGACGGCAAAATCGTGGCGATCACTACCGCTTAACGCTGAATTGCTGGGTTGCCATGGCGCAGCTTGTTCTTGACTACTGCAAACAGGCCTTAGGCTTTAGCGCTTATTGAGTCATTGAGGACGATTTAGACAGAATCAGCAAGATTGGTCCTGAAAAAAGGGCAACCCTTCCGTAATCCGATAAATGAAGGTTTCGCGACAAGCCTGGCCATAGTCCAGGTCGCCTTCCTCTTGCGTCTTGGCTATAATGTAGGTACGTTTCTACATTAAGGACGGCTTTCATGGCCGCTACCAAACTATCCAGCCGGGAGTTTAATCAGGACACAAGCAGGGCCAAGAGAGCGGCCAAACGCGGTCCTGTCTTCATCACTGACCGAGGACGCCCGTCTCACGTGCTACTTACTGTTGAGGAATACCAGAAGCTTACCGAGGGGCAGAAGAGCATTGTGGACCTGTTGGGAATGCCACAGGCCGCTGCAGTTGAATTTGAGCCGCCTCGCATGGCAGGCAATCTCCAACAGCCGGCAGATTTGTCCTGATGTATCTCCTCGATACCCATGTAGTTTCCGAATTAAGAAAAGCTAAGAAGGCGGATCGCAGCGTCAGAATGTGGGCCCAGGCGCTTCCCGCTGCGAGCCTTTATCTATGTGCGATCTCAATATTGGAACTGGAGATAGGAATCCTCCTCATCGAGCGGCGTGACCGGAAACAGGGCGCGGTTCTTCGAGCCTGGATGGATGGCCATGTTTTGCCCGCGTTCGATGGTCGCATCCTTGCGATTGATACTGCTGTTGCCCAGCGGTGCGCCGCGCTCCACGTGCCCAGTCCTCGCTCCGATCGTGACGCTCTCATCGCGGCCACTGCCATTGTTCACGGCATGACGGTTGCGACCCGAAATGTGAATCACTTTCAGTCCACAGGCGTGGCCGTAGTTAACCCCTGGCAATCCTGAACACATTTATTCAGGGCTTCGGCTACCCGGAAGTAATCGTCAACCTATGACCTTGCACGCTGGCTATGCTGCGAGTCGGATCAGTTCCAACCTGAAGGGCACCACTAAACAATTCGGATGGTTGCAGGCCGCTGCAACCAAAGATTCTTCGCTTGCAATCACTTCCACAGACCCTGCAACCATCCGAATTTATAATCTCGTTGTTACGGGACATCGTTAGTTCGTCTCAGATTCCGAGCTCCCCTCCTAGATATCTCCAGTTGCCTGTCGAACGCCGGGGCTTAGCACCGCCCGGCAGTTGCGGTGGGTTCGACCGCTCCCGAGGCGATCCATGCCATATTGCAGGCCGCAGCCGATGCATACGCCGCACCCGGAACACCCGGCGACTATTCAGTCATCTTGGGAGCACGCCCCAGGTGCATACTATTCAACTTTTCTTCAAGACATGGCTGAGGCAGGCAAATTCAGAGGGGTCTTGAGCTTCTGATTTTGGAACCTGCGGGTGAGTGGACTGGCCCGGAAGGGATCATCGGCTTGCAGTGAGATTAGGACCGACTCTGCCCCGAAGGTCGTCAGGTGCGTCGCGCGATGAACTATACTTAGGTTTCTTGCCCTAGTACTTCGTGCGGACGTAGATCCCATATCGCCCGTAACACGGAAGTTTCTGACGATTCTTGTGAGGACTGAGAGAGCCATTCATGCTTTTTTTGTTGAATGTTTTTCCGCAAACGGTACATCGATAGACGTAGGTTGGCCCTTGATGTCTGGTTCTGACTGCACGTCGCATGCTTGGCACGCGCGGCATCGCGGTTGAAGGCGCGACAGTAAGCGGACCGGTCGAAGTCAGTTCAACCTCATAACGCGGCATGAACACTTGCGAAGTTACGGTCGCGCCCTGCATTCTGTCCACACGATAGGAACGATGCTCTCCTGAATCGCTGCGGATTGCGTGCAGCACAAAATACCCCTCGGCCGTCTGCCGAAGCGAATACGGCTCGATACGGCGCAGGCTGCCGTCATACCTAAGATCGACACATAGATGATTCGCGGCGGCGAAGCGGATGATTTCCAGAGTCGATCGGAAGGGGAGCGGAACCCCCATTGGCAGGACGCGCGAGCGGATGGCGATTTCGCCTGCGCCGTGCTGGATGAGCGCGCGCTGCGGAATTGGAGCGCCGCTCGTAATCCAGGTAAAGATCTCGGGCAGCGCATCCCAGAAGTCACTGAGCGGCGGAAGCACGGGGAGCTGGCGTGACAGCATGTCCGACCACATCCCCTCAAGAGCCTGGCGATTAGGAATAAGCGACTGGAACGTAGGCACCGGGATTGCCTTGTATTCGCATTTCTGCCGAAGCACGTCCAGAAGCACCGCGGCCGTTGGCCGGCTGTCCGTGTGTCGGTAGAGATTCACCACGTCGTAAAGATCGCGAGGTCGCGTGCGTTCTCCGAGCGTGCGCAGTTTTTCTCCGAAGGCTTCCTCATAGGCGTAGCAATTCGCCCAGATCCCTCCTTCGGGTCGGTCGCTGTACGGATGAAATACCTCGCGCCGGATAGAGGGAAGCACGAGCCTTTCATCCGCGGTGAGGTCGAGCTTGATCTTGGGCCAGCCGCCCGAAGTTGGAGACACCGGTCCACGATACGCAATTTTGCCTTGGCAGTTGGGGCGTCCGCGGGAGTTGTCATGGATATCGAATTCGAGTTGGTCGGCGGGAATATTGAGACCAGATTGTTCCGTCACCCAGGAGATGACTTCTTCGAAAGCGGTCCGCAAGAATTCCTCATCGAGATGTTCTTCATTTCGCAGGGTAAAATCCAGATCTTCTGAAAACCGATAAGTCTCGAAATAGCACTTTTTGAGACAGGTTCCGCCCTTGAATACCCAGCTTTCACCAAGTTCGTCATGCGCGTTTATGCCCGCGAGCATCCAACCGAGGACGTAGTCCTTCTCGACAATGCTAGGCAACAGCGAAAACGACGACGCGGCTTCGAGGATTTCGCGCCTGTCGATCAGGAGGCCGACTGTTTCCTGGCTGACGGCAACCAGAGACGCCAGGCTGTAACGAGTTTTTTCGGAGGAAGCGAGGGATCAAGCTGCGCATAGCCCTGTGTCAACCGTGACCGGCACTCGGCAGCGAGCTTGTGGTCGTGCAAGTGCGCTTCTGCAAGATATCCCAGGCGCTTGAAGATTACGCCGTTATCAAATTCCTCTGCGTACCGGATCAACAAGCCGCGATCAGCAGTCTTAGTTTTCAGATACGCGCTCAGGCTATCAGCTACGTGGTCGATGCCGCCTCCCACCTCGGGCGCGGCAATCATATCAACTAGTGTACGCGCGGGGTCTGATATGGACACTTTGACAGAACCGCGCCATAGCGTTTTCAATCCGAAGAAACGTTTCGGGTTCACGTTGTGCAATACGAAAACCGCACCTTGGGCGATCACGCGTTTTTCTGTAAAACGCCGTGTAGTGAAGACCATGGTTTCATTGAGAAGCTGCTCGGTCAGTTCCCAATGATGGGCGGCTGTCCAGCCGCCGATGTAGCATTGATTGAAGAGTGTAGGTACGAGAACCCAGGGATCTGCAATCACCTGTTCGCTGCCAGCCAGGTCCAACGGCACAGGAACATAAAGCCCATGCCCTATGCGCCGGAGCCAGCCCTGCTGTTTCCATCGCGATAGGAGCTTGGCTGCGGCACGCCTCTCGATCCCGAGCGTCTGAGAGGTGACATCAACCGACACGACTTCCTTTGCGGCTCGGAGTACTGCACCGAGCCGTGCGCGGTGAGCTGGCAATGAATCGTTCCGCGGTTCCATCGCTATACCATAATACTATAAGTTCGCATATTGTGGGAACTTGGCGTAATTGTATATAGCCAGATGCCCTCGGAGGCCAAAATCCCTTGCGGAATCAAGAGCTGGTCATTTAAGCCGCTGCGCGAACCATCGGGAAGCGTAAAGGCAGGACTAAACAATTCGGATGGTTGCAGGCCCCCGCAACTAAACTCATTCTGCATAAAGAAGTTCCGCTCACCCCGCAACCATCCGAATTTGACGAAGCAAGTGGCCATGAACGGTCCGCCTCGAGAGCCGATGGTCTCCTCTAAATTGTCGTGTCCTCTTGTAATCGCTGCCTGCGTTCAAATCGGAGGGCATCGACAAGATTCAGGCGAGCGGCGCGACGAGCAGGATAGATTCCAGAAACGCTGCCAAATCAGCTGGCGCGTTTTGCGAGTAGATTGGCGTGCTCTGCTAGTGCGCTCGGGTGGCGGCGACATCTAAAATTGTGGACGACGAGGAGGTTTAGTGAAATGAATGAAGCCACTCAAACGGCCGCGCGCAAGCGAGATGAACACCGAAACAGAATCGAAGGAGAAACCATGCTGAAGCGCAAACTCGGAAAAAGCAATCTGGAAGTTTCTGCCATCGGGCTCGGCTGTATGGGCATGAGCTTTTCATACGGCCCGCCCAAGGACAAGAAGGAGATGATCGATCTTCTCCACGCGGCGGTCGCGCGTGGAATCACGTTCTTCGACACGGCGGAGGTCTATGGTCCATTCATCAACGAAGAACTCGTGGGCGAGGCGCTTGCGCCTTTCCACGGCAAGGTGGTGATTGCCACGAAGTTCGGGTTCGATCTGAGTGGCAGCGACAATCGGCCCGGAGCGGCAGGTCTCGATAGCCGGCCCGAGCACATCAGGCAGGCCGTCGAAGGCTCGCTCAAACGGCTCAAGGTCGAGAGCATCGACCTGCTGTATCAGCACCGTGTTGATCCGAACGTGCCCGCCGAGGATGTCGCTGGCACGGTGAAGGAATTGATTCAAGCGGGTAAGGTCAAGCACTTCGGACTTTCCGAGGCAGGCGTAAAGACGATTCGCCGCGCACACGCTGTCCAGCCTCTCACGGCAGTGCAGAGCGAATACTCGCTGTGGTGGAGAAAACCGGAGCAGGAATTGATACCCACGCTCAAGGAACTCGGAATCGGCTTCGTCCCTTATAGCCCGCTCGGGAAGGGCTTCCTGACAGGCAAGATCGACGAAAACTCAAAATTCGACAGCTCCGACTTCCGCAGCACGCTGCCCCGTTTTACTCCTGAGGCTATCAAGGTCAACCAGGCTCTGATCGATCTGCTCCAAGGAATTGCAAAACGAAAGAACGCGACTCCTGCCCAGATCGCACTGGCCTGGCTCCTGACGCAACAGCCGTGGATCGTCCCAATTCCGGGCACGACGAAACGAAACAGTTTGGAAGAGAACATCGCAGGCGTGCTGATCGACCTGACGCCCGACGACCTGAGAGATATGGATGCCGCCGCTTCGAAGATCACGGTCGAAGGTGCTCGCTATCCAGAACGCCTGGAGAAAATGACTGGCCTGTAAGCGGCCAGTGTTTGAATAAAGGAGCGTAAGAAGGCAAGTCGAAAGAAGGTGACAACCAATTCGGATGGTTGCAGGCCGCCGCAACCAAGGTTGCTTCGCTGTCAATCACTTCCGCAAACCCTGCAACCATCCGAATTTGTGATTTTCATTGCTATGGATGTCGAGAGTTCTCGCTCGAGCTCCGAGTTCCACGCCGGTCCGCTCGGAGATCATTTTCGGTTTGAGCGTCATTTCGGCAGCGGATGAAGTTGCAGGAAGGCGGCTGCGGCTTCGCGGGCACGCCGTGCGCTTTCGCGAGGGTTCGGCCGCTCGGCGACACCGAGCAGCAGGCTGACCAGCAGCGGGCCCCAGAGCAGCCCGCCGAACTGTTCGGCAAGTTCGCCAGGACGCCCCGCCAGCAGTCCGGACGCCTGGGCCTCGGCCATGATTTTACGCAAGGCGGCGCGGCTTGCCTCGCGTCCTGTCTCGTCCAGCGAACGCGCCACCTCGGGAGCCTGGACTGCCTCGGCGATGGCCAGCCGGAATACCGCAATGACTGTGGGGTCGCTTACCTCGCGGACGAGCTTCGTCCCGAAAGAAGCCAGCACCTGCTCCAGCGTTTCCCGATCGCGCAGCACGGGCAGGTCAGCCGGCACGCCAAATCGCTTGGCCCGCTCGCTGATGCAGGCGATCAGCATTTCCTGTTTGTTGCCAACCAGCGCGTAAAGCTCTCGCTTGGAAACGCGCGCGCGCGAGGCGATCTCGAGCGTGCTGGCCGTTGCGTAGCCGCTCTTCCTGAACGCCGCAAAGGCGGCTTCCAGAATGCGCTCGCGCACGGCGGTTTCGGCGCCGCTTTTCTCGCCGCGTTTTGACTTTGACGTCGTAGCCATCCCTCTCCCCTGGCAACGTTGGTACCGTATAGTACCATTATCCTTCATCCCGGGCGCAACCTTTTCCCCTCGCGAGCGTCTAAACGAGAGTGTGGTACCAGGTGGTACCAACACGACATCGAAACTCCATTGGGAATCCAAGGAGCGGAACCATGAAGATTGCAATGTCTTTCCTGCTGCCGGCTTTCGCGATGGTCTTGGCGCCCCTGGCGCAAGGCCAGTCCACACCCCCACGGCCCAAGATCACCGGCGTGCTCACGATCCTGACGCCAAAACCGGGGGTTACGGTCGAGCAAGTCATGAAAATCATGCCCGCCGAAATTCGTGCGACCGTTCCCCTGTATCTCGACGGCAAAATTCAGCAGTGGTTCACGCGCGGCGACGGCAAGGGCGTGATCTTCCTACTGAATTGCAAGGACGAGGCGGAGGCTCGGGCCCTCATCGAGGGCCTGCCTCTCGCGAAGGAAAGCCTCGTGGACGAGCAGTTCATTCCGGTCGGGCCACTGTTGCCGCTCGGAATACTATTGCGAGATAGCCCGACCAGCAAGTGACATCGGCCATGCTGCGCCCACACGTCGAGCGGACTGTGGTGTGCGACACAGCGGCTGGCCAGACATTTCCTGGCATTCAGGAACGAACCTAACGGATTTCAGGAGCTCGACACATTCACGAAGTTGTAGCGCGAATTGCGCCGGAAAGGATCGATCATGCCATATCCAGTCTTGTTCGGAATCACTGCTGCGTTTGGCTTGGCTGCTTGGGGAGCAGTAGCTTGGCACTATATTTGGCCAGAGCTGAGGGAACGCCCGAACCCCGAGAATCTGAAGCCCATCCTACTGCTGCATGGGTTCAGGTTCCTTGGACTAGCGTTTGTGCTGCCGGGCGTTGTGTCTGCGGAGTTGCCGGCAGCATTTTCTCAACCAGTAGCTTACGGTGATTTCATAACCGCCATTCTGGCCTTGCTCGCTCTGGCGACGCTGGGAACCCGCACAGGGACGGCGCTCGCTTGGGTCTTCAATATCTTCGGAACCGCCGACCTGCTCGTCGCCTTTTACCTGGGAAGCCGCATATCACTCCCAAATAACCCAGGCTTGTTAGGCGCTGGCTACTTCATCTTGGCTGCCTACGTGCCCCTGCTTCTCATAACCCATGGCTTGGCGTTCCGCATACTGCGACAAGCCAAGGCTGTCGCGCCGTCGCCGATCAACGTGCGTATCGCTTGACTCAGAACGGTTTGTGCTGCCGGGGGAGAGACGCGAAGTTTTCCCTGCTCTGAAAGTCTCCAATCATTACGAGCCAAACGATCCATCAGAAAACGTCCCGTCTGGATCAAGCCAGAGGTCCGCTGTCACAATCACGGGCATGCGGTTGTACAAATCCTCTGCGAGGGAATCTGGGCCGGTTGTTAAAATCGTGCAACGTTCCATGACCTCTCCGTCGGAGATCGTCCACTCGTCCCACAGTCCCGAATGCGAACAACTCACGAGACGGGGCACCGCATTTTCTCCGAGTGCCACGGGATCGACCGATGTATGATTCGACATCTCGACCGCGTACGCCACGTCCGCCGTGCGAGGCACTATCGGGACCGATGCGCGGACCTTCCGAGACCAGGTCACCCACAAGTACACGAAATCCCATGGCAGATTGGCAAATGCGAGAAAAGCGGCCGCTCCGAGGACCGGTGCGCGAGGAGGCGGGGCCGACGCTCAAAAACTACATCACGCCCTTCGGGTTGCAGCGACTGAAAGACGAGCATCTGTTCCTGCTGAGCCGCGAGCGGCCCGCGGTGGTGGAGGTCGTAGCGTGGGCCGCTAGTAACGGGGACCGCAGTGAAAACGCCGACTACCACTATGGCAAACGACGGTTAGGCCAGATCGATTCGCGGATTCGCTTTCTCACGAAACGCATTAACGCGGCTGTGGTCGTCGATCCCGCCGCTCCGCGGCCGGGGCCAGCCGCCACGCGCGTCTTCTTTGGCGCAACCGTGACCTACAAGGACGCCGCCGGCCTCGAACACATCGTCTCGATCGTCGGCATCGACGAGGTGGACCTCGACCGCGGCTACATCAGCTGGCGCTCGCCTCTCGCCAATGCGCTGATGAAGGCGAGCCCAGGCGACCGCGTGAACCTGCGCGCGCCCGCAAAGACGGAGCAGCTCGAGATCATCGAGGTCGAGTACGCGCCGATTCCGATGGATCCTTTCCGCGAACCGCTAGGAGCTCAGTCGACGCCCAAGGTCGAACGCTCCTAACGCAAGCTGACCGACTCTGAGCGTTCCCCCGATCTTTGTCGTTCTTGCACATCGTGTTGTCCGTAGCTGGCGAGCGAAACGTTTACAATCACTGCTCGGCGATTCCTACAGTCAAACGAGCTTTCCGGCGATTCTGAGCGCATTACGGGCAACATGGAAGTAATGATGCTTGGAACATCTAGGAGGGCGGGAAACGCCGAGGTAACCGAGGCTAGCGCAGCCTTTGCAACGAGTTAAATGAGCCAGGAGGCGGATTTAAAGCCTGCTTTGCAAGCAGGGGGTCACCGGTTCGATCCCGGTCACGTCCACCAAACCTTTACTTCTCTCCTTTCTGCAGCTTAGGCTGCGATCTCGACCTTAATTCTTGCATGAATTTACTTGGAGCAGTTTGGAGCAACAACGCTCTTTCCCTGGTTGGAACGCTTCCGAATCCGCTCGTCTGTCGATTGAACGGCCTTAAGATTCTCTACGGATTGAACGATCCCAGCAAGAACTTGCTGATCGGAAGTCATTGGTTTTTCTGAGCATTGCGTTTCAAAAGTCGCTGCCGTTATTGCTTGTCCTCTTTCCAGGGCAGTGTTGACCTCGGGATACTGCTCTCGTCCGATGCGGCTACCACCTGCTATTAGAGCAGGGGTTCGGTGTGATATCGATTCGACGATGTTTTGGCAGCGAGAGCTGGACTTTAGAACCCGATCGATCTTGGCGACGCTGCCATCGCAACAGCACTGGTTGCTGCTGCCGAGGTTATCAAGGAGCGTGGTCTGGACGTGGACGAAAACTATGCTGGCCACCGCGGCCTGCTTTGACACTAAACGGCATATCTCGGGAAACGATCCAGTCATGCCGGAGTCACGAACCGCAGATGAAAAATCCTCCGGGTCAGCGGAGTTCAGTGGCGTTAGTCTGGCACGATCCGACTAATTGTTGGCCTGCGGGGCTGGAAGTCCTAAGTGGAAAGACAACTAAGGCGGCGGCGAGACCCAGCGCGCCTCCGATCAGCGTTTCCCACGCTCGCGAAGCTAGTACGAGTGCGGAGCTCTCTCCGCTTACCGCGAGCGTCAGGACGAGAGTGAACGCATAGGCGCCGCAGGCAATATCGTACCGTTCGGGAAGCGCCATCGAGTAAATGATCATCGCGAGGGTAGCTAATGCCCAGGCCACGATTGGCGCGTGTAACGCAATGGGAAGGCATCCGAGGCCGAGCGGAACACCTATCATGGTACCGATGATGCGGCGGCGAACGCGATCGATCGTGCCGAACGTCGTGCCCGCGATTACATAAGTGCAAGCGGTGATCGCCCAGGCCGATTCTTCGAGGCGAATCAAATGATTCAACAAAACGATGACGAGGGCGGCGATAGCGGCTTGCAGGCCCATGCGAAGTTCGCGAGAAGCGCCGCTATTGGCCGTGAAAATAGGATTGAGTTGCTGCGCGAGGACCGGATGTTCAGCCGGGCCGCTAAGCAAACGCGGAACAACAGCCCCTACCGCCGCAATTCCACCTGCGACCACTACCGTCGGAAGATCCACCCGTTTCAGGCCCGCACCGTACGCTAGAAGCTGCCCGATATAAATTTGCGAACCGAGGCCCGCGCCGAGAACTCCGTAACGTTTCAAATATCCGACGAGGAAAGCTCCGGTGACAAGCGTGAGTTCGGCGCCGGCCCAGCCCGTGCGATCCATTACGGAGGAGAAACCGATCATAGTGACAGCGCCGGCGACTGCTGCTACGCACATTAAAGCGAGATCGCGGCTGGAAGATGCTCGGGTCGATTGGCCTTCAAAAACACTGGCCCACAGCGCAAAACCGCCTGCGAGAGGCCCGAGTAGCGCACCGCTCAACAAACCGTGGGAACCGCCGAGCAGAGTACCGAGCATCGCGGCGATTCCATATGCTGTGACGAGACGCAAGCCTTTGATGCGCCGATGGGCGCCAGGATCGATATGTTCGAACCACTCCAATGCGCGTCTCAAGATCCCGGACGAGCTCCTACCGGGTCGAGCGTTGTTTGGCGTCGCAGAGACCATCTCCGTTAGTTCCTATGTTTCAACGACCGATTTGACTCCTGACCTCACCGCCGAATCCGTTTGTTGTGAGAAATCAACCATGGTTCCTTCCGGCGCACGCCGCGGCTGACTCATGGGTGGACAATCAGTTCAGCTGCTCTGCCGTGTACGGCGCGCCTGCTGTTAGTCCCCACGCACCGCCTGCCAAGAATCGCGCGTGCTCGGCGACCGCATGGCCATGGCCACGAGCGCGCCGATCAGGATGGCGGGGAACAATTGACCAACCGTGGCCTCCGCGACGGTGAGCGAGCGGGCAATGGGTGATACCGGCGTGACCTCGCCGCCGAGGGAGGTCAGAGTGCAAAAGCTGTAGTAGGTCAGCTTCGCAATGAGTTGATCAAAATCCACCGGCGCGGTGACGAAACGAAAAGAGCCGGCATGAAATTGTTCGACAACTTGAAAAGCGGAGGCCCAAGCCATTCCAAGCAGCAGATACGCGCAAACGCCACCCTGAATACGGCTCCAGGTCACCGGGCCGCCGCGAAACATCACGATGAGCACGATCCGGGCATAAAGAAGCACGGTGATGGTGGAGAGAATGCTACCGATCTGGTGCAGGAGCGACGACGGATGAACTCGCGCCCCAGCTAGAAAGCCCGCCGTGATCACGACGAATGCGAGCACCAGGAATTTTGCGAGGCGGCTCTGCTCGACGGCCAGAGCTCCAAAGACCATCAGAGCGAGCACAATCAAATCGAAGACGAGTCTTGCGGGAAGGCCCGCTTCGCGCAGCGGCGTGATAACGAAGACCAGCACGACTAAGGAGATGGTGAGTAGAGTGAGGCCGAGGTCGCCAGACCAGAACTCGCCCGTTTCCAAATGAAAAAGAGTCCGTCGGGGCCGTGATGTAATTGTCGCCATCAAATGTCCTCCAGCCGCAAAAAGTGAACAAACGTGAACTGCTGTGCGAAACATCGGAGCGGGAAACACATTCCCTTCGCGTTTCCCGCTTTCGAGTTGGAGCGACGACTATTCGACGGGCGACCAGTTTTGGTCCGGGTTGTATTGTTGAATGGAGGCCGCGATCTTCACCGTGTCGGGACCTAGGTCTTGTTCGTACACGATCCCTTCGCGGCTGACCATGAACGTCATGATTCCGGTTTCGGCGTACCTGACCGGAACAGCCAGGACGGCGAACCCGCGCGTCATATTTCCATTAACAAAGTAGCTCCGCTTGCCGCCTTCCGCGTCATCACCCTGAGACGTGAGGATCCGCAACGTGTATCCGTCAGTCACCAGAGGTTCGTCCGCGGAATACGACGCAAGCGAGGACTTCGAAAATTGGCTGAGATCCCCGAGCGGGCTCGGTACGTCTGTTGCGACGGCAGACCAATACAACCCATCTTGCTTGCCATCAGTGCTGACGATTCGCTGCGTGTACTCCCGTGAAGCGCCGCGGTCGTGGAACATCTCTTCGGCATTGGCGAGCGCGTAGCAGGCGTCTATAGCTAGAAGCTCGTTTCGGCCGATTTCACGCGCTCTCACTTCTTCGGCCCCAGCAATCGCGTCAAAGTACCACTGACCGGATGAATTCCTGGCGAGCGGCACCGGAAAGGCAAAATTGTCCGCGCCGATGTAAAGAACGCGGCTGCCGTCAGACATCTCCACCCAGCGGTTCATCTGCTGATACTTTGCCGTAAAGTTTCCCATCGCTGCTTTATTGGATTCTGTGTCCTCGGACATCAAGAGCGAAATGGTGTCGGGACCCAGAATTCTAGCCAGTGCGGTTTGATCGCCCGTCTTGGCGGCGTCTTCGAGAGCGGTGCTGGCTTCGACCGGCGACTGAAACGTGATCGGGGCGGCGGTCTTGCTCGTTCGTGCCGAATTACTGGACTCGACTTTTCGACTCGCTACGCCTGCGACCGCCAGAACCAACACCCCGATAACTGCAATTCCCTTCCACTTGCTTCTCTTATTTCGACTCTTTTCCATTTTCAATCTCCTTATAGATTTCCTGTCGGTCTTTGGAATTTCTTGTTTCAATTCGAGTCAAACTCTTAACGACGGTGAGCGCCACCACCGGAAGAATGATGTTCAGCAGGTGCGTGTGTCCGTGCCACGTGTGGCTGGGGACGCCGGCCCGCCATGCTGCCGCGGCCGCGCTCGCTCTCGGACCGATTGGCAGCGCCATTTCCGCTCATGCGCGAGCGGTTGTTGCTAGCTATGCGGTTTTCGTTGCGGTCGTGATAGCCATCGTTTGGTGCAACGCCTGGTCCGTTCATGCCGGCACTTCTGTCGCGGACGCCACCATTGCCGCCGATCAGACCGCCATCTCCATTGCGGCCACCGTCGGGACCATGTTCAACACCGCCATTGCCGCCGATGAGGCCGTGATCGCCATTCGGGCCACCGTTGGGGCCATGCTCAACACCACCGTTGCCGCCGATTAGTCCGTGATCGCCGTTGTGCCCGCCATTTGGCTGATCGTTGGGGTTGGTACCGGGAACGTCGTGATGAAAAGCGCCGTTGGGGCCGTAATACCCATTGGGGTGGTAACCGCCGTTGGGACCGTAGTGCGTGTCAGTGCCGGGATGGTAGCTGGTGTTATGCGGTCCCCAAGGGTGATATCCGTTGTAGTTGTTGTTCCGCCAGGTGTTGTTGGTGATGTAGGTGTTGTGATTGTAGATGATCGTGTTGCCGCCACCGCCGCCCCAGTTGCAAGCCCATGCGTTGAAGCCCCAGCCGAATCCGCCGCCGGCTACAAATCCGCCGCCTCCTCCGCCAAATACCGCGCCAATCGAAATTCCGGAACCAAACGACAATCCCGCGGACACAAATGCCGCCGGCGGCGTGTACATGGGCACAACGAGCGGCGCCCCGTACACGATCGTCGGATTATATTGCGGCACGTAGACAACTTGAGGATTCGCCGGCTGGATCACGATGACGTTGGACGAAGGTTGCGTCACCGTGATCTGCGACGACGACTGCAGCGTACCCGCGGCTTGCGCTTTTGCGCGCATCACTTGCACGGCCGCCATGACGTCCGATTGTTGGTTGCTGAACGCCTGTCCCAGACCGGATGTCCACGAGAGATTCTTGGCCAGGTTATCGAGGACAGAAGGAAACTGGGTCAAAGCCTTGACGCTCGCGTCCCACGATTGCTGGTCCACCGCTTGCGTAAGAGCCGTGCCGGTGAGGTTCGAATTTTGCGTGAGCCAGTAGTCTGCGATCGCAACTTGATCGGGGAACGTCGCAGCCGCCAGAACTTGCGCGACGAGCGCATCCGGATACAGCGCAATCGGCGCCACCAGCGCATCCAATTGGTCCGCTGACAATGCCGCCACAGTCGGCGCCACCTTGCTTCCCGCCGGCGCCTCCGCCGGTTCCGTTTGCGCGCTCTGCTCGGGAGCTGGCTGTGCAACTACCGACGCAGGTGCCGGAGCCGAGTACTGAGGAGCGGGCACTGGAGCCGGAGCCGGTGGAGGCGGCGGGGGCGCAAACATCGGCATGCCACTGACGACTGTCCCCGTCGGATAATCTTGATTAGCCGCCGTCGTTCGAATCGCCTCCCAAGCGGCGTGCTTGCCACGGATTCCGACCGAACCGTTCATCGTGTTCCCGAATATCTCGCCGCCAAAATGAAGCACGTTCTTGGTGACGGTGCTGAACCGGATCCGATGCGCGTTTACCTCGCCTTCAATCGGGCCCTCCTGGTTCGGCCCGTCAAAGTGCCCGGTAATTCGATTGCCATACTGCACGAGCTGAATGTGCTTGACGACGACCTCTCCGTTGTCGGCGTTGGCTGCGTAAACGATCCAACTGCCTTCGACGTTGTCCGGTGGCTGCTGCGCGAACACAGTATTGCCTAGCATCAGCGACAGAAGAACCAGGCCGGCCAGTTTGAACTTCGTGATGATTTTCTTCATGACGTCCTCCGTTAAGCGATTGCGACTGGTTTTTATTTCCGTCGCTCGGCCTTAGTAAAGGCATCAGGCGTGCCAAACCAAAGAATTGATAAAAGAGGACTTATCCCGCGCCTCGGTATTTGCACTTCGAGAATTCACGAGATTTCGGGAGAAACCGTTTTGTGAAGGATGTAGAATCCCCGAATCTCACGGAGGCGAGCTTGGAATCCGCCAAGGCCGGTTTGGCGAAACACGCCGAGCAGTTGCGACAGGTAATCGACGTCGCTCCGCAGCACATGTTCATCTGGGAAGCCGATGGAAATGTGTCTTATGGCAACCGAGCCTCGCGTGACTATTTCGGCGAGATCCCTCGGCTGCCTCCGCTCGAATTCCTGCAGAGGGTGGCCCATCCCGACGATTTTCCACGGATCAAAAGCGCGATCGAGACCGGAATCCCGCGCGGAGAGCCGATTGAGGCGGAAGTACGCATGCGCCGGCACGACGGCGAGTATCGCTGGTTTCTTTATCAGCTTTACCCGTTGCGCAACGAGGACGGTTCCATCGCCCGCTGGTGCGGCACGCGAACCGATATTGACGATCGCAAACGGGTTACCGAGAAAACGGAGAGGGAATTCATGGCTCTCCGGGAACACTTCAGCCAATTGCAGCAAGTGATGGATGCCGTGCCGCAACACATGTTCACGATCTATCCCGACGGTAGCGCTGCCAGCTCGAACCGCGCGTGTCTCGATTATTTCGAACCTTACGGCGAATTGGGTCCGCGCGAATTCATTTCCAGATTTGTGCATCCGGACGATAGCGAGAACATGTGGCAAGCCTTCGTGAGAGGAAGGGAAGCGGGAGAGGCTTTCAGCGTGGAGATTCGACTGCGAGGCCGTCAAGGCGAGTATCGCTGGTTTCTGGAGACTCTCGTTCCGATTCGCGACGAGCAGGGAGAAATCTTTCGTTGGTGCGGAGTGCGGACGGATATTGACGCGCGCAAGCGGAACCAGGACCGCACGCAACAGGAAAATCTGATCCTCCGTGAAGAAGTTGACAAAGCCTCGATGTTTGAAGAAATCGTCGGAACGTCGCCAGCGCTACGGACGGTGCTGGCTCGCGTCGCCAAAGTTGCTGCCAGCGACTCCACCGTATTAATCACGGGAGAAACGGGCACCGGCAAAGAGCTCATTGCTCGCGCCATTCACAAACACTCGCCGCGGGCTTCCCGTGCTTTTGTGAGCGTGAACTGTGCAGCCATCCCGCGAGACTTAATTGCGTCGGAATTGTTCGGCCACGAAAAAGGGGCATTTACGGGAGCGCTGCAACGCAGATTGGGGCGCTTCGAACTGGCCGAAGGCGGGACGATCTTCCTGGATGAGATCGGGGAACTGACGGCGGAGACGCAAGTCGCCTTGCTGCGCGTTTTGCAGGAACGTGAGTTCGACCGTGTCGGCGGCGTGCGTCCCATTCGGGCCGACGTACGCGTGGTCGCCGCCACCCATCGAGACTTGCCCGCCGAGGTCGAGGCCGGGGCTTTTCGCAGCGACCTGTTCTACAGGGTCAATGTGTTTCCGGTTCAGGTTCCTCCGTTACGCGAGCGCAAAGAAGACATTCGTCTGCTGGTTGAGTACTTTATTGACCGTTACTCGGACAAGTTGGCAAAGAAGATCAGCAGCATAGATAAGAAAAGCTTGGCGCTGCTGCAATCCTATCCGTGGCCGGGGAATATTCGCGAGCTGCAGAACGTCATCGAGCGCTCGGTGATCGTGTGCGAAACCGATCAATTTTCGGTGGACGAGAGCTGGCTGTCCCCGCGAGCCAGCGCGAGCCGGCCGCTGCGGGACGATCTGGCCTCTCAGGAAAAGGATCGCATTGAGGCCACGCTGGCCGAAACCAAAGGACGTGTTTCCGGCCCCGCCGGCGCAGCCGCAAAGCTGGGTATACCCGCGTCCACGCTTGATTCAAAGATCAAATCGCTGAACATCAACAAGCGGCGTTTCCAAGCCGGCTAAGACGCCCCGGTCCCTGCTTCTCACGAAGTTTCGAGAATTCCCGAATCTGACTGTAAGTGCTTCCTGCGATAAACGGTTCCATTCCATCAGGTTACGATTGGCAACTCTCTTGCAATAGCAGCCATGCCTCCGCGAAGGGTGTTTTCAAACGCCATGCAGCGCCATCGCGCGGCGCTCGCGCTCGTCGCGGTCAGCCGGTTTTTTCGGTTCCAAACCGAGGGGGAAGAGAATTCATGTGGAAGATTCGGAAACTGGAGGACGGCGGCCGCAAGGTACTGAACATCAGCGGCAGAATCGCAGCCGAGGAATTGGAGGAACTTCAGAAAGTGGTGTCGTCCGAAGAAGCGGACCACCAGAAGGTGGAGTTGGACCTTAAAGATGTGAAGCTGGTGGATCGGCACGTCATCAGTTTTCTGGCGGGTTGCGAAGCCAACGGCACTCGACTCCTAAACTGTCCACTTTATATTCGCGAGTGGATCGCCAGCGAAAGCGAGGCGGAAGGGTTGGAAGATTGAATCGCGTTGGCAAAATCTACAGACGATCCTGACGGCGAACAGATAGTACAGCTCAGTGAAAAACCGATGCCGATCGCCCGAAGGATCCTTCGAAAGTTCGTTTTTTGTCCTCGAGCGCAAATTCACCCGAAGAGGTGACGGAGCCGTATCGCTTCTTGTAACGTTGCAACTATTTTCTAACGGGATTGGCGGATTCAGCGGCGGTTAATCGGAGTCTATGCGGCGATCGGGGGCCTGGGCGAAGATCAAACCGGTCCGGTGGAAGCGGGCGATTATCGCTTTCCGTCCGTGCAGATCGAGGACCTCGCCGCGATGGATCGGATTATTCGACCGCTCTGCGATCAGGCGCACCAAATGTTCGGCAGGAAGGCCTCGCCGAATTTCAAGGTCGATGGAGTAAGGATCGAACGACGGCGTTAGGAGCCGATCTGCCGAGCATGCGTAGAATCCAGACACGGTTAGGCCGTTTCAGTCCAACTTCGGTCCAGCTCAAGAGCGAGATGAATGGCGCGTCCCCCTGTAAGCGACACCAGAAGCGGCACTTAGATTGTCGCACTCCGCACCTTCTAAGCAGACGGTCAAACAGCAGGTGATGAGGGCCGCTGCCTGGTGAGCAGGTGTTCTGGATTTGGCGCCGTTGCAGCGGTCTGTGGAGGCCGCACGTTGTTTGCTGGAAAGCGTGCGCCTACAGTCTTGCAAATATGTGAGACGGATGCACTAAAAGCCGACTTACCGGCCGTGTCCGCTGTTTCGCTGGCCAATCAAACCCCTATAGTGATTGACACGCAATTCTGGTGGAACGAGCCAGTCGCACCGTACGTTTCCGCACTATGCTTAGTCTCAGAAAGGATTCTTGCTCATGCCCAGCCAGAGAGGATTCTTTGTCTTGGTCGTACTGATTTGGCTTGCCTGCCACAGTCTCGCTGCAGTTGACGTCAAGGCTCCGGGGAAGCATGTCCTCATCAAGGAGTCCGCTACACTCTTCGTCCAGGACCCCGAGGGCACGAACCGGCGTAAGATCGCGGAAAATGCCGATGCTGCCGCACTCTCGCGCGATGGGAATCTTCTCGCCTATGCCGACGACAAAGCCGTGCGCGTATTCTCCCTTCTCGACGGCCAGTCTGTCACCGTAGCTCGCCTCACCGATGGATCTGTCGATAACCTGGCGTGGTCGCCGGACCAAAAGAGCATCGCTTACGACGTAGTGGTGCGAATGAAGAGCTGGGATTTGTTTCTGGCTTCCTACCCACCCGCAGGGGACACGCCGCGCAATCTCGGTCATTGGTATGAAACCCTCAGTTTTTCACCCAACGGAAAATTCATCGTTCATCCGTCATTCGATGAGACCGGCCCTCCGGCCCCGCCGGATATCCTGGAAACAGTCAACGTCGAAACTGGCAAGCGCGAAACGATCTACAAAGGCCTTACCACTATCTGGGAAGCCAAATACTCGCCGGACGGATCGAGTATTGCCTTCATGATGACCGACCCGGAGGACAACGCCAGCGAGCGGGACTCTGGCGGTTCCGTATGTGATTTGTGGATTCTGCGCTTGGATTCGAAAAAGGCAGTAAAGATCATGCGTGGCGTTTTTGATTTCGACTGGTCGCCCGATGGCAGATTCCTCGCCATCGGCACGGGCACGGATGTAGGGGACTACCCTCCCGATGACGGCGCCGTTTTCATCAGCTCAGTCGACGGGAAAGACCAATTCCGGATTTCTAAAAACGCCCCTTCGATGGGCGCGAAAGTTTCGCCCGACTCAAAAGAGGTGATGTTCGTGGACTTCAATGCTTCTCGGTTTGTGATCGGAGATATTTCAACGCGGAAGCTGAGTCCAGTCGCGGGCACTGGGGCGGGAGGATACGAATACGTCGTGTGCGACTGGAGATAGAGACGTCATCCAGCGAACCTAACCTTCTTGCCGATACGGGCAATCCGGAAGTAATCCACTTGGCTGAAAAACGCGCTATGCGCAGAAGTGGCTCTTCGGTCTAACGCCTTGAAGGCTTGCGAGCGCTGTACAGTTTAGGGAGAGCGCTTGGTGCAGTTCGGAGCAATTTTGGAGCAATCTAAGCAGGTCCGAAGGTGGTAAGCGCAACCAAAGCGACGACTTAGATTGAAGTTACCCTAGCTTTGCAAGCAGGGGGTCACCGGTTCGATCCCGGTCACGTCCACCATCTATCTGCCCGCAAATCAGTCTGTTGCTAATTCTGATTTTGCACGACTCCCGCAATCTGGGTCCATTTGGGTCCAATAAGAAGTTTCTCTACACCATCCACCGCTCGGCGTTGCTCCGCAGGGATCGCATGCAGATATATCTGCCGTGTGACGTCAGACAAGGCGTGGCCCAATAATGCTTGTACCGTTCCCAGCGGCGCTCCCACAGAGTCGAGCAACGTTGCGTGGCAATGACGCAGGGAATGCCAAGCAATTTTCGGCAAACCGAGTTTTACGCACGCAGGTTGCAGTTGACGATGCAAGAGATTCCGCCTGCACAGCGGCTGACCCGAACATGTTGAAAATACCAAGCTGTCGGGTTCGCCTGTCTTACTGAGCAAAGCGGAAAGGATGGAGATGGACTCAGACCCAATTGGAATGGACGCTCCGCCTTGTCTTTGGGCTGTCGAAGTGTCCATCGTAAACGGTCTCCGTAATCCCGAACATCCTCGCAGCAAGTCGATACTCTTCCTGCGAAGTGCGAGCAACTCGCCAATCCGTAGCCCAGCAACTGGGAACAAATCGAGAACAAAGCGGGAACACACGATCGAAGAACAGCAGTGAATCAGGTAGATCAACACATAGGTAAGTCGTTGAGAGGCAAAGACGGGCTAGTATTTCATGCGGCGCTGCTGCTTGCCGACCTCGCGCGGTATTCACAATTCCTGCCTTCCGCTTCTTTTCCCGTTCGTGTTTTTCGACGAGCGTGGCGCTGGCGGGAAAGATCGCCGGGAATTGGCACGCAAATACGGCCTTGTTTTCTAATGAGATCAATGACTTCACGCGCGTCGGGTTCTTCTGCGGGCAGGTAATTGATAGCGACGTCCGAACCTTCCCGCCCGTAAGCTATCGCCGCAGCGCGGCCCATCCCGGAGTCACCGCCTGTAATGAAGGCTTTTCGCCCCGCCAGACGCCTCGAGCCACGGTAACTGGTTTCGCCGTGGTCAGGACGAGGGTCCATCCTGCTGGCAAGGCACGGCCACGGTTGCGACGGTGCGTTGAAAGGTGGTTTGGCATACTTTAGGGTTGGATCCTGCAATGAGTCAGATTTGGGCGAGTGTGTCATGTTCTCGGCAAATATGGGATGAACAACCGTCGCCGCGAGACCAACACCCAGACACCCAACGATCGGCCGACGGGAGAATCTATTCTCATCGTGCCCCGCGTTGCGCTCTCCTCCAGAACGAGTTGCCCGCTCGCCATCCAGTCTTGTGCCTTGGTGGGCTAAGCGTCGCTTCAGATTGCGAGAAGTCGCGCAAAAAAGGACCGGTATCGTTGCAATGCGAGGCGCAAATCCTCAGTTGAAACATTTTCGCTTCGATCCCACTGTTGCTCCAGTTTTTGCCGCTCATCCGCAAAGATCTCTGCCAGTCGTTTGCTGGTCGCCGAAACAAGTGCATCCGCCTCTTGTACGGCGTTACGTGGCTCGTCGACGAATCCCACCTGAATGCCATCCCAACGAGCACGCAGCTCGTTCGCTTCGTTCGCTATAAACAAGGCGACCCTTTCTTCCTCACGTGCGCGTGCGACGGCGGCGCCTGTCCCCGAAGCGTTCATCGCAGCGCTGGCGACCGGAACGTTTGCGGGAGGAGGCGTGATCAAAGTGTGAGCCTCGGAATCACGTCCCAGCGTGCGCTCGGTAATTGTTCCTGGCTCTGTTGAGATCGGGTCCACAACTTTTGGCCGTTCTGGGATGAGCCCTGCATCCTTACGAAGATATTCGGTCATGTACCATCTCCTTTGTTTCAAGATTCACAAAATTACATCGGTTTTTTACTCCACCGCATCCGCCCTACTCGGCTAACCAGCCGCACGCGCGCGCAGCGAAATCTGCTCTTCGCCCACTAATTCGTCGAATAACGCGCGGTAATGAAGCATGCCTTTTCGCAGATCCTCGGTCGTGGCTTGGCTTTGCGACTGCAGCACCGCTATTTCATGTCCCGCCCGGTAATGCTCTACCACGCTTGCGTGGTCCACGGAAATTTCCGCCGCGCGGTTTTCAAAATCGCTGGGCGGATAGCCGCAAGCCAGCATCACTGTCCCTAAAAGTAGATCTGCCTCCGATAGTGCGCGGGCAGGATCATCTACGAATGTTGCCTGGATCTTCCGCCAAGCTTGTTGAAACCTATCGCGATCCACTGCGCTCAACGTTTTGAGAGAATAGCTCCTCACGCGCTTCGCCACGCTCTCCAGTGCCGCTTCCGCCTTGAATCGATTCCCCTGTTCGGCGACAACTCGGTCGTACTCAGGGCCAAACCGAGCGCGCAGTTTGTCGGTTCGCTGCCGTAAAATGAGTAACAGCACCACGACGATAAGTCCGACGGCAATCAAAATCGCTACCACTTGCATCGTTGTCATTGGGGGTGACCTCCCAGCTCTACCGATAGCGAAGTTTGACCAATCCAGGAATCGGGATTTGGATGTAAAGCTTGGTCGGTAGACGCTGTATGAAAGAAATGGGTTTTTCGGATGGGAGTGCTGGATCGTAGCCGTTAACTGGCTTTTCGAGATTTCTTTTCAATCTTGTCGAGCACGGCGCGTAGCAACGTCTTCTTCGGTGCGGCTTTCGGCTTCAGGTTTTCCTTCCGAGCCGCCATCTCATCAACAGCTGGCGCGAGTCGGGCGTGAACGACCGTGCTACGTTTTTGACCCTTTGCCTTTGCTTCAATGAGCGCAGGATTGATGCGCGGTTTCCTCGGACTCGGAAATAGCGCTCGACAGATCACAGTGATCACCCATGCGGATTTCAACTTCGGAGATCAGCTTGATTCCGCGCTCTCCACGATTCGCCCGCCGTCATGCGACGCTCTGGGCGTGACTCCGCCAAGTTGCTGCACTCGAATTGACCGCAAGGCGTCCATTGCGACAACAATCGTACTCAACTCTTCGCGGGCCTCGGCGGAATTCTCGAGTTCTTCGCGGCGCAGAAATATTGCCGCTTCCGCTTTAGGGACGAGCCGACGCAATTTCTCTCTGTCTGATTCATTCATCGCTTGCAGAAAGATTTCCTTCCAGTGAAGGGAGCTATCGCCACGCATGGGCACTTCCAAGGGAGATTTGGCTGCAAAGCGAAATTTAGCGCTTTGGAGAAATTCCTGTCAAGAGGCTCACGGGTGAGCGGCGCAGGATATAACGGAAGGGCTCGAGCGAACTAACAGGCACGTTGCTTACTGCTACGCAAGCACTCGTCGCAGCGCATTTGCTTCTCCACACCGTAGAAATCGCCGCCACACTTGTTGCACTCCTTCAGGAACAAATGTTTTCCGTGAACGATCAGCGATTGGGCGTGTTGCACTCTTGCGAAGACCACTAGCTTTTTCAGAGTTTGCATCAGCGGGAGTGTACCACGAGTCGTCTCGGTGTAAAATCGGCGGACATGGATGACCTTCGTATCGGAACTTCCGCGTTCACGGCCGCAGGATGGGAAAGCGCGTTTTATCCCGCAGGCATGAAGCCGGCCGAGTACTTGTCCTATTACGCAACGAAGTTCGATACCGTCGAAGTTGACTCCACGTTCTACCGCACGCCATCGGTCGCCACGGTGAGCGGTTGGGAGCGCAAGACACCAGCGGGGTTCATCCTTACCGCCAAGGTTCCGCAGATCATCACTCACGAAAAGGTCTTGCAGGACTGCGACGACGATCTAAAGCATTTCCTTGAAACGATGGACTTGATGGGTGACAAACTCGGGCCGCTCCTTTTCCAGTTCGGTTATTTCAACAAAATGGCGTTCAAGTCTGGGAAGGAATTTCTCGGGCGGCTTGAGGCATTCCTGAGAAAGCTTCCCCAGGGCTATCGCTTCGCAGTTGAGATCCGCAATAAACAATGGCTGAATGCCGAATTTTTCGATCTCCTCCGCGCGCACAAAGTGGCATACGCACTCATTGACCAAGCTTGGATGCCAGGCGTGAACGAGATCTTCGAAAAGTTTGATCCCGTCACCGCGGACTTCGCCTACGTCCGGCTTCTAGGCGATCGAAAAGGCATCGAGCAAAAAACAAAAGTTTGGGACAAGGTGATCGTGGACCGATCCGGGGAGCTGATGAATTGGGTGAACGTTTGCCAGCGCACGGTTCGCCGCGGGATTAGCACGTATGTTTACGTGAACAATCATTACGCGGGGTTCGCGCCAGCGACGGTAGAGCAATTTCAAAAGTTGTGGAAAGCGGCCGACTGAACGCTACCAATCGCTAGGCGCCGTCGCCATCTCTCTCACGGAAAGTCTGCAGTAGCTATCTCGCCTAAAAGGGAGTACGGTCGAAGCGTCTCACTAGCACCCTGCCGCACCCACCGCGCAACACACGGCTCCTTGCGAAATCAGACGGCGTTGCTGCCTGCGCACGTACCCTCGAACGAAGATGCGACGCCAGAGGCATCGAACATGGCCGAAAAACGAGAATGTCCAAATTGCGGAAGCGTTGAGAATCGTCGCTCGCACAGTACTGGCCCGCTCGAAAAATATCTCCTCGGTGCGATTGGCGTACGGCCCTATCGTTGCCTGAATTGCGACGCACGCTTTTATGCCTTTTCGCGCTTCGATGAAGAGACTTCAGTGAAAAATAAGGCTGCGTGAGCAGTTTTAAGGAGCTGAAATGGAGCAGCAACATCCTCAACGCCTGCACCGGGACGCGACTCTCGAAGCGCGAATGCCTGGCGAATCCGGCATCCGTATGAAGCGCCCGAGGCCCGTAACATCCTGTACGCACTGCGGCGCAACGGGCCATTCTTCAGAACTCACAAATGTTCGATGTGCTCACATGATGAATGGAAAAAGATGCCGCGGAACGAATCAGAGTGCAACCGGGAAAAGGGACTGGAGTCAATGTCGATCTTGTGGCGGATCTGGTTACGAAAGTACTAACCAGTGTGCTGTTTGTCATGGTTGCGGCTGGATATTCCAGGGGTGAGCACTCCGGCCACCTTGAGCAGACCCGTGCCTAATCGCGACGAAGCCGTGAAACCAGCCTGGTGGATTCCTTACCAGGACGCGATTCTCGAAACGGATCAAAGCCAGCTTGCCGACCGCATTCGGGCAGCGGAAGAGGCGATTCGGGCTCGTGCGTCGCTGGATAGCCAGGTTTCAAGCGAAGAGCGAGTCGAAATACAACACGCTATGGCCGGTTTGCTGATCCTGAGGCGACAGTTGGGGCAAAGCCGGGATGACAAAATCAAGCACCACTGAGACGCATGAGGGTCGAAATAAGCGAAACGCAGACCGAACTTTGTGGAAAGTGCGGGGCTGAGATTGGTTTCAATCGAAGGGTGGATTTCACACTGAATAATGGACGCGGAGATTGCCGATCACCTGTGGACAATGCAAGCTAAGACTGCTACCGAAATTCGCTACAAAGCTTTCCAAGATCAAATACAGCCCGCGTACTGGCGCGTAGAAACGAATGATTCGCAATCGGGAGATGCTTTTGTGGCCGTTTTTTCTGGCCAGAGCGCCGAAGATCGGGCATCGGAGTACGCCGCATTCAAAAATTAGTAAGCGACCTCGACCTCTATTTCGTCCACGCAGCGTTGCGGTTCGGAATGGTCGTCACGTGTGTGCCAAGGACCATCCCTTAGGGACAGGTTTGACAGGCCATCAAGGCGCATGCATTTCCATTCACCTCCCGGAGGTAGTCCGGTCTTGCTGCCTCCGCCGAATTGGAACGACAGAACATTCGGTATGCCCCTCTTCAGTCCTACAACGTGAGGACACATTTCGCATGGAAAGCCGTCATAGCTCCCCACAACCTGTTTCTTTTCCAGAACTGCTTGCTTCAAGATTTGAAAGTTCGTCGGCATGGGTAACCTCCTTAGTACGTAGCATACCAAGAATATCACCCAAAAACTTCAAACTGAGACACTGCCTGATTTTGAGATTCGCAAATTCACGGCGAATTTTGCTAACGCGGTGCTAACACTTGGCTGTTGAGTGTTGTTTCGGACTGTCTGCTGTGTTGTTGCCGCGCATACCCTCCACGATGAAAACAGTGAAGGTCGGCTTTTCAGAATGAAGGCATGGTGATCTTATTGGAGCGCCCTGAAGCAGTGCATCGCGGCCAGCACTTCAACGAGAGCCTTGGGATGCCGGAGCCGCCGCCCGGCACGCGCCTCTTCGAATTGGGCCATAAACGCTTTGCGCAGCGGTTGAGTTGCTACGATCAGACCGTGCGTCGCGGCTGAAGGTCTACGCTTGTCCGGTAACGCCCTATCGGGAGTCGTTCCGCGGCATCGTCTCCTGTTAGGACGCCTTCCTGCGTAAATAAATGGACAGAGTTGTCCCGATTACATTCTCGTGTGGCGGAGATCCGCCGGTGGTGTTATCGCGCTCGTAGTAGCCCTCCAAATCCAAGCGCTTGCGAATCGGGAACACCGCGCCAAATGAGTAGGTGTTCTTACTCCAGGAACCCGACCGGCTATCGTAGAAGATCTCTCCGCGTGCGTAAGGCGAGAAGGAAAAAAGACTTGATCAAAAAGCTTCTCTCGATGGTTACGCAATTGCGGTAGCGCCAGGAAAACTGATCGCCGATGACCCGGAGGTCGAACCGGTTGCGTTCGGAAAGCTCCAACAACCAGGGCAGGTGGAAGCGCGAAGTGAATGCCAGCTGGACGCGGTTTTCATCCGGTTTGCCGACATTGTTGAGAAATTGATATCCGATGCGAAAGGTCAGGAAGTTTTCTTTCGCCGAGTCGTTAGTGCGAAGTGTCTCGCGCAGAAGGGGTCGAAAGTTGATGTCGAGATTCGCACCAATCTGCGCGGAATCCACAGTGCTCCCGTCACTCGAGCGAGCCGCCAGAAACATCAGCCGATATCTGTCCGTGATGCCGACGTAAGTGTCGATCTCCGGGAACTCCGAAGTTTGGGTCTGCTGCGCGCGCAATCCGGAGCAGAGGAGAGCAGTCAGGCACTGGAGAAGCGCAAAGTGCAGGAGCCGTCTGGTTCTCCAGGACGAACGCACCTGAAATCTCCGGTCAGATCAACGCCAGTTCAGCAACAACCATGAAAAACCGTCTTCGGGTACTTCGGAGTAGGAAGACGATATTTGCCCTCCGACCACCCAAAATCGGGAAGGATGGACTACCCGCCGTCATGGTTCGCGCGAGGCGCGCGACGTGAGCGATGTTCGCCAGGGTTGATCACCAGTTGTCGTCCGTGCTGTGCCAGGTCTTGTCCGGGTTGTAGCGCTCCATCGCCGCAGCGACTTTTGCAGTATCGGGCCCAAGGTCTTTCTGATAGACGATTCCGCTGTAGCTGACGATAAAAGTCTGGACACCCGTGACCTTGTACTCGGCGGGCCAAGCCACCAGCGCAAATCCGCCAATCATCACGCCGTTGATCACGTAGTCAAGCTCTCCGTTCGGAGCTGCAGGCCCCTGCCCCTTCAGAACTTTGAAATAGTAACCATGGAAGGGTTCGCCGCTGGTCGTGTAACCCTGTTCGATTGCTTTTGCAACTGTCTCGCTGACCGGACCTTCCCAGCTTCCATCCGGTTTTTTCCACGCCAACCCATCTTGCTTTCCGTCCGTGCTGATCGTTCGCTGGGCGTACTGATTGATGCCGGAATCGTCGTGGACTTCCGAGGCGTATTCCTCTTGTGCTTCCACGAAGCCTCGGCAAACTTGGATGGCGTCCAGTTCGTTGGCTCCGATGCGGCGGTAAACGATCTCATCGTGACCGGTCTTTGAATCGAAGTACCATTTCGAACCTTTCTTCACCAGCGGGACCGGCAACGGCCACTCCTCTTCGCCCACCAGGAGCGTGGCTTGGTTCGGGTTCTTGGGATCCACCACCACGGAGTTCTTTTTTTGGGCGCGCTCGGCAAATGCAGCTGCGTTGTTCTTGTCCTGGACGGGATCGGCGGTGCTCACCATATCTTCACCATCTGCACCGAACATCGCTGTCAATGCTTGCAGGTCATAGTTTCCTGCTGCTTTGATTAGCGCGGCAGCCGCTTCTTGGGGCGTCGCAAATCCTGTCTGCGTGGTTTGCGGAGCCGCGACCGCGCTGGGTTCGGAAAGTGGCTGCGCGTGCACGGCCACCGAGGAGCCCAGGGCAACTACGAGGGCGGCCAGTAGAGTGGCGAGTGTAACGGCATTCTTTGATATTGCGCTCATTGCGGTCTCCTTGTTCATTGGTCTGCTCACCGCTTCCGCCCGCCGCTTCTGGCCGCGCCGCCGGAAGCTCCCATGCTGGAAGCGCCTCTCTGATTGCTCGTACGAGCTGCGTTGCCGCTCATTCCGCTGGACGCGCCACCGAATGCGCTCTTATTTGTGGCGCTCGGAGTATTCGGAACTTGCCGGTTGCCAACTCGGTCCCCGCCAGCACCGCCGCTAGCGCCGCGGTTCGCGCCCATGTTGCTCGCGCCTCCGCCTGCCGGACGCGTGGACGCGTTTGCGCCTCCACCTCCAGGGCGCGTGGAAGCGTTTGCACCTCCTCCCCCGGGGCGTGTCGAGGCGTTTCCTCCGCCCCCGCCGCGGTTCATTGAGGCGGGCTGTTGCCGGGCTTGGTTCTGCCGGGCATTCGCTTGTCGCGTGGCCGCGGAATCCCCACGAGCTGTTCCGCCATATTGGGTCGCGGTTGCCCGGTTTGAATACGGAGTTCCACCACGGTGTTGCGGATTGTGTTGCCAGTTGTTGCCGCCGCCGGCCGGCAAGGTGCTGGGCCGGTTGATATTGCCTGTGTTGATGTTTCCCCGATTGATATTCGTGTTGTTGTAGTGGCGTACGTAATTATTGTTGATGTTGATGTTGACGTTGCTGCGTCCCCAGCCACAGTTATAGCCCCAACCGCCGCGGTAATAGGAACCGATGGCAAGTCCGACCCCGAAGGCGATCGCAACGCCCGCAGCATAATAACTGGGCGGCGGGTAGTAAATCGGAGGATAGGGGTAGACGGGAGGTCCGTAAACGACCACGGGATTATAGGACGGCACATAAACGATCTGCGGATTGGCCTGCTGAACGACAACTACGGTCTTCGTTTCTACTACTTTCGTTTCCACAGTCTGTTGCTCCGTGGATTTTAGGTTCCCTGCATCCATGGCCTTCTTGCGCATGCGTTGCACCGCGTCCATCACGTCACTCTGTTGCGCGAGGAAGGCGTTTCCCAGGTCAGTGGTCCATTTGATGCCGTCGACAAGTTGTTTCACCAAGTCTGGAAACGCAGACATGGCCTGCACGCTGGGATCCCAATCCTCGTTTTCCACCGCGTCGGTGAGGGCTTGTCCTTTCAAGTCCGGGTGTTTCCCTAACCAATTCTGGAGTTGAACGAGTTCGAGAGGATAGGTGGACGCCGCGAGCACTTGCGCTAGAAGCGGATCGGGATAGAGCGCGATCGGAGCTACGAGCGAGTCCAATTGGTCATTGGGGATCTTGGAATCAGCTTGCCCTTGCGGCGCAACGCCCTGATGCACGGACCCTGCATACGCCCAGGTATCGCCCGGAGCAATGAGCAGTGTGCAAAGAACCGCCACCAGAAATCGAATATAGTTCGATCTTGGATTCGAATGCGCAGCGGAGCTCGACCCCGCGGCTCCGTATCTGGAATCTAAATCTGTTCTCTTGACCCCACATGTCCGCATCGCTTTAGTCCTCCACTTTAATTCCTGATACTCCGTCTCATTGAGATCTGGCCAGCCAGAGTTCGCATCGTATGTCGCACCTAACACTTACACTCGGGCCCGGCTCCGTTGAAATTGTCAAAACTACCAATGAAATTCGTAAGAGACGAAAATCCCGGACGCTCCTTCGTAGGTGCCACCATGCTTACTGCACCAGCTCGATCTCTCCCGGCTTCCACGTCTTGTCGAACCACGGCTGCAACGGACCGTAAAGGCGCAGGATCACGTTCCAACCTTTGCCCGGAACCGTCTGCACCCAATTCGCTTCATGGCCTTGCGGAGCCACGGGACCAAACCACACGTCTACTGACGTATCCGGATTTATCACCACGCCCTGCTTTTGACTGCCAATGCTCGGGAACTGTTGATCTGTTTGAAGCATCGAGCGGGTTTGGTTGTCATAAACGACGAACGACCAGAAATCCTTCGCCGGGATATTCGGCGGCAATTGGATCTTGTAGGTCTTGGCGCCATCCAATGGTTTCCCTTCTGAATCCGCGGCGGCAGCCGTGTACTGCGAACCGACGCCAACCATTTCTAATGCCATCGCTGGAGTGATACCTGTCGCATAGTAGAGGAAGTGGACTCGCGCGTCGAGATCGCGCACGCCAGGCTGGGAGAGAAACTCGTAATTACCTCCGATAAAGCACGTGAACCACGCGCTGTTCGGATAGTTGAACGTTCCCGGCTGGCGGGATTTGAAAACGATGGCGCGAGCCGACGCATTGCCCACGGCCACCGCGTCCGTCAGAATCTTCTTCATCCGTTCGTCCGGCGCAAAAGTTTTGCCTTTCTCGATTCCAATCGCCGCGAGCGTCCCCGGAATTTCCAGGCTGTAGGCTTCGTTTGGTTCGTACTGGACGACATCGTTGATTTCTTCGTAGAAATGAAAGCTGTTGGCATGAACGGTGTTGAACGCTCTTCCCGCAACGTTGATGAACTTCATCGCCGGCGGATTCGCTGCGTCAGACAGCTGATACACTTTTGCGAATTTCTTGGAACTTTCTACGGCCGACTTCGTGCTCCCGTTATCTAGAAACCCTCGCCAGAAAACCAGATTGCCGTAGGTGCCGGAACGCAATACAAAATAGCCAGTCGGAACATCGCCTTTGTATCCCGGAGGCAGTAACAGAAACTTACCGCCTTTGCCCTTGTCCTGTCCGACCCTGCCAAAATCCGCAACATAGTGACTTCTCCGCCGCGTAAACGAGACGGCTTCTCAAACCACGCTTGCGATTACTTACGCTACGTTACGGTTTGAAGGACTTATCCGAGCCCTTTGGAGAATAATTTGAGCACTAACTACATCACGCGGAGCAAGCAGACCACACGCAGTGCAGACGTGTTCTCGGTCGGAGAGCGTCTTGCGCACTGT
>Ga0308309_10000258_pt1 | contig 37139 bp, 30 predicted proteins | sample HubBroMetageWFT5_FD_192491 | JGI IMG/M metagenome (GOLD analysis project Ga0308309, IMG submission 192491) | Warmed and freeze-thawed soil microbial communities from the Hubbard Brook experimental Forest, New Hampshire - Hubbard Brook CCASE Soil... | ecosystem: Environmental > Terrestrial >...
CACCCAGCCGGTGCCCGGCCGCCTGGTCGCCTGCTTCGCCGCCGAGAAGGGCTGAGCATGTCGCTGCTCGCGCTGCACGATGTCCATGTCCGCTTCAACACGGCGGGCGGCGTCGTGCGCGCAGTGGACGGCGTCAGCCTCGAGCTTGCCGTCGGCGAGACGCTGGGGCTGGTGGGCGAATCGGGCTGCGGCAAGTCGACGCTCGGCAAGGCGATCATGAAACTCGTGCCGATCGCGGATGGCGAGATCGTGGTCGACGGCGTCGACATCGCACCGCTCGGCCGCGAGCAGCTGGCCGAGATGCGCCGCAAGGTGCAGATGATCTTCCAGGATCCCTATGGCTCGCTCAATCCGCGCTCGACGGTCGGCCGCTCGGTGGCCCAGCCGCTGGTCATCGCCGGCTGGAAGCCCGACGCCACCGCGCAGCGGGTCGAGACACTCCTGGGCTGGGTCGGCCTGCCGTCCGACGCCAAGCAGCGCTACCCGCACGAATTCTCCGGCGGCCAGCGCCAGCGCATCGGCATCGCCCGCGCGCTCGCCCTCAATCCCAAGCTCATCATCTGCGACGAGCCGGTATCGGCGCTCGACGTGTCGGTGCGCGCCCAGGTGATCAACCTTTTGGAGGACCTGAAGAGCCAGTTCGGCGTCTCCTACCTCTTCATCAGCCACGACCTTTCGGTGGTCGAGCACATCGCCGACCGCGTGGCCGTCATGTATCTCGGCACCCTGGTCGAGGTCGGCGGACGCGACCAGATCTGGCGCAATCCGCAGCACCCCTACACCAAGGCCCTGCTGGCGGCGGCGCCGATCGCCGATCCCAAGGCCGCCCGCGCCCGCCAGCGCACGGTGCTGCAAGGCGAGCTGCCGAGCCCCATCGATCCGCCGACCGGCTGCCCCTTCCATTCGCGCTGCCCGATCGCCCAGGACCGCTGCAAGCTCGACAGGCCCGTACTGCGGCCGGTCGCGGGCGGGGCGCAGGCGGCGTGCCATTTCATATGATTTGGTTATGATCCGCCGCATGAAAGCCTGCCTTGTCTCGCTCCTGCTCACGACCCTCCTCCCCTCCGCCATGGTCTCGGCCCAGACCATGGACTTCGCCTGTCCCGATCCCGGCACGACCTTCGCCTTCGACAGCGGCACCAAGATCGTGGCGCGTGCCCGCGACGGAATGGCCTGCGACATGGATATCGTCGGCGGCACGCCGTTCAAGATGCATGCCCTGATGATCGCCAATCCCTCGCCCGAGGGCGCCGACACATCGGCCTTCATCGCGGCGCTCCGGCCCGAGCGGCTGTGGCCCCTGCAGGTCGGCAAGAAGATCGAGGCGCGCTATAGTGCCGGCGGCCAGAGCTGGGACTACACCCTGACCGTCGCGCGCTACGAGAAGCGCACCGGTCCGGGCGACGCCCTGATCGACACGTTCCTGATCGAAATGAATGAAACCGGCGGCAAGGACGAGCGCTCGATCTCGCGCTGGTGGATCGCGCCCGCCGACAAATATGCGATCCGCTTCGACTACAGCGACGGCAGCGGCCGCGCCAACCGCGCGCTGGTGACCAGCGTCAGCCGCTAGGCACGTTCCGTCTGTCGTCCTGACACGAGGCGCTAGACGACCGAGCCGGGCTCGGTGTTGGCGCCGCACACCAGCGTGGCAACCCTTTCGCCCGGCGCCGGCCGATAGGCGCCGGCCATCAGGGCGGCGAGCCCGGTGGCGCCGGCGGGTTCGGCAATCACCCTCAGCTCTTGCCACAAAGCCCGCTGGGCCGTCCGCACCGCCTCATCGTTCACCAGCACGGACTCGCGCACCAGCTTTTGGGCGATCTCGAAATTGGGCACGCCGATGCGGCTCGCACCCAGCGCATCGGCGGCGATGCCGGAGATTTCCACGTCGACCGGATGGCCGGCGCAGAGCGCCTCATGGAGCGTCGGCGTGCCCTCGGTCTCGACCGCGACGATCCTGGTGGCAGCGCCGATCGCGGCCGCGCAGCCTGCAATCAGGCCGCCGCCGCCCACGGCAACCAGCAGCGTGTCGAAGCGGGCCTGCTCGGCGAACTCCAGCGCCACGCTGCCTGCGCCGGCGAACACCACGGCATCCTCATAGGCGGGGACGATGAGCGCGCCGGTTTCGGCCGCGCGCTTCTCGGAGGCCGCGCGCGCCTCGGCATAGACGGCACCGATCTGATGCACGACGGCGCCGTAGCTTTTGAGCCGCGCCACCTTGGCCGGCGAGGCGATGGTCGGCACGAAGATCTCGGCCTTGTGACCCAACGCCCGGGCGGCATAGGCCGCGGCGGCCCCATGGTTGCCGCCCGAGGCGGCGATGATCCCGGCAGCAGGCACTTTCGAGGCCAGGAGCTTGTGAAACGCGCCGCGGCCCTTGAACGAACCACTGACCTGCAACGATTCGAGCTTGAGCGCCAGCGGAGATGAAACGCTTAACATGCCGGCGGGAAGGTCGATCGCCGGCGTGCGGCGGACATACGGTTGGATGAGGCGCCAGGCGGCCTCGACGTCGCTACGGCCAATCATCGGACTTCTAGGCGCGGCGGCAGACGGCGACGTGGCGCAGGAAATGATCGAAGTCCGGCGTCGTGGCGCGCGGGTCCTTGGCCGCTTCGTCGAAGCGGCGCAGCCGCACCGCTTCGGCATGCAGGGGATTGCGCCGGAACTGCTCGATCTCATCGGCCGACATCGGTCCGCCCTGCAGGCCGAGGCTCCTGACCGAATCGGGCGAGAGCTTGCCGAAATAGTCCGACTCGACGGCGCAGAGATAGCGCTTGGCCGCGACATGCAAGCGGACCGGCTCGCTCACCTCCGGCGCGAAACGTTCGGCCAGCCACCGGGCGCCCAGCTCCTCATGCACGTCGTCGACGCCGCGGCCGGCCGGGTCCTCGCCCAAGTGATGGATCATGTGGCCGACATCGTGCAGCAGCGAGGCCAGCACGGTGGCCGGCGGCGCATCGTCGGCTTCGGCCAGCGTGGCCGCCTGCAGCGCGTGCTGAAGCTGGCTGATCGCGCTCAGGCCGTAGCGACGCGTGGCGCGGCCGACGAAGATGTCCAGAAGTTCCTGGCGCAGGGGATCGCTCATGCGCCCTGTTTAGCACGAACCGCGCCGTAGCCGGGAATCATCGCCAGCGCATGCTTCAGGGGATCGGGCCGCCACGCGCGCGTAACAAAATCGCCATGCATATCGGGATTGCCGCACGCGGCAAAAGCGATCGTTCCCGGATTGAGTTCCGACGGCAGGCCCTTGGTGTAGGGCACGCGCCGCTTGTCTAAAAGGTTCTCGAGCGTCGCGTTCTCGTCCTTCGTGGACTCGGTGTAGGCGCTCAGCAGGAACGCCTGCCGGCGGCGCGCCGCCACCCAGGACGCGAACTTGTCCTCGTCGCCGTAGAGCGCGTCCATCAGGATCACGCCCTTGATGCGATGATCGGCGCCGCCGCGCTCCAGCGCATAGGCGGCCGAGAGATAGCCACCGCTGTAGGCCACGACGACGACCGGCGCCTGGTTGAAGTGCGATCCGACACGGCGGTCGCCATAGAGCCGCATCAGTCGCTCCGCCGCTTCGTCGATGTAGGCGGCAAAATGGCCCGGCTTCCAGAAATTGCCGGCGCTCGAATCGGCGGCGTCGACGGCGAGTTGCGGCGCCACCAGCGCCACGTTCTGCCCCGATTCGGCAAGCTGTCGCGGCACGCCCTGGCGGGCGATCACATCGCGCTCGAGGGTGGCGCCCTGGCCGTGCAGGAAGAGCACGATCAGCGAGGAGCGCTGCGGATCGTAGCCGGCCGGCAGATAGAGCAGCGAGCGCCGGTCGCTGTAGGTGGGCTCTTCCCAATAGACGTCGCCATTCGCGCTGGTGTGCCCGCGCTTGCGGCCGGCGCGTGCATCGAGGAAGGGCTTGTCGGTGTCGGGAACGACGCTGCGGTAGGGGAAAATCGAGGCGTTGAAGGCGACAAGCGCAATCTTCGCCTGCTTCAGCGGCTGCGGGCCACTCGGCGGCTGGGGTGGCGGCTTGGGAACCGCCGGTTTCTTGGTGACCTGCTTTGTCGAATTCGCGCGCGCAGCCGTCGGCATCAGCAAAGCCCCCACGAGCAGCGCCCGCCGCTTCACGCGGCCGCCAGCCGCCCGGCGGGCAGCGGCCTCAGGACGGAGAAGAAGGCAGGCATCGCCACGAGATAGGCCACGGCGCCCACCAGGACAACGGCCGGCAGGCCGAAGCTCGTCGCCACGATCGGCACCAGGGCGGCGCCGATCACCGAGAAGCAGCCGTTGATGCCCCATGCCCACAGGAACATGTGGTCCTTGCCTAAACGGCCCAACGTCGTCATCGCGGTCGGCATGGGGAAGCCCATCAGGAACGCCGGCGGCATCAGCAGCAGCAGGCAAAGCACGATGCGCAGCGCATAGGGAAGCGTGCCGATCCAATCCAGGGCATAGTCGATGGTGAAGGCGTAAAGCGTCAGGATCAGGAAGATGGCGAGGAAGATTTTAGGCATCACGCGGCGCGCGCGGTCGAGAAATCGCTCGGACATGAAGCTGCCGAGGCCGGAGAACACCAGCATGCCGGTGATCAGCACCGAGGCCGACACCGTAGCGTTGGAAAGGGCCAGGATGAAGTGGGAGATCATGCCCACCTCGACGATGATGTAGCCCAGCCCCAGACAGAGGAAATAAACCATCGTGCCAAACTTGCCAGGATAACGACTGAAGATTGTACGCCAGCCGAAGATCAGCGGAAACAGCACCAGAGTGAAGGCGAAAATCGCGGCGATGCCAAGGGTCGCCCACAGCAGCAGATAACCCCACTCATCCTGCACCAGCTCGAGCCGGTCGGTAAATTTCGGCAGGTCCTTTACCTTGATGTAGGCGGCGAAATACGGCTGGTGATTGGTCAGGATGCGGGTGTCGAACACGTAGTCGTCGGCCACCTTCTGCCAGCCGCCATTGACAAGATAGTACCAGGCGAGCCGGCCCATCACGGTGGCGGGCACGCGCGCCATCGGCGGCGCGCCGTCCTTCGCCTCCGTCGTGCTGTCCGCCGCAGGGGCCACGTCCGTCATTCCGGGTGGCGGCTTGTCGTTGGGCTCCTTCTCGGAGGGCGCCGTCGGATCAGCCGCCTCGCCCTGCGAGAAGAACTGGTCGCGGTAGTCCTGGAGGATCTGCGCCAACTCCGATTCGTCGACCTTGAGGCCGGGATAGTAGATCTCGTCGAACGACATCGCCTTGGTGTGGGCGTTGAGCTTGGCGATCTCCTCGGGCGTGAAGCCGCCCTGCTTGTAGAGCACGGTGGCAGTCGAGAGGTAGGACGAGACGACATAGAAATCCCTGGCGATATCCGCCCTGCCGTCATCGCCCGCGACATCGCGCGCCGCCGCAGCCATGGTGGCATAGAGCTTCAGCACCGACTTGGGCGGCTCCTCCTTGTTCCACAAGGTGACCGAGAGGATGCCGCCGGGCTTCAGCGCGCGCATGTAGGCGCCCATGGCCTCGCGCGTGTAGGAATATTTCTCGACGATGGCGAAGCCGCCGGGACTCGACAGGCCGGCCGAATCGGCGAGCGACAGGTCGATGACGTCGTAGCGGTTCTTGGTGTGGGCGACGTAGAGGCGGCCGTCATAGTCGATGACGGTGACCTTGGGGTTGTTGAGCACGTCGCCGGTGAAGGCGCGCAAACCCTTGTCCTCGCGGAACGCCGTCAGCACCGCGGGATTGCCTTCGGCGACCGTAACGTGCTCGGAGCCCGACTTCAGCGCCACCGCGGTCGAGAGGCCGCCGCCGAACTGGACCACGAAGGTGTCGGGCTTCTGCTTCAGGACGTACGGGTAGTACATCGACAGGTACTTGAAATAGGCCGTCTGGTCGGCCGGCAGGTCCTTGATGACGCCCGACGGTCCCTCCGAATCGATATAGAGGCCGAGATAGGCGTTGGCCGGCATGTTGGGCAGATTGAACGCCGCGTTGTCCGACTGGCCCGGCGCGAAATGCAGGTAGGAGCTCGAATAGACTTCGAGATAGCCGAACGGCGAGGCGCGCTCGTAGATGCGCTGGGCATCAGGGAACTTGCGGGCGTAGGCGACGCCCTTGTAGTCCGACACCGCGAGCTTGGGGATACCGAGCGCCGGCGGCACGACGTAGTGCACGGCCGCCGTCAGCACGGCGACACCGACGATGGCTGCAATGCCGCGGCGATCGCCGATCGCGGTGAACCACAGCGCGCCGCCAGCCAGCCACAGCAGCAGCGGCGCCATGATGAGATCATCGGGCCGGTAGAAATACATGGCGAGCAGCACGGACAGCCCGCACAGGCCCGAGCCCACGAGGTCGGCGAAGTAGACGCGGTTAAAGCTCTTGCGCGCCTTCAGGAAGACCACGCCAAGATAGAGCGCGCCGGCCAGGAAGGGCAGGAAATAGAGCACGAAGTTGGCGAGCAGCCGCCACTTCTGCATCGGATCGGAGATCAGGAAGATGGCGTTGAACGGCACCTGCTGGGCCGCGAGATTGCACACCACCATGAGCGGCCCGAAGGCCAGCAGCGCGCCCTTGATCGCGCCCTGCCAATGGCGCTCGAACCAGCCCTTGGCCACGCACATGATGGCGCTGGTGAGCCCGAAACCGAACATGGCGAGGCTCACCACCAGCGAGCCGAAATGCGCCCAGCTCCCCACCGAGAACACGCGCATGATGCCGATCTGCAGCGCGATGATGCTGCCGGCGACCAGACCGACGGACAGATAGAAGGTAAGCGGCGGGCGATGGTCGAGATCGACCGAAACGGTCAAGGGGGACTCCGTTGTTGTTGGGCCGTCATTGCAGCCGAACGGGGCAGCGCGTGCATGGCGCGCGGCCCCGTCATCTCAGCATCGTCTTCCCGGCGTCAGCGGTTGTGGTTGCCGACGATCTGGTCGCCCTCGAGCTTGGTGAAGGGCACGAACGGTACGATCTTGCCGCCGTAGATGTCCTCGCGGCTGGTGGTGATCGAACCGTCGGCGCCTTGCGTCTTGGCGACCTTGAGCACGCGCTGCGCGCCCGGGGGACCCACCGGGATGACCATCAAGCCGCCGGCCTTGAGCTGCTGCAGCAGCGGCGGCGGCACATGGTCGATGCCGCAGGTCACGATAATCTTGTCGAACGGCGCCGCCTCTTCCCAGCCGTAATAGCCGTCGGCGACCTTGCTCTTGACGTGCTGGTACTCGGTGTAGCCCTTGTCGATCAGCTTGTCGTAGAGCGCGCGCGTGCGCTCGCCCAACGGCTTGATGATCTCGATCGTGTAGGCATTGTCGGTGAGGTTGGCGATGTAGGCCGACTGCACCCCCGAGCCGGTGCCGATCTCGAGCACCTTCTCGCCACGCTTGACGTCGATCACGTTGGTCATGCGTGCCTGCAGATGCGGACCCGACATGGTCACGCCCCAGCCGATATCGAGGAAGGCGTGCTCATAGGCACGCTTGTGGATCGCCGGATTGACCGAGGCGAACTCCTCGCGCGGCGTCATCAGGAAGGCGCGGATGGTCGCTGCCCCCCAGATGTCCTTGTTCTTGAGCAGTGCCTGGAAACGGTCCCAGCGCTGGCCGAGGAACACCGGATCCTCGCCGCGGGCCTTGCCCCAGGCGATGAAATTGTCGCGCGTGTCGGTCGGTGGGCTGAGGTCCCAGCTATAGGGCTTGATGGTCGCGGCCGAGGCCGCAGACGTAAAACCGGCCGCAAAACCGGCGGCAGCCAGCGCCGCGCTGCCGGAGACGAAAGTACGCCTCTTCAATAGATCCTCCTTTGGCGCGGACCCCATGCACGGGGGGAGCAAAACCGCCGGAAAAGCCCGGCGATTCGGGGCGGCCGCACTATGACTAGATACGGGAATTATGGCGGATTTGCCAGTGCACCCGTGTTACGGGTTCCTCAACAAAATGTAAGGGAGCGCTATGCCGCGCCGTCTTTCCCGCCGCACGCTCGTGACTGCGGCCAGCGCTTGGCCGGCCGCCACCCTGCTCCCCGCGGGCTTGCAGGCCGAGGCGGCCTGGAAGCCCGGCGCCGGGACCCGCATGGTCGTGCCAGCAGCCCCCGGCGGCACCACCGACATCGTGGCCCGCCTGCTGGCGGCCTTCCTCCAGCAGAGCTGGGGTCAGTCCTGCGTGGTCGACAACAAGTCGGGGGCGGGCGGCGTCATCGGCTCGACCGAAGTCGCCAAGGCCAACCCCGACGGACAGACCATGCTGATGGGCAATATCGGGCCGCAGTCGATCGCCTATTCGCTCTACCGCAACATGCCCTACAGGCCCAAAAGCCTGATCCCGGTGTCGAACGTCATCGCCGCGCCCAACGTACTGGTGGTACATCCCTCGGTGCCGGCCAACACGGTGCCGGAGTTCGTCGCCTGGCTCAGGGCACAGAACGGCAAGGCGTCCTACGCCTCGTCGGGCACCGGCCAGTCGCCGCAGCTCTCGGGCGCCTGGTTCCTCCAACTCACCGGCACCAAGGCCCGGCACATCCCCTACCGCGGCGCGGCGCCGGCGCTGCAGGACCTGACGGCGGGCGTCACGCAGTTCTTCTTCGACAACCTCACCACGGGCATCGAGTTCGTGCGCGCGGGCAAGCTGCGCGCGCTCGGCATCACCTCGGCGCAACGCAATCCGCTGACGCCGGAGCTGGTGCCGATCTGCGAGACCATGCCGGAACTGAAGCCGTTCGACGTCTCGACCTGGTTCGGCGTCTTCCTGCCGGCGGGCACACCGAGACCGGTCGTCGATTCGCTCAATACGCAAATGAAGGTCTGGCTCGACGACGCCAAGACCAAGGACCGCTTCAAGTCCATGGCGGGCTTCGCCGCCTACGGCACGCCCGAGCAGTTCGACACGTTCGTGAATGCGCAGATCGCGCTGTGGAAGGGCGTGATCGACAAGGAAGGGCTGAAGCTCGACGTCAACTGACCGTATTCGCTCGGTCTCTCGGCCTAGGCTCGAACCATCAGGTGCGACGTCGCCTTCAGGCGATAACCGATGCGCTCGTAGAACCTCCGTGCCCGGTCGCGGTCGATGCGGGTATGGAGCGCTGTCGATGCGAGCTTCCTCGCGGCGGCCCAGGCCTCGGCCTCGCGCATCAGAGCCTCGCCGATGCCGGTGCGTCGCCGCTTGCCATCGACGACGAGCGCCTGCACGACGGCCTCGCAGGGCTTCTCCAGGGCAGGTCGCTCGAAGACATGCAGCACGCCAACGACTTCGCTTTCCATTTCGGCGACGAAGAGTCGATGACCCGCTTCTGCCGACACGCGCTCGAAGCGGGCGCGGAATTCCAACTCGTCAGGGGCGTCAGCCAGCTGCCCGATCAGATGACGGACCATCGCCATGTCGGCCGGCCGGGCATTGCGAATGATCAGGTGTACTTCCTGACGTCGTCGATCACCTTGCCGTCGTTGGGCAGGCTGCCGGGCTTGGCGAACTCGACCTTGCCGCCCACCTTGCACACGGTGCGGATGGTGCCCTCCATCGCCTTCTCGAGATCGACCGACGGCTGTGCCGCCTCGACCCTGAGCGTCATAACGTCGGCCTGGTTGACCCAGTCGATGACCAGCCGCAGGCGGCCCAGCCCCGGATGCTTCTTCGAAATCTCGGCGATCTGCTCGGGGTCGACGAACATGCCGCGCACCTTGGCGCGCTGGTCGGCGCGGCCCATCCAGCCTTTTATGCGCATGTTGGTGCGCCCGCACGGGCTGGTGCCGGCCAGCACCGCCGACATGTCGCCGGTGCCGAAGCGGATCAGCGGATAGGCGCGGTTGAAGGTCGTGACCACGACCTCGCCGACATCGCCCTCGGGCACCGGATCGCCGGTGCCCGGCCGCACGATCTCCACGATCACGCCCTCGTCGACGATCATGCCTTCGAGCGACTCCGATTCGTAGGCGATGGTGCCGAGATCGGCCGTGCCGTAGCTCTGCAGGCAGGTCATGCCCTTGTCGATGAACATTTGGCGCAAGCTGGGCGGCAGCGCCTCGGCGCCGACGAAGGCCTTCTTGATCGAGGAGATGTCCTTGCCCAGCTCGGCGCCCTTCTCGATCAGGATCTTCAGGAACGACGGCGTGCCGACATAGCCGGTCGGCCTGATCGCGGCGATGGCGTCGAGCTGCAGCTCGGTGTTGCCGACGCCGCCCGGCACGACGGCGCAGCCGAGTGCCCGCAGCGCCGATTCCATCATGATGCCGGCGGGCGTCAGGTGATATGAAAACGTGTTGTAGACGACGTCGCCGGGCCGGAAGCCGCCGGCATGCAGGGCGCGCGCGCCGCGGAAATAGTCGGGCTCGTCGGTGTCGATCTCGAAGATCGGGCCGGGCGACATGAAGACGTGGCGCACCTTGCTCATCGGCACGGTGATCAACCCGCCCATCGGCGGCTGCTTCTTCTGCACCTCGCCCAGCATCGCCTTGCGCAGCACCGGCAATTTGGCGAGCGCCGCGCGCGAGGTGACCGCGGCCGGGTCGACATCCTTCAGCCAGGAAGCGAAGAACGGCGCGTTGTCGCGGGCGTTGGCGATCTGCTGCGGCAGGGCCTGCATCAAGGCCTTTTCGCGTTCGGCCGGCGATCGGGTCTCCAGCGTGTCGTAGTGTTTCGACATTGGGTGTTTCCTCGGGATTTTGCAGCACCGTAGACGTCACAGCGCCCACTTGCCAAGGCAACCCAACCAACCAGGCTCGCCGTGACGCCGTTCTAGGCGTCGCGTAGATCCAGGCGATTCTCGATTCTTTCCAGCCTGCTCTCCACGCGGTCGATTCGTCCCGACTGACCGGCAAAGTCACCGTGCAGATTGGCTATCCCGCTGCTCAGGTTGGCAACCGAGACCTCCAACGATGTGAGGCGTTGCTTGACCTCGCGCACGTCTTGCCGAACGTCACCCAAATCGGTGCGGATGCCCCGCAAGTGCTCAAGAACGAGATTGTTCGAATCATCGACCATGGTCGCTTCTTTTATGCCTGCATTTGCGACAGATCAATCTACCATCGGTAGCAAAAATTCCAGACTTGCGCGACTTACCTGGAACCGGGCAGCCTGAACCTCTTCCTTCATGCACCTCTCCCCGCTAGGGGGAGAGGAATATGAGGGAGAGAGGACTGAAGGGGGATCGTCAAAGCCAGCGCTTGCGCCTTCGGTAGTGCTTGACGTCGCGGAACGAGCGGCGACCCTCGCCGCCGATGCCGAGATAGAATTCCTTCACGTCCTCGTTCTCGCGCAAGGACGCGGCGTCGCCGTCGAGCACCACGCGGCCGTTCTCCAGGATGTAGCCATAATGGGCGTAGCGCAGCGCCACGTTGGTGTTCTGCTCGGCCAGCAGGATCGAGACCCTCTCGCGTTCGTTGAGGTTCTTGACGATCTCGAAGATCTCCTCGACGAGCTGCGGGGCGAGCCCCATCGACGGCTCGTCGAGCAGGATGGTGGTAGGCCGGCTCATCAGAGCGCGGCCGATCGCCGTCATCTGCTGCTCGCCGCCCGACGTGTAGCCGGCGAGGCTGGTGCGCCGTTCCTTGAGGCGCGGGAAATAGTGATAGACCTTCTCGAGATCGTCGGCGATCTGGCGGCGCTTGTTGCCGTGGATGAAGGCGCCGGTCAGCAAATTCTCCTCGACCGTGAGATGGCCGAAGCAGTGGCGGCCTTCCATCACCTGGATGACGCCGCGCCGCACCAGGTCGTTGGGCGTCAGCCCGTCGACCCGTTCGCCGCGGCAATGGATCTGGCCTTTGGTGACCTCGCCGCGCTCGGCCTGCAGCAGGTTGGAGATCGCCTTCAGCGTGGTCGACTTGCCCGCACCGTTGGCGCCCAGCAACGCCACGATGCTGCCCTCGGGTAGCGTGAGCGAGACGCCCTTCAGCACCAGGATCACGTGATTGTAGATCACCTCGACATTGGCGACGTCGAGGACATTGGCGGATGGAACAGGCGCGGGAGTGGCGACGCTCATGCTTGATCTTCGCCGTTCCAACCACCCTCCTCGTGCTCACTCCCTCCCCAACCCTCCCCCGTCAGACGGGGGAGGTGGCCCGAAGGGCCGGAGGGGGAAGGCGCGATAAGGCGTCTCACGATGGTCAGCTCTCCTTCGAGCAGTCGCGCGGCGTGATCTTCTTCTCGGTGGCGTACTTGGTCGCCGTTTCCTTGACCAGCGGCGCGATGACGGCGTCGTCGGCGGTGTACCAGTCGGAGATGATGTTCCACTTCTTGCCGTCCCACTGGTGGACGCGGCTCAGCCGGGTGCCTTCGTGGTCGGCGCACGACACCTTGATCGGTCCGATCATGCCCTCGAAGCCGAGCTGCTTGATGCGCTCGGCGGTGAGGTCGAGATGCTCGATGCCCCAGCGCACCTGCTCGCCGGTCATCGGCTTGTTGCCGAACTTGGCCATGGCGGTGCGGATCGATTCGGTGCCCAGCATCGAGTTGATGAGGCCGCGGTTGTAGAGCACCGAGCCGATCTCGTCGGGCTTGGCGAGCGACTTGCCCGGCGCGATGACGAACTTCTCGAGATCGGCATAGACGGCGAACTTGCCGGCCGGATGCTGCAGCATCAACGCCTTGTAGCCGGCTGCCTTCTCGCCGGCGGGAATGACGTCCGGTTCGGCGCCCGACCACCACACGCCGATCATATGGTCGCGCGGGTAGTTGACGTTGCCCGCTTCGGTGACGGCGGCGGAGTTCATGACGCCCCAGCCCCACAACAGGACATAGTCCGGCTTCAGCTGGCGGATCTGCAACCACTGCGACTTCTGCTCGCTGCCCGGCGCGGGCACCGGAATCGGCAGGAACTCGAAACCATACTTCTTGGACATGATCTCGAGCGCCGCGATCGGCTCCTTGCCGTAGGGCGAATCGTGATAGAGCAGCGCGATCTTCTTGCCCTTGAGCTTGTCGAAGCCGCCCATCTCCTTGGCGATGTGCTGGATAGCGACGTTGGCCGCCGTCCAGTAAGTGCCGAGCAGCGGGAAGTTCCATTCGAATACCGCACCGTCACGGCTGTCGGCGCGGCCGTAGCCCATGGTGATCAGCGGGATCTTGTCGCCCGGCGCCTTCTCGGTGAGCGCGAAGGTGATGCCGGTGCTGAGCGGGCTGAAGTAGGACGCCCCCGTCGGGCCCTTGCCCTTGAGGCGCTCGTAGCACTCCACGCCGCGGTCGGTGGCGTAGCCGGTCTCGCATTCCTCGAAGGTGATCTTGACGCCATTGATGCCGCCGTCGCGCGCGTTCAGCATGGCGATGTAGTCGGCGACGCCGTCGGCGAACGGGATGCCGTTGGGGGCATAGGCGCCGGTCCGATAGACCAGGCCGGGGATGAACTGTTCGTTCTGCGCCCACGCGTCGTTGGGGGCAGTCGTGGCGGCGATGATGCCGGCCGACACGATCGCGGCGCCGAGCGGCGCCAATTTGCGAAGTCCCATCGTTTCCTCCTCACCTATTGGATCGGACGGTCCTTGCAGCCGTCCTTGCCTTGAAACCCTAGCGGCTCCGGCTCAGTGCGGGAAGGGCCAGAGCCGCAGCTTTTCCTTGGTCACCGACCACAAACGCGCGAGCCCGTTGGGCTCGACGACCAGGAAGAACACGATGAGGGCGCCAAAGATCATCGATTCGAAGTTCGACACTGTGGCGGTGCTGATCTTCCAGTCGAACAGCGTCCCGAACGGCGGCAGCGCCTGGTTGAGGAAGATCGGCAGCAGCACGATGAAGGCGGCCCCCAGCACGCTGCCCAGGATCGAGCCGAGGCCGCCGATGATGACCATGAACATGAGCTGGAAGGAGCGATCGATGTCGAAGGCGGCCGGCTCCCACGAGCCGAGATAGACGAAGGCCCACAGCGCGCCGGCCACGCCGATCAGGAAAGACGACACGGCGAAGGCGGTGAGCTTGGCGTACATCGGCCGCACGCCGATGATCTCGGCGGCGATGTCCATGTCGCGGATCGCCATCCACTGGCGGCCGACATGGCCGCGCACGATGTTCTTGGCGGCGAGCCCCAGCACCAGCGTGAAGACCAACGACACCAGGTAGTTCGCGGTCGGTGACGACAGGTCGAAGCCCATGAGCTGCAGCGGCGGGGCGTTGACCGAGCCCGACGGCGTGTAGTTGGTGATCCATTTGATCCGGAGGAACGCCCAGTCGGCGAAGAACTGCGCGGCGAGCGTGGCGCAGGCGAGGTAGAAACCTTTTATGCGCAGGCTGGGCACGCCGAAGGCGATGCCGACCGCGGCCGACACGAAGCCGCCGAGCAGGACGCAGACGAAAGGATTGAGGAAGGGCAGGCGGATCGCGAGATTGTAGGCGGCGTAGGCGCCGATCCCCATGAAGGCGCCCGAGCCCAGCGAGACCTGGCCGCAATAGCCCATCAGCACGTTCAGCCCGATCGCCGCCAGCGACAGGATGACGACCGGGATCAGCACGGCGCGATAGACGTACTCGCTGGCCAGCAGAGGCACGCCGATGAATGCGATCACAAGCAGCGCCAGCATGGCGATGCGGTCCTGGGCGATCGGGAAGATCGCCTGATCCGATCGGTAGCTCGCCTTGTACTGGCCGGCCTCGCGATAAAACACGCCTTCCCCCTTACACGCGTTCGATGATGCGTTCGCCGAACAGGCCCTGCGGGCGCACCAGCAGGAACAGCAGCGCCACGACATAGGCGAACCAGATCTCGATGCCGCCGCCCATGGCCGGCCCCAGGAAGACCTCGGAAAGCTTCTCGCCGGCGCCGATGATCAGCCCGCCGACGATGGCGCCCGGCACGGAGGTGAAGCCGCCGAGGACGAGAACCGGCAGCGCCTTCAGCGCCAGCAGCGAGAGCGAGAACTGGACGCCGAGCTTGCTGCCCCACACCGCGCCCGCGACCAGCGCCACCAGGCCGGCGACCAGCCAGACGATGAACCAGATCTGGTTGAGCGGAATGCCGACCGACTGCGCGGCGGCATGGTCGTCGGCCACGGCACGCAGCGCGCGACCAATGCGCGTCCACTGGAAGAACAGCGCCAGCCCCGCCACCAGGAGGCCGGCGATCACGGCGGCCCAGATGTCGAGCTCGTTCACCAGGATGCCGCCGTCGAACAGCGATTCGAGGATGAAGATCGGCTCCTTGGGCAGGCCGATATTGAGCGGATAGACGTCGGCGCCGAACACACCCTGGGCCAGCCCCTCGAGGAAGAAAGTGACGCCGATCGTCGCCATGAACAGGATGATGCCTTCCTGATTCACCAGCTTGCGCAGCACCAGCCGCTCGGCGGCCCAGGCGACGATCGCCATGATGATGCCGGCGAACAGGAAGGCGGCGGCGAGCGCCAGGGCAAACGGCCAGTGCCATTGGTCCTGCAGGAGGTCGAGCGCCCGTACCAGCGCCAGTGCCGCCGTCAGCACCATCGCGCCCTGGGCGAAGTTGAAGACGCCGGACGCCTTGAAGATCAGCACGAAGCCCAGCGCCACCAGCGAGTAGAGGACACCGGCAAGAAGGCCGCCGATCAGGACTTCAAGGAAGAAACCCATTATGCCGCTCCCCTCGTACAGCGCTTCGACAACATAATTGTCATCCCGAGCGCAGCGAGGGACCTTCCCTGTTGCCTCAAAGGTCCCTCGCTGCGCTCGGGATGACACCGGGCTTGCATCTCAATGGCTCACGCCGAGATAGGCGTCGATCACCGCCTTGTTGCTCTTGATCGCGTCCGGCACGCCGTCGCCGATCTTCTTGCCATAGTCGAGGACCACGACGCGATCGGAGATGTCCATGACCACGCCCATGTCGTGCTCGATCAGGCAGATCGTGGTGCCGAACTCGTCGTTCACGTCGAGGACGAAGCGGCACATGTCCTGCTTCTCCTCGATGTTCATGCCGGCCATCGGCTCGTCGAGCAGCAGCAGGTCGGGCTGCGCGGCGAGCGCCCTGCCCAGCTCGACCCGCTTCTGCAGGCCGTAGGGCAGCTGGCCGACCGGCACCTTGCGGATGTGCTGGATCTCGAGGAAGTCGATGATGCGCTCGACCACCATGCGGTGCTCGATCTCCTCGCGCGCGGCCGGTCCGACGCGCAGTGCCTGCCAGAACAGCCCGGTCTTCATGCGCAGGTTGCGGCCGGTCATGATGTTGTCGAGGGTCGACATGCCGCGAAACAGCGCGATGTTCTGGAAGGTGCGGCCGATGCCCTGCTCGGCCGCTTCGTGCGGCCGCATCTGGCTGCGCCGCACACCCTTATACGTGATCGCGCCCTGCTGCGGATGATAGAAGCCGTTGATGCAGTTCAGCATCGACGACTTGCCGGCGCCGTTGGGTCCGATGATGGCGCGGATCTCGCCCTTCGCGATGTCGAAGCTGATGTCGGCGAGCGCCTTCACGCCGCCGAACGACAGGCTGATATTCTCGACCGAGAGCAGCACCTCGTTGAAGGATCGCGCGCGGCCGCTCATCGGACCGCGGGCTCAACAAAGACAACCTCATCCTGAGGAGCACGCCGCAGGCGTGCGTCTCGATTCGCGCGGGGTAACCCCCGCGCTGTGATGGGCCACAGGCGTAGTGCGCGTTGTCCACCCTTCGAGACGGGCGCTGTCGCGCCCTCCTCAGGGTGAGGTGCGGGGGTTGCAACGCGTCCGGTCCACATTCCAACGCGCATCAGCTCGCCTTCCTAAGCGGCGCGGCCGATCCCGATCCAGGATAAGGCGCCAGGTCGCGGATCTCGACGTCGCCCTCGATCGCGCCCTTGCGGCCATCTTCAAAGGTGACGTCGACCTTCATGTGAGTATTGCGCGAGCCGTCATAGAGCGCGTCGATCAGGGAGGTGTAACGCTCGCCGATGAAGGAACGGCGCACCTTGTTGGTGCGCGTGAGCTCGCCGTCGTCGGCCTCGAGCGCCTTGGGCAGGATGAGGAAGCGGCGGATCTGGGCGCCGGCCATACGCGGATCGGCGGCGAGGTCGCGATTGACCCGCTCGATCTCGCCTTGCACCAGATCGTAGACTTGGCTGTGGCCGGCCAGCTCCTGGTAGCTCGCATAGGCGATGTGGCGCCGCTCGGCCCAGTCGCCGACCGCCGTCATGTCGATGTTGACGAAGGCGGCGACGTAGTCGCGGCCGTGGCCGAAGGCCACCGCCTCGTTGATGTGCGGGAAGAATTTCAGCTTGTTCTCGATGAACTTCGGCGCGAACAGCGTGCCGTCGTTCAGTTTGCCGACGTCGCGGGCGCGATCGATGATGCGCAGGTGCCCGCGCTCGTCGAGATAGCCCGCATCGCCCGTGTGCACCCAGCCATCTTGCGTCTTGGTGTCGTTGGTGGCCTCGGGGTTCTTGAAATACTCCTTGAACACGCCGGGGCTGCGGTAGAGCACCTCGCCCGACTCGGCGATCCTGAGCTCGACTTCCGACACCGGCTTGCCGACCGTGTCGGAGAAGACCTCGCCGTTGGGATGGATGGTGACGAACACCGACGCTTCGGTCTGGCCGTAGAGCTGCTTCATGTTGACGCCGAGCGCGCGGTAGAAGTTGAAGATCTCGGGCCCGACCGCCTCGCCCGCGGTGTAGGCCACGCGCACGCGGCTCATGCCGAGCGTGTTCTTGAGCGGGCCGTAGACCAAAAGATTGCCCAGCGCATAGAGCAGCCGGTCGATCGCAGCGACCGGCCGCCCGTCGAGCAGCGCCGGCCCGACCTTGCGGGCGATCGTCATGAAGAACTGGAACATGTGGCGCTTGAGGAAGCCCGCGTCTTCCATGCGGATCGTGACCTGGGTGATCAGGTTCTCCAGCACGCGCGGCGGCGCAAAGTAATAGGTCGGGCCGATCTCGCGCAGGTCGGTCATCATCGTCGCCGCCGATTCGGGGCAGTTCACCACCAGGCCGACGACGTAGCCCTGGGCATAGGAGAAGATGTGATCGCCGACCCAGGCCATCGGCAGGTAGGAGAGCAGCTCGTCGCCTTCCTTGAGACCGTCGAAATCCGCGCCGGCGCGGGCCGCCCACACGAGATTGTCGTAGCTCAACACCGCGCCCTTGGGCCGGCCGGTGGTGCCCGAGGTGTAGAGCATGATGGCGTCGTCCGAGCCCTGCCCCCTGGCGACCTCGGCCGACACCAGGTCCGGCGTCGCCAACAGCAACTGGGCGCCGCGCTCCTGCACCGCATCGTAGGACAACAGGCTCTCGTAATATCTGAGCCCGCGCGGATCGTCGTAGATGACGACGCCGAGCGACGGCACCTTCTTCCGGATCTCGAGGAGCTTGTCGACCTGCTCCTGGTTCTCGGCCAGGGCGAAACGCGCGCCGGCATGCTCGACAACGTAGGCGAGTTCGTCGGCCACCGAATCCTGGTAGACCGGCACCGGCACGCCGCCCAGCGACTGCGCCGCACACATCGACCAATAGAGCCGCGGTCGGTTGTCGCCGACCACGATCAGCCTGTCGCCGCGCTTGAATCCGAGATCGGCCAGGCCCGCGGCCAGCCAGCCGACCTGCTGGGCGACATGGGCCCAGTCATAGGTCTGCCAGATGCCGTATTCCTTCTCGCGAAAGGCTGGCCTGTCGGGGCGGTTCCGGGCGCGCTCCGCCAGAAGCTTGGGAAACGTGTCCCGAGCGTCGGTTCCGGTGTCGGCCGCCCCCCTCGTCATCCCTGCCTCGCGCTCCCAGTCCGCCGTTCATTGTCGATTTCTGCGGCGATTTCGACAGGCAGATAGCCACAGTCAATTTGCGGTGGTCAAGCTGGCCACCGGCCGCAGGCGGAGCGTGAAGAGCGCGCCGCCCTCGGGACGGTTCTCGACCGTGACGCTGCCGTCGTGGGTCTCGGCGACCCGGGCCACGATCGCCAGGCCCAGGCCGCGGCTTTCGGCCTGGTTGCGATCGCGCCGCCAGAAACGCCGGAAGATCGAGTCACGCTCAGCCTCGGGCACGCCGGGGCCGTCATCGATGACGCGCACGGTGCCGTCGGCGGACACGTCGACCTCGATCGAGCTGCCGCTCGGGGTGTGCCGGATGGCGTTGTCGACGAGATTGCGCACGGCCCGGAACAGCGCCTCGGGATGGCCCCACACCCAGACCGGCGCGTCGACCCCGGTGAGCGCGATAGTCCTGGACATGTCGACGGCAAGCGGCGCCATGAACCCCACCGCCTCGGCGCAGACGGCGTGGAGATCGGCCTTGGAATCGCCGCCGACGACGAAACTCTCGAGCTCGGCAATGTCGAGCACCTGGCTCACGGTGCGCGTCATGTTGACGAGGTCGCTGCGCAGCGCGTCGCGAACCGGTCCGGGCTCCAGCGAATCGACCCTGGCGCGCATGATGGCGAGCGGCGTGCGGAGTTCGTGCGCCATGTCGGCGGTGAAGTCGCGTTGCGCGCGGAAGCCCGAGTCGAGGCGGTCGAACGCCTGGTTGACGGCACGAACCAGCGGCAGGATCTCGGCCGGCATCGCCTGCTCGGGCAGGCGTACGTCGGTGCGCGCCGGCCCGATCGCCGCCGCCGTGGTCGAGGCCTCGCGCACCGGATCGAGCGCCCGGCGGAAGATCATGATGTCGAACAGCAGCAGCACCAGCAGGATCGGAAAGGTGATCCAGCCGACGCGCGGGAAGAAGGTGGTGACGACATCGTCGATGATGACGTCGCGATGCGAGAGATCCTGACCGACCTGGATCCAGTACATGCGCTGACCGACCGGGCGCGCCACGCTGACGCCGAACAGCACCGAGCCTGTGGCGCGCAGGCGCTCGATCCAGTTGCCGGTGGTCGACCCTTCGAGCGGAAACAGTGCGGCGCCGTCGGTGCGCGAGGAGAACAGGACGCGGCCCGAAGAGTCGAGCACGGCATAGGCGTAAAGCCCATAGCCGCCGGAGTAAAGCGGCTGGATCTCGGATGGAATGTCGAGCGTCACGCTGCCGTCGGGTTGCGGGCGCAGGAAGCCGGCGATGGTCGCGGCCTGGCTACGCAGAGCGTCGCTGTGCAGGCTGTTGGCGGCCTGATTGAGCAGCCAGTAGAGCGCCACCGGCATCAATATCGAGGTGACGCCGATGGCGACGACGTGCAGAGCCACGACCCGCGAGATGATCGAGCGGAAGCGCCTCACCCGCCCTTTTCCTCGGCCATCAGGTAGCCGACACCGCGCACCGTATGGATCTTCACCGTGGCGCCTGCATCCGCCAGCATCTTGCGCAGGCGATGGACATAGACTTCGACGGCGTTCGAGCCGACATCGCCCGACAGACCGAACAGGTGATCCTCGAACAGGCGCTTGGGGGCCACGTTGCCGCTGCGCCTGAGCAGGATCTCAAGCACTGCGGTCTCGCGCGCCGGGAACGCTTTGACGGCTCCATCGACGATCACCTGGCGTCCCTCGGTGTCGAGCGCTACGTTGCCGAAGGTGAGTCGCTTGCCGAGCAGGTTGCCGGGACGGCGCAGCAGGGCCTGCAGGCGCGCAACGAGCTCTTCCATGGCGAATGGCTTGGCCATGTAATCGTCGGCGCCCTCGCGCAGGCCGGTGACGCGGTCGGTGACCCCGTCGCGCGCGGTGAGCACGAGCACCGGCGTCGAATCGCCGCGCCGGCGGATGTCGCGCAGCAGCGAGACGCCGTCCTCGTCGGGCAGGCCGAGATCGAGCACGATCGCCGCATAGCGCATGGTCGCCAGCACGTGTGTAGCATCGGCGGCGGTGCCCACCGAATCGGCGGAAAAGCCGCCGTGGATAAGGCCTTTCTTCAGCAAAGATACGAGTTCGGTGTTGTCCTCGACGAGAAGCACCCTCATTGGCGTGCGCCTCCGATCCGCCTGGCAAATTGCGCGCCGATCCTAGCACGCTCCTTGCGTCATGGCCCGTCAGGTTTACGTAATCGGAAAGGACTAGGTTTGCGTCGTCTCCGGAACAGGCCGACAGGACTGCCAAACCCATGCCCTCGCAGCCCAACCCTTCGTTGATGGCGCGCCTCAGGCGAAATCGCCTGTGGGTCGCGGCGGGCGGAGCCATGGTCGCGGCGGCGGCGGTGGTCGGCTTCTGGGCGTTCGACACCGCTCCCGGCAACGCGCTGGCGCGCCCCGAGAAGAGCCCGGGCGATGCCGAAGGCGCCTTCCGGCCGAGCGACACGCAGTGGGCGAGCCTCAGGCTGGCGATGGTGCGCCAGGTCGCCTTCCGCGACGAACGCGCGACCGACGGCAAGATCGCCATCAACGAGGATACGACGACGCCGGTCTTTTCACCCTTCTCCGGCCGCGTCAGCAAATTGATCGCGCGGCCCGGCGATTTCGTCGAACGCGGCGCGCCGCTGTTCGCCATCGAAGCCAGCGAGTTCGTGCAGGGCCACAACGACCTCATCACCGCCGTAGCCGGCGTCGAGAAGGCGCGCTCGCGGCTCCTGCTGGCGCAGACCGCCGAGAAACGGCAGCGCGAACTGCAGGCGATCCGCGGCGGCGCGCTCAAGGACCTCGAGCAGGCGCAATCGGATCTCGTGGGCGCGCAAGGCGACCTGCGCTCGGCCGAGATCGCGCTCGCGGCCGTGCGCAACCGGCTGCGCATCCTCGGCCGGTCGGACGAGGAGATCGCGCGGCTCGAGAAGACCGACCGCATCGGCGCCGAGGTCGTCGTGTCCGCGCCGATCGGCGGCACGATCATCCAGCGCAAGGTCGGATTGGGCCAGTACATCAATGCCGGCGCCAACGATCCGGTTTTCACGGTCGGCAATCTCTCGACGGTGTGGCTGATCGCCAACGTGCGCGAGTCGGACGCGCCCAAGATGAAGGTGGGCGCTCCGGTCGAGGTCACGGTGCTGGCATTCCCCGGCCGGGTCTTCAACGCCAAGCTCGCCTACGTGGCGCCGGCGCTCGATCCCAGCACGCGCCGCCTGCCGGTGCGCGCCGAGATCCAGAACACCGGCCGCGAGCTCCTGCCCGAGATGTTCGCCTCGTTCCGCATCGTTTCGGGCGACGACCGGCTGATGCCGGCCGTGCCGGTCGACGCGATCGTCTACGAAGGCGCCGACGCGCGCGTCTGGATCGCCCGCCCCGACAGCAAGACGGTGGTGTCGCGCGACATCACGGTCGGCGACACGATCAACGGGCTGGTCGAGGTGCGCAAGGGCCTCACGGTGGGCGAGACGGTGGTGACCAGCGGCACGCTGTTCATCGATCGCGCCGCCCGGCGCGACTGAGCGCCGCTTCGCAAGCCGCGCCCGTCCGCCAGAGGCAGCTTCCGCCATGCACGCCGTCGTCGCCGCCGCCCTGAAGCAGCGTGTTCTCGTGATCATCCTTGCCGCCACGCTCATGATCGGCGGCCTGTTTGCCTACCGGACGCTGAACATCGAGGCCTATCCCGACCCGGTCCCGCCGCTGGTCGACGTCATCACCCAGAATCCCGGCCAGTCGTCGGAGGAAATCGAGCGCTACATCACCGTACCGATCGAAATCCAGATGGCCGGCCTGCCCTATGTGCAGGCGATCCGCACCATCTCGCTGTTCGGCCTCTCAGACGTGAAGGTGCAGTTCACCTACGACGTGACCTACCAGCAGGCCTCGCAGCTGGTCATCAACCGCCTGACGCAGCTCGGAGCCTTGCCCAACGGCGCGCAGCCGGTCCTGTCGCCGACCAGCCCGATCGGCGAGATCTTCCGCTACCGTGTGGTCGGGCCGCCGGGCTACAGCGTCACCGACCTCAAGACCATCCAGGACTGGATCCTGCAACGTCGCTTCAAGGCGATCCCCGGGGTGATCGATGTCACCGGCTGGGGCGGCAAGACCAAAACCTATGACATTACCGTCAGCCTCGACCGACTGCTGGCCTACGGGTTGACTCTGAAGCAAGTGCTGGACGGGCTGAACAACGCCAACATTAATGTCGGCGCCAACACGGTGAATATCGGCTCGCAGTCGGCGATCGTGCGCAGCGTCGGCCAGATCCGCTCGATGGACGACATCCGCAACACCATGTTGTCGGTGCACGACGGCACGCCGGTGCTGGTCTCCGACGTCGCCACGGTGACGGTGGGCCACCAGCCACGGCTTGGCATCGCCGGCCAGAACGACGACGACGACATCATCCAGGGCGTCGTGCTGATGCGTCGCGGGGCGGAGACCCTGCCGACTCTGCAAGGCGTGCTGGCGGAGGTCGACAAGATCAACAATTCCGGCATCCTGCCGCCGGGCGTCCGCATCGAGCGCATCTATGACCGCAGCGCCCTGGTCGACATCACCACCCACACCGTCCTGCACAACATGGTGATGGGCGTTACGCTGATCTTCCTCATCCAGTGGCTGTTCCTGGGCAACCTGCGCAGCGCGCTGATCGTCTCGGCGACCATTCCCTTCGCGCTGCTGTTCGCCGTGGTGGTCCTGGTGCTGAGCGGTGAATCGGCGAACCTGCTGTCGATGGGCGCCATCGATTTCGGCATCATCGTCGACGCCACCGTGATCATGGTGGAAAACATCTTTCGCCATCTCTCGGAAGTGGGTGAGGCCGGAGCGGCGCGGCCGACTCGCCCGACGCCCGACGGGCTCACCGGCAAGCTGGCGACGATCTATCACGCCTCGGGCGAGGTCACGCAGGCGATCTTCTTCTCGGCCACCATCATCATCGCGGGCTTCCTGCCGCTGTTCACGCTGTCGGGCGTGGAAGGCCACATCTTCGGCCCGATGGCGCGGACCTATGCCTATGCGCTGTCGGGCGGCCTGCTCGCCACCTTCACGGTCTCGCCCGCGCTTGCCGCCCTGCTGCTGCCCGAGAAGGTGTCGGAGACCGAGACGTGGGCGGTGCGCAGGCTGCGCAGCTTCTACGAGAAGGTTCGCGATTTCGTGCTGGCACGCCGCCGCACCACGCTGCTCGCCGGCGTCGGCGCCGGTGCGCTCGCCATCCTGGCCGGCAGCACGATCGGCCTGGAGTTCCTGCCCAAGCTCGAGGAGGGCAACATGTGGATTCGCGCCATCATGCCGGCCTCGATCTCGCTCGAGGCCGGCAACGACTACGCCAATCGCATGCGCAAGCTGATCAAGGGCTTTCCCGAGGCCGAGACCGTGATCTCCCAGCACGGCAGGCCGGACGACGGCACCGACTCGACCGGTTTCTTCAACGTCGAGTTCTTCGTGCCGCTGAAGCCGTTCGACAAGTGGCCCAAGGGAATGGACAAGGAGAAGCTCACCACCGAGATGAACGACGCCCTGGAGAAAGCCTTTCCCGGCATCGAGTTCACCTTCTCGCAGTACATCCAGGACAACGTCCAGGAGGCGGCGTCGGGCGTGAAGGGCGAGAACTCCGTCAAGGTCTTCGGCCCCGATCTCGAGACCCTGGCCAAGGTGGCCACCGAGATCAGGAACACCATCGCCACGGTGCCCGGCATCACCGACCTGGCCGTTTCGGCCTCGCTCGGCCAGCCCACCATCAAGATCGACATCGATCGCGCCAAGGCCGCTCGCTACGGTCTCGCCCCCGGTGACATCAACGCAACGGTGCAGGCGGCGATCGGCGGCCAGGCGGCCGGCGACGTCTACGAGAACGGCAGCGACCGGCACTTCCCGATGATCGTCCGTCTGGCGCCGCGCTATCGCGAGAACATCGAGGCGATCAAGCGCATCCCGATCGGCGTGCAGGGAACCAACGGCGTTACCCAGGTGCCGCTCAGCGAGGTCGCCAACGTCGAGCTCGTGTCGGGCGCCTACTACATCTACCGCGAGCAGCAGGAGCGTTACGTTCCGGTGAAGTTCAGCGTGCGCGGCCGCGACCTCGGCAGTGTCGTTCTCGAAGCGCAGCAGAAGGTGGCGGAGCAGGTCAAGATTCCAGGCGGCTACCGCGTCGAATGGGTTGGCGAATTCGGCAACCTCAAGAACGCGCTGCAGCGCCTGTCGGTCGCCGTGCCGATCGCCATCGCCCTGATCCTGCTGCTGCTCTTCACCAGCTTCGGCTCGTTGCGCGACACCCTGCTCGCCGGGAGCGCCATCCCGCTGGCGCTGATCGGCGGCATCCTCAGCCTGTTCCTGTTCGACATGCCGTTCAGCATCTCGGCCGCCATCGGCTTCGTCGCCCTGTTCGGCATCGCCGCCATGAACGGCATCATGGTGCTCAGCTGCTACAACCGGCTGATCGACGCCGGCCGCGCGCGCGAGGCAGCCCTTGCCGAGACCTGCACGGTGCAGATGCGGCCGGTGCTGATGACCTGCGCGGCGGCCTGCGTTGGCCTGCTGCCCGCCGCCTTCTCGACGGCGATCGGCAGCCAGGTCCAGCGGCCGCTCGCCGTCGTCGTGGTCGGCGGCACGCTTTTGGCACCATTCCTCTTCCTGACCGTCCTGCCAGCGGCGATCGGTGTGTTCTCGCGCCGCCAGGCCAGGCCAGCACCGGCACAAACCACCGCCTTGGAGGCCCACTGATGCGCCTCGCGCCGCTCGTCGCGCTGCTCGCCCTTGGCGCCCCCACCTTGGGCGCCTGCATGATGGGACCGGACTTCCACAGTCCCGATCCTCCCGCGACCAACCTCTATCTCGCCGACGACCAACCGGCCGGACTCGTTGCTGCCGGCATCCCCGGCGGCGAGGCGCAGCAGATCGTGCAGGGTCTCGATATTCCGGGCCAATGGTGGGCCGTGTTCCGCTCGCAGCCGCTCGACCGCCTGATCCACCGCGCCCTGATCGCCAATCCCGACATACACGCCGCCGCGGCGGGGCTGCGGGCCGCCCAGTTCACGGCGCGCGCCCAGCGTGCCACGCTGTTTCCCACGGTGCAGGCGGGCGTCTCCGGGACGCAGAACCAGGTGTCGAGCGTCCTGTCCGCGCCGACGTCCAGCGGCGATTTCGTCTACGGCCTGTTCACGCTGGGCTTCACCATCAGCTACACCCTCGACCTGTTCGGCGCCAACCGCCGGGCCATCGAATCGCTCGAGGCGCTGGCCGAGGCGCAGTGCTTCCAGCTCGAGGCGGCCTACCTGTCTCTCGCTTCCAACGTCGTCGCCGCAGCCATCCTGGAGGCGTCGCTGCGTGCCCAGATCGAGGCGACCCAGCGTATCATCGCGGCCCAGCGCGAGACACTTGGCATCCTGCGGCAACAGGAGGGCCTGGGCGCCATCACCGGCGCCGACGTCGCCCAGCAGGAAGCAGCGCTTGCCCAGGCCGAGGTCACCTTGCCGCCCTTGCAGAAGGCGCTGGCCCAGCAGCGCAACCTGCTCGCCACGCTGACCGGTCGCCTGCCGAGCACAGCGGTTGCCGAGCGCTTCGAGCTCAGCGACCTCACGTTGCCGCCGGACCTGCCGCTCAGCCTGCCGTCACGGCTGGTCGAGCAACGTCCCGACATTCGCGCGGCGGAGGCCAGCCTGCACTCGGCGGGCGCCCAAGTGGGCGTCGCGATCGCCAACCAGTTCCCGCAGATCACCTTGACGGCCGGCGTCAGCACGCAATCGGGCGCCCTCGACCAGCTGTTCCTGCCCGGCCTGGGCGCCTCGACGGTCGGCGCCAGCATCCTGCAGACGGTCCTCGATGGTGGCGCGCTGGCGGCCAAGAAGAAGGCGGCACAGGCAGCGCTTGAACAGGCCGACGCGCAGTATCGCTCGACCGTGCTCACCGCCTTCCGCAACGTCGCCGATACATTGCGGGCGCTGGAGTACGACGCCATCGCGCTGCAGGCGGCCGTCGCCTCCGAGCGCGCCGCCTCGACCAGCTTCACCATCGCCCGCCGCCGCCTCGAGCTCGGCGACACGACCTACGTTATCGTCCTTATCGCCGAACTCACCTACCAGCAGGCATTGCTGGTCCGCGTCCAGGCGCAGGCCAACCGCTTCACCGATACGGCGGCGCTCTTCCAGGCGCTGGGTGGCGGCTGGTGGAATCGGGACGACGAACTCTCCAATCCCGCCCAGCGGTTGACGTGCAGGCCACCCAGGCCGGCCGGCGCCGCGCCCAAGACCGCCGCGCTCAAATAGACGAAGGGACGCTCATGTGGTGTTGGACGACAGGCTGTGCCGGTTTGGCGGCAGCCGCCAGCGTGCTCATGTCAGGCTGCGCGGCAACGTGTGGCGCGAACCCGGACAAACTGGCCGCCTTGCAGCGCGGCATGAGCTACGCGGAAACCACGCGGATCATGGGCTGTTCCGGCAGCCTCGTCTCGCCGCAAGGCCCGGCCTCCGGCGAGGTGTCGACGATCGAGTGGACCGGCCCGGGAACGATCTTCACTGCAACGCAGCTGGATTTTCGCGACGACCGTCTGCTTTTCTACACGACATACTCCCGAGGCGGTTGGTAACGGCGCGCTTCAGCGGCCTGATCCTGTTGATGACCTGCGCGGCGGCATGCTGCTGGCGCCCGTTCTGTTCCCCGCCGTGCTGCCGGCGATGATCGGCAGCTTCTCATGGCGTCGCGTCCCGGCTACATCTCCCGGGTGACGTCTTCCGATGAACTGCCCGACGCGTTGCCCGACGCGTTGATCGATCTCGGCGACCGCCGCCTGCGCGTGCGCCGTCTCGCGCCCCGGCAAGAGGACGGGCTGGAGCGCACGACGCTGATCTTCCTGCACGAGGGATTGGGCTGCATCGAGATGTGGCGCGACTTCCCGCAACGGCTTTGCGACGCCACGCGCTGCCCCGGCATCGTCTACGACCGCACCGGCTACGGCGGCTCGAGTCCGTGGCCGGCCGACCCCGGCGTCCGCTACATGGAGCGCGAGGCCGACGACATCCTGCCACGCCTTTTGGCCAAGCTCGGCGTCGAGGATTGCGTGCTGGTGGGCCACAGCGACGGCGGCACGATCGCGCTCAACTACGCCGCCTCGGATCCCGGGCTGCTGCGTGCCGTGGTGACGCTGGCCGCCCACGCCGTCAACGAACCGGTCTGCGTCGAAGCCATCCGGCGCGCCCGCGCCGCCTTCGCCTCGGGCGATCTGCGGACGCGCCTGCGGAAATATCATGGCGACAATGTCGACGGCGCGTTCCGCCTGTGGTCGAACGCCTGGCTGTCGCCCGGCTTCGAGCCGATGGATGCCGACGGACGCCTGCCCGGAATCGTCGTGCCGGTGCAGGCGATCCAGGGCGAGGACGACGACTACGGCAGCGAGCTGCAACTCGGCATCATCGCCGGCAAGGTCGGCGGCTATTGTGAGACGCGCCTGGTGCCCGACTGCGGCCACAGCCCCCACCTACAGCAGCCTGCCTATGTCCTGTCGGAGATCACCCGCTTCGTGTCGCCGCTGGCGCTGGTGGGATGACGAGCATGCCCTTATTTCCCTCACGTTCCTCGTCAAGCTCCTTTCCCCCGCTAGGGGGAGAGGTTGGGTGAGGGGGCGATGAAGGCCGGGTTACAAAGGCCCGGGAGTTACGCCGTGACGGCAGTCGCGCCGAACGCATCTGCTGGCATCTCTTGCGTGACTGCCGGATAAACGGCGTCAAATTCCGCCGACAACATCCTATCGGCCCTTACTTCGCTGACGTCGCCTGTATCTCAAAAAAGCTCGTCGTTGAGATCGACGGCGACCATCACGCCTTCCAAGTCGAGGCTGACGCGCGTCGCACCGCTGTAATGGAACGGGAAGGCTGGCGTGTTCTGCGCTTCTGGGCAAACGAAGTCGTTCAGAATCCAGAGGGCATTTGGTCAGCGATTGAAATCGCGTTGAGCGATTCGTCTGTAACCCCCTCACCCAACCTCTCCCCCAAGCGGGGGAGAGGAGCATGAAGTGCTAGAGCCGCTTGAGCTCGCTTGACGCTGCCCAGTTGAGTTCGGAGACCGTCGGACAGCGTGCCTGGGCGAGCTGGAGCTGGTCGCGCGCCCGTTGCTTGTCGCCGCGCCGTATGGCGTCCATGCCGATGAAGAAGGCGGACGGGCACTTGCCGTTGCTGCGCTTGGCGGCGTCGTCGGATTCGGCCACGACCTCGAGTTCGCCGACCGGCAGCTTGCCCAGCAGGAATCTCACGATCGGGCCGGGCCACTCGTCGAGGGCTTCGCCGCCGATATCCTTGGCGAGCGCGCCGCGCGCGTCGCGCCGGGTGCGGACCTGGGCGGCATAGCGCCACAAGAGCGGCCCCAGCCGGGATTTCGCCGTCCGGCCGGCCAGTGAAGCATCGAAATCGTCGGCCGCCTGCGCGTACTGACCGAGGTTGAAGTTGGCGTGGCCGCGATAGTAGAGCGCGGTGCGCCGGTCGGTCGCCGTCGTGGCGCTGGCAAGGGCGTCGTCGAGCAGGCCGAGCGCCCGCGGGAAATCGCCGATCTGCATGTAGACCTGCGCCTGGGCGATCACCAGCCAGGAATCGCCCGGCTTCTGCTGCAGGGCGCTGTCGAGGGTGCGCAGCGCCGCCGCGCGGTCGCCACCCCCGGCCAGTTCCGGCACGGTGCCCGACAGCACCAGCGGCCAGGCGCTCGGCAGGACCTTGCCCATTTCGGCAATGTCCTTCTGGCTGTCGGCCTCGCGGCCCACCTTGCTCAACTGGTAGGCGCGGATGCTGAGATAGATCGAGCGGTCGAAGGCCGAAAGTTTGGAACTCGACAGGATCTTGTTGAGAGCGTCGAGGGTGGTGTTGCGCGTCTCGGCGGGAACGTTCGGCGCCTCGAGCGGCCGGCCGAATTCGCGTGCCGAGGGGTCCCAGGATTCGGCGGCGTTGCGCTGCGCCAATGCCTCGCCCGAGACCGTCACGAGGGCTGCAAAAGCCCCTATTATCCGAGCCGATTTCAATCGCATCGGCGCAATCTGGCACAATGGCGGAGCGCCCGCATCCGCCGATTGCCTGCGCCCGTCCGTGCCCCTATTTTGCCACCCACCCGCATAAATAGACCTTGAGGAGTAACGACAATGGCCGCCGCCCATCCCAACAGCTTCAAGGCCCGCAAAACCCTCAAGGTCGGCAGCCGGAGCTACACCTATTTCAGCCTGAAGGCGGTCGAGAAGGAGACGGGCGACCTCTCGCGCCTGCCCTTTTCGCTGCGCGTCCTGCTGGAAAACCTGCTGCGTCACGAGGACGGCAGCACGGTCAAGAAGACCGATATCACCGCCTTCGCCGACTGGCTGAAGAACGGCGGCAAGTCGACCAAGGAGATCAACTTCCGGCCCGCCCGCGTCCTGATGCAGGACTTCACCGGCGTGCCGGCGGTGGTCGACCTCGCGGCGATGCGCGACGCCATGGGGCCGCTGGGCGGCGACGCCAGGAAGATCAATCCGCTGGTGCCGGTCGACCTCGTCATCGACCATTCGGTGATCGTCGACAATTTCGGCAACTCGAGCGCCTTCGGCGCCAACGTGAAGCTCGAATACGAGCGCAACCTCGAGCGCTATCAGTTCCTGCGCTGGGGCCAGATGGCATTCGACAATTTCCGCGTCGTGCCGCCAGGCACCGGCATCTGCCATCAGGTCAACCTCGAATACCTGGCCCAGGTCGTGTGGACCAAGAAGGATGGCAAGGAGACGATCGCCTATCCCGACACGCTGGTCGGCACCGACAGCCACACCACCATGGTGAACGGCTTGAGCGTGCTGGGCTGGGGCGTGGGCGGCATCGAGGCCGAGGCCGCCATGCTCGGCCAACCGCTGCCGATGGTGATTCCCGACGTCGTGGGCTTCAAGCTGACCGGCAAGCTGCGCGAGGGGGCCACGGCGACCGACCTGGTGCTCACCGTCACCCAGATGCTGCGCAAGAAGGGCGTGGTCAACAAGTTCGTCGAGTTCTACGGCGACGGCCTCGAAGCGCTGCCGCTCGCCAATCGAGCCACCATCTCCAACATGTCGCCGGAATACGGCGCGACCTGCGGCTTCTTCCCGGTCGACGAGGTGACGCTCGCCTACCTCAGGACGACCAACCGCGGCCAGGCCGCCAAGCTCGTCGAAGCCTACGCCAAGAAGCAGGGCCTGTGGCGTTCCAGGAAGGCGGCCGAGCCGATCTTCACCGACACGCTGTCGCTCGATCTCGGCGACGTCGAACCCAGCCTCGCCGGGCCCAAGCGCCCGCAGGACCGCGTGCCGCTGAGCCAGGCCGCCCAGCAGTTCACAGCCAACATGGAGAAGGAGTTCGACCGCAAGGACGACGGCAAGCGCATCAAGGGCGAAGGGGTGGATTACGATCTCGGCCATGGCGACATCGTGATCGCCGCCATCACCTCGTGCACCAACACCTCCAATCCCTACGTCATGCTGGGCGCCGGCCTGATCGCGCGCAACGCGGTGAAGCACGGCCTCAAGGTGAAGCCGTGGGTAAAGACCTCGCTGGCGCCGGGCTCGCAGGTCGTGACCGAGTATCTCGAAGCCTCGGGCCTGCAGAAGGACCTCAACAAGATCGGCTACAACTTGGTGGGCTACGGCTGCACGAGTTGCATCGGCAATTCAGGCCCGCTGCCCGACCCGGTGACCAAGGCGGTCAACGATGCCGACCTCGTGGTCTGCGCCGTGCTGTCGGGCAACCGCAACTTCGAGGGCCGCGTAAATCCGCTGACCCGCGCCAACTATCTCGCTTCGCCGATGCTGGTGGTGGTCTATGCGTTGGCCGGCTCGATGAAGATCGACATCACCAAGGATCCCATCGGCATCGGCAAGGCCGGCAAGCCGGTCTATCTCAAGGACATCTGGCCCTCCAACATGGAAGTCCAGAAGCTGGTCGACAAGTTCGTCACCACCAAGGCCTTCAAGAAGCGCTATGCCGACGTCTTCAAAGGCGACAAGTTCTGGCGCAGCATCAAGACCAAGCCCACGCTGACCTACGCCTGGGACGACAAGTCGACCTACGTGCGCAACCCGCCCTACTTCGACGGCATGGGCAAGATTCCGGGCGCGCTGTCCAACATCGCGGGCGCCCGCCCGCTCGGCCAGTTCGGCGATTCGATCACGACCGACCACATCTCGCCCGCCGGCTCGATCAAGAAGGACAGCCCGGCCGGCGCGTATCTGGGAGAGCACGGCGTCGAGGCCAAGGACTTCAACCAGTACGGCACGCGGCGCGGCAACCACGAAGTGATGATGCGCGGCACCTTCGCCAACATCCGGCTCAAGAACGAGATGGTGCCGGGCATCGAGGGCGGCTTCACCCACCACTACCAGACCGACCAGCCCGAGCCGATCTTCGACGTGGCGATGCGCTACAAGAAGGAGCACACGCCGCAGATCCTGATCGCCGGCAAGGAATACGGCACCGGCAGCTCGCGCGACTGGGCCGCCAAGGGCGTGAACCTGCTGGGCGTCAAGGCCGTGGTGTGCGAGACCTTCGAACGCATTCACCGTTCGAACCTCGTCGGCATGGGCGTGCTGCCGCTGCAGTTCAAGGACGGCATGACGCGCAAGACGCTCAACCTCACCGGCCACGAGAGCTTCGATGTGAACGGCATCGACGGCGCATTGAGACCCGGCATGGACGTGCCGCTCACCATCCACCGCCGCGACGGCGCCAGCGAGACGGTCACCCTGACCTGCCGCATCGATACCGCCGAGGAGGTCGAGTACTTCAAGAACGGCGGCGTGCTGCACTACGTGCTGCGCAACCTGGCGCACGCGGCCTGAGCGACGCGATCATGGCGACGGGGCTGGCCGGCCATTTCGTCGCCATGGCCCGCAACAACGCCTGGGCCAACCACCGGCTGCTCAGCGCCTGCGAGGCGCTGCGCGCGGAAGAGTTCGCGGCACCGCGCACCGGCTTCTTCCCGTCGCTGCGCGCGACCTTCAATCACATCCTGCAGGTCGACCAGTACTACATCGACGCGCTGGAAGGCCTCGATGCGTTGCGGCGCTACAGCGAGCCCGATCCGGATTTCTCCGATGCGCGGTCGATGAGGCTCGCCCAGACGGCAAGCGACAGGCGGCTGATCGCCTTTTGCGAGCGCCAGACAGACGAAACGCTGGACCGCGACTGCGTCCTGCCGCGACCCAACCGCAAGCCGCCGCCGACGCGCGTCGCGGCGGTGCTGGAGCATCTGTTCCAGCACCAGATTCACCACCGCGGCCAGGCGCATGCGATGCTCTCCAGTACATCGATCAAGCCGCCGCAGCTCGACGAGTTCTTCCTGGCGGGCGAACAGGAGCTGCGACGCGACGAGCTGCGGGCGCTCGGCCTGCCCGAGACTTGATGCGGCCGCGCTCTTCCTTCGCCGGCGCCGCGATCGAGGTCAGCGACCTTGCACGCTCGATCGCGTTCCACCGGCTGTGGCTGCCGATGCTGGGCTTCCGTCGCGTGTGGGCGAGCCCCGACCGCGTGATGTGGTCGCGCGGCTACGACCATTTCGTCATGCGCCAGGCCAAGGACGGCGTATCCTATGGGCCGGGCGCACTGTGGCTCGCGGTGTCGGCCGAAAGCCGCGCCCAGGTCGATCAGATCTATGCCGAGCTGCGCGATGCCAAGGCGGAGATCCTGCAGCCGCCGAAGGAGCTCGACTACTTCGCGCCGGGCTACTACTCGGTCGGCTTCCGCGATCCCGACGGCGTGCCGATCGAGGTCGTGCATCGCTGGGACGAGTTGCCTGGCCTGGCCGACGCCGAGCAGGTTTCAGTGCCCGGCCACGGCGTCAACCTCGGCGGCTATTTGTTCAAGCCGCAGGCCGGCACGCCGCCCTACCCGGCCCTGATCCTGCTGCACGGCTTCCCCGGCCATGCCCACAACATGGCGGGCCTGGCGCGCTTGGCGTCGGCCAATGGTTATGTCGCGCTGGCGCTCTCGCTGCGCGGCTGGCTGGGCTCGGAGGGCGAGAGCGACCAGGGCCTGCGCCAACCGCTCGACGTGCTGGCGGCGATCGACTGGCTGGCCAAGCGGCCGCTGGTCGACCGCGATCGGCTGGCGCTGGTCGGCGCCTCGATGGGCGGCCAGGTGGCGCTGCTGGCGGCCGCCCACAAGCCGCCGATCAAGGCCGTCGCCTCGTTCTTCGCCGCGACCGATCTGGCGCGCTGGCGCGAGGCCAACCCGTTCGTGCGCGACTATCTCGACGATCTTTGCGGGCCGGAGGGCCTGCCTGTGCGCTCGCCGATCCTGCGGGTGGCGCAAATCGACGTGCCGGTGCTGCTGATCCACGGCGAGCGCGACGAGAACGTGCCAGTGGCCCAGACGCTCGCCATGGCGGAAGCGCTCAAGGGGCATGGCAAGGACGTCGAAACCTTCATCGTGCAGAGCGGTACGCATTTCTTCACCGAGCAGCAGAATGCGCTGGCCCGGCGTAAGCTGTTCGACTTCCTGCGTCGCCATCTCAGTCGGAGCTAACCGCTCATGCGCGTGTCCGAAGCCGTCAACTCCCGTCACTCGATGCGGGTCTTCAAGCCGGACCCGGTGCCGCGGGCCGACATCGAATGGATCATCAGCACCGCCAGCCGCGCCGCGTCGAACGGCAACCTGCAGCCGTGGAAGCTTCACATCACCCAGGGCAAGGCGCGGCAGCGCCTGTCGGCGGCGATCCTGAAGGCGATGGACGACGGCGACACCGGACCCGGCGGCGAATACGACGTCTATCCCAAGGAATTCACACCTGTCTACGACGCCCGCCGCAAGCTGGTCGGCAAGCAGCTTTACACCCTGCTCGGCGTGCCGCGCGGCGACAGCGCCGGCATGCTGAAACAGTTCCGCAAGAACTACGATTTCTTCGACGCGCCGGTCGGCATGATCCTGTGCGTCGAGCGCCGCATGGGCGGCGGCCAGTGGATCGACTGCGGCATCTTCCTCGACCAGCTCATGCTGCTGGCGCGCGAAAAGGGCCTGCATACCTGCCCGCAGGCCGCCTTCAGCCGCTACCAGCATGTCGTGCGCCGCGAGCTGAAAATTCCCGACGACGAGGTCGTGATCTGCGGCCTGGCGCTGGGCCAGGCCGATCCCGATGCGGTGCCCAACAACCTGATCACCGAGCGCGCGCCGCTGCAGGACTTCACGACCTGGTACAACGAATGACCACCCGGTCGCGGATCGATCTGCGGATCGCCGTGGCCTTCTGCGCTGCCATCGGCCTGTACGATGTGCTCTACGTCATCTTCGAATGGTCGCGCGGTCCGCAGATCGGGCTGGTGATCGACCCTTTCCCGGACTTCCTGGTTTTCCACGCCGCGGCGCGGGCCTTCTTCGAAGGCAAACTGGCAATGGTCTACAACACCGACGCCTTCACACGCTACCAGGCCGAGATTCTCTCCGGCCTGATCGCCCCCGCGGCGCGCTTCCGGCCTTTCGTCTATCCGCCGATCTGGCTCCTGATGCTGCTGCCGTTCGGCCTGATGGCCGCCACTAAGGCCTACGCCGCCTTCATGTCGGCGTCGGCCGCGGCGGCAACGGTAGCGGAGGGACGACATGACCCCTGGGGTTGGCTTGCCGTCCTGCTGTCGCCGGCCGCAGCCTGGATGGTTCTGGCGGGCCAGAACACTTTTCTCAGCATCGCCTTCCTCTACGGCGGGCTTCGGCTGCTCGACCGTTCGCCGGCGGCCGCCGGCATCCTGCTCGGGCTCCTGAGCTACAAGCCGCAAATCTCGATCCTGGCGCCGCTGGCGCTGCTGGCCGCGCGGCAGTGGCGCGCACTCGCCTGGTCGCTCGGCACCGTGGCGGCGCTGTCGCTGGCAAGCCTCGCCCTGTTTGGGCTCGACTTCTGGCTCGCCTTCTTCGAGGTGGCGCGTGACGCAGGCTCGAGACACCTCATGGACGATATGCTCGAGCTCATGATCTTCCAGATGACGACACTGCTGGCCGCCGCGCGCCTGCTCGCCCTGCCGCTCGTGGCCGCGATGGCGATCCAGCTCATGGGCGCCCTCCTTGCCGTCGCCGCCGTGTGGCACGCCTTTCGTCACTATGGTTCGAGCGATGCGCGCACCGCCGTTCTGGTGACGGCGATCTTTCTGATTTCGCCCTACATGCTGAACTACGAGCTGCTGCTGCTGATGCCGGCCGTGGTCGCGATGTTCCGCCAGGGCGCCCGGCAAGGCTTCCATCCCGGCGAGCGGCTGGTCCTGGCCGCGATGTGGCTGATCCCGACCACCATCGGCATGATCCTGAACCGCGCTGGTCTGCCGATCATGCCGTTGGTCATCCTGCTGTTCGGCGCCATCGCCTGGGCGCGCCTCAAAGCCCAACCCAAAGTCGAATTGCCGAGCGTGGCGACGGCGGGCTAAAACCGCAGCAATTCGCGGCGAAAGGCATGCGGGAGGAATCCATGGCCGATGAACTGATCGACGTCAGCCCCGAGTGGGCCAAGCGCGCCTATGTCGATGCGGCCAAGTACAAGGCGATGTACGAGGCCTCGATCCAGGATCCCGCCAGGTTCTGGGGCGAGCACGGCAAGCGCATCGACTGGATCAAGCCTTACAGCCCGGGCGCGGTGCGCGACGTCGACTACACCGGCAACGTCCACATCCGCTGGTACCATGACGGCGTGCTGAACGTGTCGGCCAACTGCGTCGACCGGCATCTGGCCAAGCGCGCCGACCAGGTCGCCATCATCTGGGAAGGCGACGACCCGGCCAAGTCGAAGAAGATCACCTACCGCGAGCTGCACGGCGAAGTCTGCCGCATGGCGAACGCGCTCAAGGAGCTCGGCGTCAAGAAGGGCGACCGGGTCACCATCTACCTGCCGATGATCCCCGAGGCGGCCTACGCCATGCTGGCCTGCACGCGCATCGGCGCGATCCATTCCATCGTGTTCGGCGGCTTCTCGCCCGACAGCCTGGCCAACCGCATCGTCGATTGCGACAGCCACATCCTGATCACCGCCGACGAGGGCCTGCGCGGCGGCAAGCCGGTGCCACTCAAGGCCAACGCCGACGAGGCGCTGACCAAGTGTCCAGGTGTCAAGAAGGTGCTGGTCGTCCGCCATACCGGCGACAAGGTCGGCTGGGACGCCGGCCGCGACGTGTGGTGGCACGAGATCGCCGCCAAGGTACCGGCCGACTGCGCGCCCGAGCCGATGGGTGCGGAGGATCCGCTGTTCATCCTCTACACCTCGGGCTCGACCGGCAAACCCAAGGGCGTGCTGCACACGACGGGCGGCTACATCGTGTTCGCCTCGATGACGCATCACTATGTGTTCGACTACCATGAGGGCGACGTCTACTGGTGCACCGCCGACGTCGGCTGGGTGACCGGCCACAGCTACATCGTCTATGGCCCGCTCGCCAACGGCGCCACCACCCTGATGTTCGAAGGCGTGCCCAACTATCCCGATTCGAGCCGCTTCTGGCAGGTGATCGACAAGCACCAGGTCAACATCTTCTACACCGCACCCACCGCCATCCGCGCCCTGATGCGCGAGGGCGAGGCGCCGGTGAAGAAAGCCACGCGCAAGAGCCTCAGGCTGCTGGGCTCGGTCGGC
>Ga0308309_10000259_pt1 | contig 36985 bp, 37 predicted proteins | sample HubBroMetageWFT5_FD_192491 | JGI IMG/M metagenome (GOLD analysis project Ga0308309, IMG submission 192491) | Warmed and freeze-thawed soil microbial communities from the Hubbard Brook experimental Forest, New Hampshire - Hubbard Brook CCASE Soil... | ecosystem: Environmental > Terrestrial >...
CGTATTTGTATCCCTGGCCATAGCCCATGCCTTTCATCAATCCTGTCGGGGCATTGCGGAGACGCAACGGCACCGGCTCAGCCGCGGTTTGTTCCACGTCTTGCTGGACTGCGCCGTATGCCGTATACAGCGCATTCGACTTCGGTGCCACTGACAGATACACAACCGCCTGCGCCAAAGCCAGATTGCCTTCCGGCATGCCGATGAAATCGACAGCATCGCGCGCAGCCATACATAAAGCGAGCGCGCCGGGGTCAGCAAGACCGATATCTTCAACCGCCATGCGCACTACACGGCGGGCGATGTACAGCGGATCTTCTCCAGCTTCCAGCATGCGTGCCAGCCAATAGAGCGCGGCATCGGGATCGCTGTTACGGACGGATTTATGCAGCGCAGAGATCAGGTTGTAGTGCTCTTCACCGGCTTTGTCATACAACAAGACACGCTTTTGCAGAGCGTCGGTGACAATGGCGTCGGTGATTTCGCTTTTCGCTCCACCTGCCAGCGATGCGGCGACTTCCAGCGCGTTGTAGGCAGTGCGAGCGTCACCGCTTGAATAAGACGCAATCTTGGCCAGTACTTCGTCGGAAGCCTTGAGGTTCATGGCACCAAGGCCGCGCTCTTTATCGTTCAAAGCGCGTTTGAGGAGCACTACAATTTGCTCTTCGGTAAGCGGTTTGAGCGTGTATACGCGACTGCGCGAGAGTAATGCGGAAATAATCTCAAACGAAGGGTTCTCGGTAGTGGCGCCGATCAACCGAATATTACCCTTTTCCACGTGCGGCAGAAACGCGTCCTGCTGGGCTTTGTTGAAGCGGTGAATCTCATCGACAAAGACAATCGTGCGGGTGCCGTACTGGCGGGCGCGCTCCGCCTCGGCCATCACTTGCTTGATTTCCTTGATCCCCGCAAGTACGGCGGAAAACTCGATAAATTCGGCCTTGGTGACGCGGGCAATGATCTGCGCCAGCGTGGTTTTACCAGTCCCCGGAGGTCCCCAAAAGATGAGCGAGCCCAGGTCGTCGCGCTCAATCTGCGTCCGCAAAGGCTTGCCGGGAGCGACCAGGTGCTCCTGGCCCACAAACTCGTCGAGCGTCCGCGGACGCATGCGGTCAGCCAGCGGACGAGTTCGGTCGCTGGAGTTGTCGGGGTTCGGAGTGGTTGGGAAAAGACTCATGGCAAACCCGTGTCTCCGTGGTGAATTATCTTGTTTTTTGGCGCGCCGCCTCATACAAAACAATGCTCGCGGCCACCCCTGCATTCAGCGATTCCACGTGCTCCGAATGTGGAATCGCCAAAGTTTCATCCATGCCAGCTAGAAGATCGCGCGACAAGCCCGCGCCCTCACTGCCGATGAAGATAGCCAAGGGGCCAATCAGCTTCGCCTCATACACGGGCGTGCCTTTGTGCGATGAAGTGGCGACCAGCCGCAGACCGCGAGCACGCATTCGCGGCAAAACTTCTCCCAGTTTCACCCTCGCGATCGGCAAACGGAACACCGATCCAGCCGAAGCCCGCACCGCTTTCGAGTTGAAGGGGGCCACCGTGCCTTCTCCAAGCAGCACGCCGGCAGCGCCAAAAGCCTCCGCCGAGCGCAGGATAGTCCCCAAATTCCCTGGATCTTGCACTCCCGCAATCGCCAGAACCGGCCCGGCTGAAGATTTAGACAGCACATCGTCCGCAGTGAAGACCGGACATTGCACCAGTGCGGCGACGCCTTGCGGGCTATCGCTCGGAACGGCGGTGGCAAATAGTTTGTCGGGCAGTAGCAAGGTTTCCACGTGCGCGGCAAGCTGCGGCAGAAGGCGCCCGGCCCTGGCGATCGCTGACTCATTGAAGAAGACGGCGCGGAACTTTAGCCCGCTGCGGATGGCCTCCTCGAGGATGCGCATGCCTTCGACGGCGCAATGGCCATCGTCGGTCAGGTCGCCATGGGCGAATGTCTTGCGCAGATCCTTGACCAGTGCGTTGTGACGGCCTTCGACGCGGCGCAGGCGGTCGTGGACGTCCGGGTTGGCCCTGGCTGTGTTCTTCTCCAAGCGACCTTTCCTGGGAGAATCATACCCGTTTCTACTGCTTGCACGCCGAGTTCATGGTATGTTAACTTTCGCGTTCTCAGAACATTGTGTCGGAAGGAGCAGTGTGCGCGCCGAGATCGTCAAAATTAGCAGTGCGAACCCGGAGCCGTCGCTGATCCGCTACGCCGCCGACCAGATTCGTGCCGGGGAAGTACTGGGCATGCCCACGGATACTTTCTACGGGCTAGCGGCTGATCCCTTCAATCTTCTCGCAGTTGATCGCGTGTACGACATCAAATCCCGCTCCCGCCACAAGCCGCTGTCACTGCTAATCGAAAGTGTCGACCAAGCCGAGGAGTTGGCGCGGCCGCTTCCTGAAGAGTTCTACAAACTGGCGCGGCGATTCTGGCCGGGCCCGCTCACCATCATTGTTAAAGCTGCGTCGCGACTGCCCCTGAAGGTAACGGCCAACACCGGAAATGTTGCCTTGCGAATACCCAGCGCCAAGATTCCGCTGGCCGTCGTTCAAGCTTGCAGCATTCCCATCACCGCGACTTCCGCTAACCTTAGTGGCGAAAACGAATGTACGACGGCGGAAGCGGTCCGTGACCAACTGAAAGGCCGCATTTCTATCATCGTGGATGGCGGGACCTCGCCCCGCGAAATCCCTTCCACCATTGTCGATCTCACGGACGAGGAAGCCCGCTGGCGCATCATCCGCGAAGGCGCGATAACTTCCCAGGAAATCTCCGAATTCTTCGCACAAGGATGAACCCAGCCGGGATGAACCAGGAGCAGAAGCCGCGCGCCGCCGGTACCTGGCTGCGTTATGGCTTGGCAATGGCTATAACAACGGCCTTGGCCTATTTCGCTTCAATTTGCGGTGGGATCGTTCGCGCGGCGGCCGAGGATCAGGTTCATTCTGCCGATGCCATCGTAGTCTTCGGAGCGGCCGAGTATTCGGGACGACCCTCACCCGTTTATCGTGCTCGCCTGGATCATGGCTTCGACCTTTTCCGTCAAGGCGTGGCCCCGGTAGTGATTACTACCGGCGGTGCGGCAGCTGATCCCAGCTTCAGCGAAGGTGGAGTAGGACACGACTATCTGATGGGCCGCGGAATCCCCGATGCCAGCCTGATCGCCGAAACTCAGGGTTCTGACACAGCGCAATCGGCGGAGCGCGTGGCCGTTATCATGCGCACCAACCACATGCGAAGTTGCGTCGCTGTGAGCGATGCGTATCACGTATTCCGTATTCGGAAGCTGTTGCAACACGAGAACGTGCAGGTCTACATTGCCCCACGACCCGATTCTCGCCCGCACTCGCCGTGGCAACGCGCCGAGGCCGTGCTGCGAGAAGCGGCCAGCTTCCTGGTGTGGCGCCTACAGATGATGATGTAGTTGCGCCTACCATCCCATCCGCTTTCTCAACTCGGTGACGTGCGCCACATGATGCCGTCCGTGCCAGGCATAGAGCGCAAGATTTTTCTCCAGCGGCATCGGCCCCATCTCGGGATGCTTGAACTGACGCTTCCATTCCTCCGGTTTCATCGAGCGCAGCAGGCGCACCCAACGATCGTGTAGAGAGTCGAGCAGGGCCAGTGAAACTTCCGGCGGCGTGGATTGGACGTCGCCGGTGCTTGCCCAAAGGTCTTCCATATAGGGCTTGATGGTTGGCGAGTCTTCTGTCAGCGCCAGTTTGAACCGGATGTAGGCATTCATGTGGCTCTCGGGTACGTGATGCACAACCTGCCGCACCGTCCAGCCACCATCGCGATAAGGCGTTTCGATTTGTCTTGGCGAAAGCCCCTCGACGGCCGCACGCAACGCCGCCGGAACATGCTCAATGTCACGGATCATTTGGCTACGCCGGCTTTCATCAGGTGGGTTGGTATAGGTAAACTTGCCGATGGGGTAACGCGGATCGTCGCTCATTTTCGCCTCGTTCACACCGCTGCTTCGGTGCGGTGATGATGGTCAATAAGATGAACGCGAACTAAGGAAAGCCGCAGAACTTCACTTCACCAGCGCCAGAATCCGCACCGGTCCGCCAGAACCGCCTTCTAACTTGATGGGCGCTGCGACGACCACTGCGCCTGTCGCAGGAACGTGGTCCAGATTGGCAACGTTCTCCAGGTGATAAATGCTATGCGCCATGGTGTATTGGTGGACAGGAAAATCAGTTGAAGGGCCGTAGTCAATGCTGAGGGTATCGATCCCCAGCCCATTCACCTTGCGCCCTTCGACCAGAAACTTCGCGGCTTCCTTTGAATATCCGGGAAAGTGCTTTACACCCTTGGCGTCGGCATTGCGATAAGCCTCAGCCGAATTCCAGCGGGAATTCCATCCGGTATTGGCAATCACCACGGTATGAGGCGGAATCTCGCCGTGAATGTGTTCCCAGTCCGCAACGTCTTCGACCGCAATCTGATAATCGGGGTTAGCTTTCACCTCGGCGATGGCATCGATTACCACCAGTGGCGACACCAAACGCTCCGGCGGGATCTGGTCCACCGTCCACAGTCCCTCCACGAAGTGGGCAGGAGCGTCGAGGTGAGTTCCAAAGTGTTCGGGTACACAGAACTCCCGCAAGAAGTAGTGCTCCTTGGCCACAGTGGCGAGGGTCTTCACCTGATACGGAGACTTGTCGGCGACCTCGAAAGTCGGGACTTGCGCATTCAGCGCGTGGGTCAGATCGACGACGGATGTAAATCCCAGGGCTTGGGCGTTGCCGTGCCCGCGATGCGCAAACAACAGCACGGTTACCGCGAGCATGCAGCCAATCGAGAAGGTGCGAATTCTCATAAAAGTCGATGTCCTCAAATTAGATGCTTCCATGCGGCCTCCAGCAGCTTGATTCGTGATCCATTCACGCCAGCAGCAATGCGCCTCCGGCGGCGATCAGCGTGCCCAGAAAATTGACGCCGTTGTTGTTCAACAGCTTTCTTCTCTCGAGTGTTGCTCCCAGGTAGCTGTCCGCGATCATGCCGAAAAGAGCGGCCATCACCGAGGCTGCAGTCTGCTTGAGCGGAAACATCCCGACGCCGACACATACTAGAGTCACCAACGCTGCGGCCGCGACTCCACCCAGAGTCCCTGCCACGCTGATGCCGCCGTTGGTCCCGGCCGGAACTACTTTCCAACTGGTGATCAATCGGGCCTTCGTCGATCCAGCCTGTCCCAGTTCGCTGGAAACGGTGTCGGCGGCGGCTTCCGAGAGCGCTGCCGCGGTTGCCACCAGGAAAGCCGCGTTTCCGGTGATCGCAAAAACTGCGGCACAAGCGGCGCTGATCGAAAGATTTGCCAGCACCTGAGACGCGCTGCGGCCTTCCCGATTCTGCGCAGTACCCAGCTTCTGTTTACGACCGTAGCCCAGGCGGGTGCCGATCCAGGTCAAGATAAAGACCGAAACCAGGGCGACGAAAGCTCCCGGGCCCGCGCTGGCCAGAAGCACGAAGCAGATCACAGCTCCAGCCACGGCCCCGGAGAAGCTAACACCCCGGACAAGTCGCGCCAAACCGGCGAACGAAACCGTCACCAGAAGCCCAGCCCCGAGGGTGTGAAGCGAGTGTATGTTACCTAAAATCAATGCCTTGTGTCGCCAATCAGACATGCGAAATCGAACTCGGACCGGGTCAATATGACGAACCACGTCAGATACTACTAGCCCTAGTGTTATGCTTTGTCCCGCCCCTTGGCGTCGTGCTTGGCTTTGGGGGTTACCGGCGCGACCTTTCTACGTCAAAGACTTGGTTGTAGTTTAGACTCACGTCATAAAGCTTTGCTGGCGTCATCTAAATTTACAGGGTGAACCATGGCCTCCGTTTGGACGGGATATCTTACCTTTGGATTGATCTCCATGCCGGTACGCTTGTTTTCCGGTGCGCGCAGTTCCGGCGTTTCCTTCAACATGCTACATCGCGATGACCTCTCCCGGCTGAAACAGCAATACGTTTGTCTGGCGGATGGCAAGGTGGTGGAACGCAGCGACATCGTCAAGGGCTACGAGTATCGCAAGGACGAGTACGTGGTGATCGAACCCGACGAGATCAAGAAGATCGAGCCTAAGACCGCCAAGACCATGGAGATCCTGGAATTCGTGAAGGCGAGTGAAGTCGATCCCGTCTTTTTCGAATCTTCTTATTACATGCTCCCCGAGGAAGCCGGACGCCGCCCCTACGCTTTGCTGACCAAGGCGCTCGAGGAAAGTGAGTACGTGGCCATTGCTAAGCTCACCATGCACAATCGCGAATATACGGTTTTCTTGCGACCGCACGAAGGCGGGATGATGCTGCACACCATGTACTACGCCGAAGAAGTGAAACAAGTTGAAGGCTTCGGCGCGCCCGATGTGGAGTTAAAAGACGCCGAAGTAAAAGTTGCCCACCAATTGATTGAAGCCCTCGCTGCCGAGTGGGACCCGGAGAAATATCACGACACCTTCCAGGACAACGTCAAAAACCTCATTCAGACCAAACTGGAAGGGGGAAAGATCGCTGAAGTCGAGAAGCCCAAGAAGCTCGCTCCAGTGGTGGATTTGATGTCGGCGCTGAAGCAAAGCCTCGCCGAGATGGAAGGCAAGAAGAAGCCCGCCGCCCCTGCTGAATCCGCTGGCCGAAAGCGCTCCCGCGGAGGGGCGTAAGAAGCTGGCAGTCTTTTCAGCCATCCGCTCTCATCCGTTCGTCCCATTAGACTGTGCAACGAAACCTACGGTCGCCCGCGTTGGCCGCCGCATAGCCGATCGTGTCCCATAAGCGTTAATTAAGAATTAGTTCCGAGTTGCGCGTCATCCCCCGCGATTCTTGACGTGACGCGGGCCGCGTGTAAACCGCAGGCGACCGCGCAAGGCCCATTTCCCAGAGCGACCTCTATCGCCGGACTCATCATGGTGGAATCTGTTAAAGTTACATGCCTCAAAAAAGTGCTGGCTCACATTCCCTATGTGACAACGCTACGGCTGCGTTTCTCCGGAGGCGCCGAATGAACACTTTCACATCCTTTGATGGAATCCGAATCGCCTACTATGACGAGGGTGAGGGCCCAGCCGTCATCCTCCTGCATGGAGGGTATCTCGATGGCCTGGGCCAGTTCGGAGATTTCGAGCGTATGCTTCCGTTGGCGGAACAGCGACAAGAGATGTTCCGGCAGGTGTTTGGGGGAGCGCTCCCGCTTCCCAATCCTCCCCTCGAAGGACGGCCAGGCATGGTCCACGCACTGCGGGCCGCAGGAGTCCGCACCATACTGCCAGACATGCGGGGTTTTGGACGGTCCGACAAACCTCGGGAGAAAGCCGCCTACGAGAACTCAGCAATGGCCCGGGACGTCGCAGCACTCATTGACCACCTACGTCTGGATGCCGTTGACGTGATCGGCTTCTCCATGGGAGCCGGCGTAGCCGCTCGGTTGCTTATACTGCGCCCACCCCAGGTGAAATCCGCCATTCTCGCCGGGTTCGGAGACTACGCCATCGAAGATCATGTTATGGAGTTTCCCAAGAGTTGGCCGGTTCCAGACTCCGTCCCTCGTCCGATTACTGCTCGGGTGTGGTTGGAGGAGGGAGCAAAGATCCTGGAAAAGGGTGAAGTGGTTCCAGGACACCTCGCCTCGGCGAACCTCATTGGATGTCGGGTCACAGGAACCGATCCGAAAGTAATGGCGGCCGTCATTCGTGGTGCGCTGATGAATAGTCTGCCTACGGAAGGCCTCGGGAGAGTAGACATACCGGTCCTGATACTCAATGGGAAGGCAGACGCCGCCAACCAAAAGATAGCCGGGATTCTCAAAGCAATACCAACTGCACGCGCCGCCGAATGCGAAGGCGACCATAGCTCTACGCCCTACCAGCCAACATTTCAGCAGGCCGTCGTCCAGTTCTTTGAAGAACAACGGCGGCTGCGCCGTGCGATTTGACGCTAACAAAAATCGATATCTTTCGATCTGGGCCTCTTACCCAACTCCCGACACGATTCCGGGTGTATCATCGGCGCCCTTCCTGTACCGATTCGGTAAGAGTTGTCGACCACTCGGAAGTTACCTACCAGAAACTGGCCGGAAGGATCAACCTTCTCGCTTGACGTCCTTTAAGTTAGCGCTTTTGCGATCGTGTCCCCAAGTCCAGCTGAACGCTGATGGCTGACGGTAGTCTGTGTGGCACGGATCGCATCCAACCCGTAGAATAGACAATTCTGCTTCCTGAATCATAGATACAGATCATATGTCGAACCGGATAACGTGCCTGGTGTCAAGGACAAATGCCCGCCGCGGGGCTCATGCCCTCGCGGTGGGGATTCTCTTTCTGCTCTGCCTCGGTTGCGGTGAAACTTACCGTCCGGTGGCGAATCCGATCATTCCCAACCAACCCAACCCCGCCTTTACTCACGTGGTTATGGTGATCAGCGACAATGGCACCAACAATCCGGGCGCCAGCACCACGATCGACGTCTCTGGAGACAGCTCTACATCGCAGTCGCAAACCGGGCTGGGGCCGGTGCACGCCGCGCTGATAGGTGCTACCCAGGTCTTTGTCGCCAATAGTCTGGAGGATACGGTTTCTGAATTTAGCGCTGCGAGTCCACAGCCGGTCGTCACCATCAGCCTGCGGTCTTCCTGCGGTACCCCCCCTTGTTCAATGCCGGTATTTGTCGGCGGCACGGAGACCGCCACGGTCTACGTTGCGAACTCGAAGAGCAATGTGGTTTCGGTAATCTCCACCACAAATCTCGTGGTCACGAACGAGATCACCGTTGGAACCAGTCCGGCTGCGCTGGCCGAGACCCCCGACACCCAGAAGGTGTACGTGGCCAACCAGGGAACCAATGGCAGCGGAGGTTCGGTGACCGTCATCAACACCGTGGACAAGTCCGTGGTCTCGAATCCTCCGTTGGCGGGTTTCGGCTGGGTTTCGCCGGTTTGGGTCCTGGCTCGCTCCGACAGCCAAAGGATATATGTGCTGGACCAAGGAAGCGGTCTGGTGGCGGCGATTGATACCTCTTCCGATTCGGTGGTCAGCAGTATCTCGGTCGGCATGGGTGCCAATTACATGGTGTACGACCCCAACCTCAACCGGATTTACGTGGTTAATCCTGCGGCCAACACCGTGACTTCGCTCGATGTCAGTACCGATGCCTTACCGGCCACGCCGATATCCATCGCCAATCCAAAGTCGGTGGCGGCGCTTCCTGATGGCACGCGGTTTTATGTTTCCAGCGGTACGGTCAGTGGTGGAACCTTCACCTCAAAGGTAACGGTTTTCAACGCCCCTGATTTCTCCCTCAAGACGACCATTCCGTTTACGTCGGTTCCGGCGCTTCCAGTGTTTTGCACGGTGAAGACCTGGGCGGAATTGTCAATTGCGGCAGCGGCGGACAGTTCGAGGGTTTACGTTTCGAATTGTGATGCCGGGGATACTTCGATCATTCAGACTTCCAACGACACGCTGCTGGCGCAGATGCCGGCACCCTTCAGTGCCCAGCCGCCGCCCGTAAAGGGTGGACCTCCGCCGCCGCAGAATCCGGTGTTTTTACTGGCAGGGCCTTAGAAGAACGTTTGATTCTTGACTGTGCCGGGGCCTGTCGGCCTGCTCAAAGGCAATCAACAATCAACAATTCTCGATCCTACTGTCCCACTGCCGCCGCCTGCCCCGAGTGATGGGACTGGCTATAACGCAAAGCGATGTTCATAAAGACCTCACCGATGCCGGTTTCGAAGCAAATCACCAACGCTTCGGTGTCCTCGCTGCTCTTGGGACCGTGTTCGGAAGTATGAAGCACAGGGGGATGCACTCGGAAATGAAAACCCTCGTTATTGAGCACGGTCACCGCGTTGCCGATTACTTGGTTGGCGAGTTCGAAAACGGTTTCCCGCACTAACGAATCGGTTTCGGGCAGTTCTGTACCCGCGAACTTGCTGGCGACGCGTACCGCGGTCTCCGGGTCGAGATCCAGGATGACTCTGCCTTCGATGTCCCCGGTAACCCAGATCAACGCCGCGATTCCTTTTCGCCGGTAGGCCTCTGCTTCCATGCTGAGGTTGCCGATGGACATGGAACATTGCAAGCCCTGCGCCAGCACGGCGTCCGCCGCATTGATGAAAGGCTGGATCAATTCCATCTTCATTGTTAGACTCCCGCGGTCGCGCTGTTGGCCACCGTCCCGTCGTCTCCCATGACGTACTTGATGACTTCGTACAGGACCTCGGGCTTGACCGGTTTCTGCACGAAATGGCGCGCGCCACGCTGCAGCGCCGCCACAATGTTTTCCTGATATCCCACCGACGACACCATGACCACACGCGCGTCGGGATGCTTCTGCACGATTTTCTCGGCAGCCTCGATCCCCTCCATCTTCGGCATGGTAATGTCCATCAGCACTATATCGGGATTGGTCCGATCGTATTCGGTGATGGCGGTCATGCCGTCTCCGGCTTCGCCGCAAAGCTGGCCCCCGAAAGTCTCAATCATGCGGGCCAGGTTCTTGCGCGCGAAGACGGAGTCATCCACTACCAGGTAGCGGACTGGCTGACCGTCCTTGCTGCGTTTTACAGGTACGAACTGCTCCATATACAACCTCCATCTGCTGATTGATCCGGGGCAATCGCCCCGGCCTTACAACTCAACTCTTGCCCGCTCCGGCGGCGCGTCCACCGTCTGCGGGATCGCCACTCTTCCGCTCTGGCATGCATTGCGCCTGCAAAGTATTGCCAAGCGCTTCCAGGCTGACCACCCGGATGGCATAGCCGCGTTCAATCGCCGCCTTCGGCATGCCATAGACCACGCAGGACTCCTCGTTCTGCGCGATCGTCATCGCCCCGGCAGCCTTCAACTGGCCCAGACCTTGAGCGCCGTCTTCTCCCATGCCGGTCATGATTACGCCCACACAGTCGTTGCCAAATTCTTCGGCCACGCTGCGGAACAACACATCCACCGACGGGCGGTGGCCGTTGACCCGCGGCTCATCGCTCAGGACGACAACATCCCCCAGCGGCATACGTTTGACTTTCAGATGGCGGCTGCCGGGACAGACCAAGGCGCGGCCCGCCAGCAAGAGATCGCCCGACTGCGCTTCCTTAACTTTGATGGAGCAGATTTCGTCCAGCCGTCGGGAAAACATTTCAGTGAATCCCTCGGGCATGTGCTGTACCACCAGAATCGTGCCCGGGAAATCCTTGGGCAATTGCGGTAACAAGTACTGCAAAGCCTGAGGCCCGCCGGTAGACACGCCGATGGCGACGACGCGAGTGGGGCGTTGCTTGGTGTTGGGCGCCGCTTTTTCAACCGGTCGGGGATCGGGCAGAGACGGCGGCGACACTCGAAGTCCCCGGCTCTGGGCCGCCGCCTTAATCTTGGAGATGAGTTCGTGGGCGATTTCCGGCATGCGCGCGGAAACGTCGCTGGGCTTGGCCACGAAATCAAACGCCCCCATGGACAGCGCTTTGAGCGTCACCGACGCTCCTTCGGTGCTGTGAGAGCTGACCACGATCACCGGCAGGCGGTGCTTGCGGGTGATTTCTTTCAGCATGTCCAGACCGCCCATGCCCGGCATTTCCAGATCGAGGGTGATTACCTGCGGCTTCAATTCTTCGATCTTCTTCAGGCCGAAGTTGCCGTCCATGGCCGTGCCCACCACCTCAATCGAACTGTCAGTGGCGAGGATCTGCGGAATCAGCTTGCGCATGAGAGCGGAATCGTCAACCACAAGCACGCGGACGGGTACGTTCATGCCTGCCCTCCCGCGCTCGCCCCGGCAACTTGCGCACGCTCGGAATGAGACAGCAACAGTCCCATCGCCGGGCCAGTCCCGGTTCCGGGACGTGACTTGGTGAAACGTTCGACGATTGCAGCCAGATTCAAAATTAACACCACCCGCCCATCGCCCAGGATGGACGCTCCACTGACTAGGTCGGTCTCGACCGTGTGATCGTCCAGCGCCTTGATCACCAGCTCCTCTTCGCCCTCCAACTCATCTACCAAAAGCCCCAGCTTGCGTTCGCCCAGATTGGTGACCAGCACAAAGATCTTTCCGTGACGACGATCAGAAGGATGATGTTCCGAGATCTCCGTGGTGCGGTTTCCCAGACGGATCACCGGCAGCGCACGGTTGCGCAATTGCAAGACCTCGCGGTTATCCACCTGATGCAGGTCTGACTCCTGTATCCGAGCAATCTCGGCCACGGCATTCAAAGGAATAGCGTAGAGACGCTGCTCCACGCGGAACAGCAAAGCTTTGATAATGGCCAAGGTCAGCGGGAGGCACAGCCGGAAGGTAGTGCCTTGACCCGGTCGGGTTTCGATCTGAATGGTGCCTTTCAGCCTTTGCAGAATGCTCTGCACCACGTCTAACCCGACGCCGCGTCCGGAGATTTCTGTAATCTGGTCCGCGGTGCTGAATCCCGGCCGGAATATGAGATTGAGAGCGGTGGCCTCGTCGAGCGCCCCGGATTCCTCCTCGTTCCAGAGCCCCTGCTGCAACGCACGTGCCTTGACCTTTTGCACGTCGATGCCGTGGCCATCGTCGCTGATCTCAACCATCACCTGATTGCCCTGATGGTAAGCACGCAGATGGACAGTTCCCCGTGCAGCCTTGCCCACGCGAGCGCGTTCCTCCGCACTTTCAATGCCATGGCTGACGGCATTCCGCACCAGGTGGGTCAGCGGCTCAGCGATACCATCGAGCAGCCCCTTGTCGAGGTCTGTGTCTTGTCCGCTCACCCGCAGTTCCACGTCCTTGCCGCACTGTTTAGCGACGTCGCGCACCATGCGGGGAAAGCGCCGGAAGAGTTGCTCGACCGGGACCATGCGGACCTTCATCACTGAACGCTGAAGATCGGTTAAGACGCGGGACTGGAACGCCATGGCATCCGCGAAACGGCTGCGCGTCGGATCCTTGGGATGCTGCCTGGCAAACTCGTTCAGGGTCCGTTGCAGCATGGATTTTCCGATGATCAGTTCGCCCACGAGATTCAACAGATTGTCGATGCGCTCGGCGTCCACCCGCAGGATATTTTCCGTATACGCGGAAGCAGTTCGGCTAACACTCTCATCGTCATGAGAAGAAGCGGCCGCGGTTCCCTCGGCCTCCGATCGCGCCTGGGATTCAGTTCCGGACTCGACCGCTTGTCCCGTTGCCGGCGCGGAGGCGCTGCCTTCCAATGGCTTCGCCTTCTGGGCGGGGAGTTCGATCGCGTCAACCTGCGCCTTTGAAACGATGGTAGGAATTTGGCATTTCGCAGACAGTAGTTGTGCCGTCTTGTCGCTCGCCAGCAGCACCTGAACTTGCTTGACGGCTTCTACGGATCCGGCGTCAGGCCGCGACCCCAACACGTCGCCTACCTCAGCGAGCGCCTTGAGCACCAACTGCCGCGCGGCAATGGGCATGGCGCATGTCGGGTCAACCTGTATGCGAATGTTATAGAGAAGCTTGCTCTGGTTGGCTGCCCGCTGCATGGCAAGTTTTTCATACTCACTCCACACCGCTTGTGCGGAGGCGGATGGCCTGTCTTTCTTGGCGCGAGAACTTCCCGGCTTGGGTCCCCCGGCCAGGTCGCGAATCATCTTCTTCAGCGGCACGGTGGAGGGAAGTTTGGTTTCGCCTCGATACGCGCTCAACATTTCACTGAACAAGTCGGCCGCCCGGAAGGCGATTTCTGCCAGCGAACCGTGAGCTGCCGTAGTTTCCCCTGCCAGGGCATCCTCCAGCTTGTGTGCCACCTCGCTCAACTCCTGGAACCCAGTCGCAGCCGCGTCTCCCTTGAGGGTATGCACGATGCGCCGGATGCTGCGTACGGTTTCGCCGTCTCCGGGCTGCTTCTCCAGCTTCAGCGCATTTTCATTCAGCGCCTGCAGCAATTCCTGGGAGCTTTCAAAAAACAGCGCCCGCAACTCCACACCGCGCTCGTCCGGGACCCGGCTCATAAGGCCACCTCGAGTTTTTGATACGCGGTACCGGTTTCGCGGTACACCATGTTGAACTTGTCGGTGAGCCCCATCAGGCTCTCGGCGTGTCCTACGAACAGATAGCCGCCGGGATTCAGGCAGCGGCAGAACTTTTCGATCAGCCGCTTTTGTTCGGCTTCATCGAAATACATCATCACGTTGCGGCAGAAAATAACGTCATAGCGCTGCGGCAAATACTCAGTCTTCAGGTTGTGGAAGTCAAAATGCACCATCTCTTTCAGCGATTTCTTGACGGCATAACGATCGCCTACCCGGTCGAAGTGACGCAGGCGGTAGCTGTAATCCACCGAAGACATCTGATGCTCGCCATAGGTGCCTTCCTGTCCGGCCCGTAGTACGGAGTAGCTGATGTCGCTGGCCAGAATCTCCACTTTCCAGGGAGGTGGGACGAGGGGCTTAGGTGTCGGCGACTCTCTCCCCGAAGGATTGCGCAAAACGTGGTAGGAGATCGCATCCGCCACCAGCATGGCCATGGTGTACGGTTCCTGCCCGGTGGAGCATCCCGCGCTCCACAGCCGCAGCGAGAAGTCGTGCCGCTCCTGCTTGCTGCGGAGCATCTGATCGAGAACGTGCTTGTGAAACAAATCCAGCTGCGCCTTGTTGCGGAAGAAACTGGTCTCATTGACGGTAAGGTTTTCCAGCAGCTTGGTGAGCTCTCCCCTGCCCTCGCTGCTGATCAGAAGCCGGTAGTAGCTGTAGAACGAATCCAGGTGGCATTCTTTGAGACGCCGCTGCAAGCGGTCTTGCAGAAAATGGGTGCGGCGTGAATCAAAATGCATGCCGCACTCCTGATAGACGAGCGTCTGCAGCAGCTTCAATTCGGGTTCCGTAAGTTGCATCTGCACAGTGGGGCTAGCCATGAACTGACTGCTGCTCTTTCTCCCTGCTATTTGGACGCCGCGGTACCCCGCGCCTCGGTTGCGCTTGTTTGTGTCCTGACTTCTGTCTTGGTGTTGGCCTTGACCTCGGCCTTAACTTCGCCGGAGGCGCCATTTCCGCCCTGGACGCTGAAATCCAGCAACTTCGTCATGTCAAGCAGAATGATCAGTCGCCCCTTATGTTTCCCCAATCCGGTCACGCACTTCAGCCCGCCTTCCAGGAATTCAGTAGGCGAGGGTTCCACATCCGCGGCGGGGATCTTGAGCACTTCCGATGCGGAATCGACAATCAGCCCGGAGAGCCGCCCGTTATGCTCGAGCACCAGAATCCGGTTGCGGCGGTTGGCAACGACATTGGTTTCCCCTAGCCGCTTTCGCAGGTCCTGCACGGACACAATCTTGCCCCGCAGATTGATCACACCTTCCATATACGCGGGCGCGTCCGGTACGGCCGTGATTTCCGGAACCCGCACGATTTCATGCAGCGAAGTGATAGGCGCGCCGTAGGTCTCGCGTCCTACGCGGAAGCCGACGATGTGCAATTCCCGGTTCATCGCAATCTTTTCCGTTTCAACCCTGCGCCCCGGCAGCCGCCTGGCGCGCGCTGGCCAGTGTGGATCTATCCATGCGCCGCCCCGTGACACGTTCTAGTTGCTCCAGCGCAAATCGGTCCATGGAATCGAGCAAGTCGCGGGACATTTTTGACATCTGTTCGGCCGAAGCCGCCAGTTCCGTCGAACCGGAAGTTGTTTGTTGCACCAGTTCTCGCATCCTCTCCATGGCTTTGACCACGGCATGCGCTCCCGAGGCCTGTTCTTCTACAGCGGAATTGATCTCGTGGGTGATTTCGTTCAAGCGGGTGGTGGCGCGGGCGATCTGCGCGGAACCATGAGACTGTTCGTTGGTGGCCGCTCCAATCTCCTGTGCGAACTTGTAAACCTCGGTGACCACGTTGGAAATCTTGCGTAGAGCGGTATTGAGTTCCTGTCCCAGGCCCAGCCCTTCATTGACGATCCCGGTGCTGCGGTTCATGTTCTCAACCGCCTTTCGCGCCTCTTTCTGGATGCTCTGAATGAGGTCCGAAATTTCCTTGGTGGATTGGGCCGACTTCTCCGCCAGCTTACGAACTTCATCGGCCACTACGGCAAAGCCCAACCCGTGCTCGCCTGCGCGGGCCGCTTCAATGGCAGCATTGAGCGCCAGCAAGTTGGTTTGTTCCGCCAGGTCGTCGATCACCTCGATGATCTTCCCGATGTCGTCGGCTCTTTGGCCCAGCACGTCGATGATCTCGCCGGAAGATTGAATTGTGGTGTTGATCCGGTTCAACCCGTCGGTGGCCTTGTCCATGGTGGAAATGCCGCTATGCACCTCCTCGCGGGAGCGGTTGGAGATGTCCAGCAGCACCTTCGCGGTATCGGCGACGCGCTGGATGGAAGCCACCATTTGGTCGATCGAGGCCGAGGTTTCGCTGACGCTCGAGGCCTGGGTTTGCGTGCTCTTCACCATGTTCTGCACGTTGACGCTCATTTCGTGCATGGTGCTGGTCACTTCGTCGATAGCCGACGAAGTCTGGAGACTGATCTTGGCGGATTCGTCCGACGCGCCGGCCACCTGATTGGAAGCGCTCGCCACCTGCGACGCCGCATCCCGCACGTTGCGCACCAGGCTCCTGAGGCCTTCGATCATGCTCACAAAGGCTTTGCCCAATGTGTCACCCTTCGATCTCGGTTGCACTTCGACATTCAGGTTTCCGCCCGCAATGGCCTCCGAGACGGTTGCCATCTCCTTGAGGTAAGTGACCATAGTGGCAAAGCTTCGCGACAATTCACCGATTTCATCTTTGCGGGTGAGATCGATTTCATGATCCAGATCGCCGGCATTGCCGATCTGCCGCGCCACCTTCATGAGGTCTCGCAGTGGCTCAGTGATTGATTTGGATGTCGAGTAGGCGATGGCAATGCCCAGGGCCAGCGCCAGAAGTGTGCTGAACAATGCAATCACGATGGTGGCGGTGGCGGCCGTTTCATCGGACTTTCGCCGGAGTTCGAGGACCTTGGTGTTTTCCTGATCGGCCACGTCCAGAGAATCGGTGGCAGCCTTCACCCACGACGATGCGTCTTTCTGCAAGTAGAAAATCTGCAGCTCAGCCACCGTGGCATTGCCGCTGTCCACGTCTTTGCGTTTGTCGGTCAGCGGTGACGCAAAGTCCCGCCCCCAGTTCTGCTCGCTGGTTTGCACTTTCGCCAGCGCGGCTTTCTGCTGGTCTGAATTGGCCAGGTTCTGGGCCGTTTGCAGGGAGTCCTGTAGGATGCGCAGGCCCTCGTTCAGCCTTTCCACCTCACGGGTGTCTCCACTGAGCAGGTAGTTGCTCAGATACAGGCGGTTCTGCATCATCTGAAAACGGATCTTGTCGTTGGTCTGCGCCATCTGCAACGCTTGCGAGGCCGCAGCCTTGGCACTGTGTTCCCGCTGCACGGCGACCAGATTGACGAGGAACAGCACCACCACCATCGCAAGGACGGCGCCAAAATTCACATAGAGTTTCTTGCCAATCGTCATCGCTATTCCTCCCCTAAATTGCCAGGCTCACCTCTCACCCCGCCGGGGATGTGGCTACTGCACCGGGCGGTCGGGCTGGAACTTGAATTCCACTGTCCCGGTGCTTTCGTCCTGCGCTGGTTCAAACTTCCATCTCTTCACTGCTTCCAGGGCGGCATTTACCAGGATCGGATTTCCTCCCACCACTTTGGCGTCTTTCAGGTTGCCGTTGGGCGAAACCACCACAACTATTTTGACCGTGCCGCGCATGCTCATGCGACGCGCCAATTCGGGGTAGGTGGGAGAGACCCTGGTCGTTACCTTGCGTGTCAGTTCCCCTTGCGCGAAAGCCCGCTCGGGAACAATTGTTCCTGGTACCAGGAACAACACCCACAGTGCCGGTACTGCAATGAATCTCCATCTAGGCTCTTGGAAGCGCACCGGCTTCTCCTCCGGGACACATCTCGTCGTAACTTCAGGTGCAATGTCTCTGCCAACCTTGTCAACCAGGGGGTTACGACGGGAGACTGGCCTAATGTCAATAAATATCAATTACTTAGGGGGATTCGTCGGGAACCCGGCAGGGTTCCCTTCAGGATGTTCCCGTCTCAGCCGAGGCTACCACGCTCACAGTGAGACGACCCGTGCGGCAAGGACGCGATTTCCCAGTTGAGGTTCACAATTGGGCACTCCCATCCCTAATAATCTTGACTCAAATTGAGATTATGGACTATTTTTCTATTATATTCAATTACTTGTAGTTGGCATTGTTGCTTGCTATGCAAACTGGCCAGTTCACGCCGACCGAGGTTCCACTTCACCACCATGGAGACGAGGCTTTTCAGAGATTGCTGTTGCAGTTTTCCGAGGCAATGGCGGATGGGACTCCTTCCGGTTCCGTGATTCAGCTGTTTTGCCGCAGCACCCGGAAATTCTTTCAGGTCGATGGCACATATTTCTGGCGGGTGAGTCCGCCAGATGAGTTGATCGCCGCGGAAGCAGATGGCTTGCTGGCGGAGGACTTTCGCGGCCAGCGCTTGAGGGCACGTGACAGTGCAGTCGCCATGGAGGCCGTGCGGCAGCGCAGGACGGTATATGTGAATCGCGTGGATCCCAACCGCTATCCCATGGCTGGCGAATTCCACGCCAAGTCTCTCATGGCGGCGCCGCTGGTGGTTGCCAACGAAGTGATCGGCGCGGCCGTCTTTCTAAGCGCCTCGGATCCCGATTTCTTCGACGATGACCTGGCTATGAAGGCCACCATTTTAGCCGGCCAGTTGGGCAGCCTGCTGGAAGCCAACCGCCTGACCCAGCTTTCGCGCGAGGAGCACCGCCGGGCACAGATTCTGACCGAGGTTGCGCAAGCCGTGCACGGCATGCCTGACACGTCGACGGTGGCCGAGTCAGTCGCTGCCCATTTGCGAATGCTGCTGAACACCCGGCTGGTTTGCATCCTCCTGCGGGAAGGAACTACGGTTCAGTTGCACGCCGTGGCGGCGGAGTCTCCGCAATTAGCAGCTTCAGTGCGCGCTCGCTACGACCGCAAAGGGTTGCAATTCGCCGCTGATCTCAGCGGACGAGCTCTAGCTGCCGGCGAAGTGATTGCAGTTGCGATCGACCCCTACACCCACGCGCTAGGGGACTTGGTCCCAGCCGGCATGTTGCTGGCGGCTCCCATTCGCACTTCCCGCGCACAGGGCGCCATTTTGGTCTATCCCCGGCAGCAAGGCGCTTTCCGCGCGGAAGAAAAGTCGTTGCTGGCAGCGGTGTCGGGCTTTGGAGCGGTGGCCATTGCCAACGCAGAACTCTGCGTGACCGCCCGCGCGCAAGCCCAGGAGTTGCAGCAACTGCTGGACATTTCATCGGAACTGGGGTCGATCGGCAATCTTGACCAGTTCATGCAACGTTTCGCATTACGCGCCGCAGGTCTTCTGGGGTTCGACCGCGCATTCCTTGGTCTGCTGGAAGATGGTGTTTTTCGGGTGCGCTGGGGGGCAGAAGGCGGCAGAACCGAACGCCTGGATATGGTCCTTCCCGACGGGCCCACCACCCGCGCTCTGTTCAAGCGCGAGGTCTTCTGGTCAGACGACGCCTTTCAGGTACCAGGGGCCAACCGTGAGGCTTTGGCCAGGTTCAATGTCAAGCAAGTGTTGACCGTGCCCTTGTTGGACACGCACGGCGAAGTGCTCGGAATGTTCGGTGTGCTGGATCGGCTGGACCGAACCGGCATCTCGCAGTCGGATATTCGTTCCGCCCGGGTTTTGGCCGCACAAGTCGCAGTGGCGCTGGAGTCTACCCGCAATCTTCACTTGTCGGAGCAGCATCGCCGCCGCGCCGAATCCTTGATGGGCCTGGCGCTCGAGCTGAATTCCCAGCTTCAGCTTCCCGAGTTTGCCAGAAGCTTTGTCACCCGGGCCGCGGATCTGATGGAAGCTCCTATGGCTGCCCTGGCGGTGAAGCAAAATCAGGGATTGGAAATCGTGGCGCTACACGGGACCTCGGTCTCCAACGACCGCCAGGATTCTCTCTTGCATCGCCTGGAAGATGCTCTCACCCACAGTCTGGCCCGCAGTCCGGAGGCCGTGGTCTGTGGCAGCGCCGCCGGCCTTTTAGGCGACGATGTCACTTCCGCGCTCGGATGGGAAGACTGCAGCCTCATCCGGCTCCTTGGGTCTTCCGGAGAACTGGTTGGCGTGTTGTGCCTGGCAAACCGGCAAAAACCTTTAGAGCGCAGCGACCAGCAATTGCTCCAAGCGGTGGCGGCGCACGCCTCCATTGCGCTCGAAAATGCCCGCCTCTTCACCCGGATGCATCAGGCCAACCGCCACTGGATTGAGATCTTCGATGCCATTACCGATTTCATTGTGGCCCACGACCAATCGGACAAAGTCTTGCGCGTGAACCGCTCCCTGGCCGACTTCATCGGAGTCCAGCCCCAGGAACTGATCGGCGTCAACATGTGCGGACTGATGGTCACCGACCAGCAGACCCCGGCTCATTCCTGCCCCTTCTGCCGTTCCCCCATGGACGACGCAGCCGCGGACGAATACGTTCTCCCGGTGCTCGACCGTACCTACATTGTCGCTACTTCCCGGGTGCACAGCGCCAATAGCGAGGGCCTGCAAATCATTCACGTCCTCAAAGACATCACCGACCGCCGGGAAGCCGAGCGTCGCTACCGCGAATTGTTCGACAACATTCAGGAAGGCGTGTTCTTCGCCACTCCCGAAGGACGATTTGTCGAAGTCAACGACGCCCTGGTACGAATGCTCGGATACACCAGCCGCGAGGAACTCTTGCAGGCTGACATTCGCTCTCAGGTGTGCTTCTCAGCCGAGCAATACGAAGAGTTCACCCGCCAGATGCAGCAACATGGCGCCGCCCGGAACCAGGAGCAAACCCTGCGCCGTCCGGACGGAGCAGCCGTCCACGTGCTGGTCAATGCCTTCGCCGTTCGGGACGCGCAACGCCACACCGTGCAGTATCGCGGAGTCATACTCGACATCAGCGGCCTCAAGACATTTCAATCCGAACTGCATCGCGAACGCGACTTCTCCGGAAAGATCCTGAACCACACCCAAAGTCTGATTCTGGTGGCGGATACCGGCGGCCTCATCAGCTATGCCAACCGCCGCTGGTATGAAATGGGCTACCAGCAGCACCAGCTTCTGGGCCGGCCTCTGGAGGACTTGATTGCTCCGGTGCGGCGGCAGGCCCTGGCCGAAGCTTTTGCCACCACACTGACCGGCCAGCAAGTGGATAATCTCGAACTCCAGATCGCGCGCGACCAGGGTGTGGGACATTTTTCGGTGAATCTCAGTCCCATGCGCGACGAACAAGGAACTGTGACCAGCATCGTGGTGGTCATGAGTGATATCACCGACGCGGCCACCTTGCAGGCCAAACTGGTGCACGCGGAAAAGATGGCGGCAGTGGGCCAGTTGGTTTCAGGCGTCGCCCACGAAGTCAATAATCCTCTGACTGCGATTCTCGGCTTTGCCGACTTACTGCTCGAAAATCCCGAAATGCCCGACACCGCCCGCAAAGACCTGCGCGTGATCTTGCAGGAGGCGCAACGCACTAAGCAGATCGTGCAGAACCTGCTGAGCTTTGCCCGGCAGATGCCGCCACAAAAGAGTCCAGTGCAACTCAACGCCATTCTCCATCGCACCGTGCAGTTGCGCGCCTACGATTTCCGCAGCCGGGGGGCGGAGGTCATCGAACACCTTGACGAGACTCTTCAACAGGTGGTCGGCGACTCGCACCAACTGCAGCAGGTTTTCCTCAACATTCTCAACAACGCTTACGACGCGATGCGCGACACCGGGCGGCCCGCCCGCATCGAGATCCGGACCACCAATCGCGGCAGCCTGGTGGAAGCCACCTTCCGTGACAACGGTCAGGGCATCTCGTCTCCCGAACGCATTTTCGACCCCTTCTTCACCACCAAGGACGTCGGCAAAGGTACCGGCCTCGGTCTCAGCATCTGCTACGGCATCGTGCATGAACACGGAGGCGAGATTCTTTGTCAGAACAATTCCGATGGCGAAGGCGCGACCTTCACCGTGCGTCTGCCCGCCCTCGCGATTGGCGCCATTACCGGGGTGACCCTGCCATGAGTCTGCCCGCAATGAATCCAGCCCTCTTGCCTGTGCTTCTGATTGAGGATGAGCCGGCGGTGATGGCCTATGTCCGCGCCGCGTTGGAGCGTAGCGGCTACAGCGTGGTCTGCACCGAATCCGGCGCCGAAGGCTTGCGCTTGCTGGCTTCGGAGAAATTCCTCGGCGTGGTTTCCGACATGCGCACACCCGGCGGAGTTGACGGAGCCGATGTCCACGCTTGGCTGGCTAAGAACTCTCCGGAACTCGCCCACCGGATTGTCTTCATCACTGGAGACATCGCCAACGACGACACTGTCGCCACGCTGCGCAAGACTGGCGCACCCTGTGTGGAGAAACCGTTTCGTGTCCAGCAATTCATTTCAGTTGTGGAAAAAACAATGGGGAAAGCGCCGTGAGCGAAGACCTGCGAATCCGGTTGTTGATCGTGGATGACGAGCAGAGCATCCGCAAACTCTGCATGACCGTTGGCGAGGCCCTGGGATTCACTTGCCTGGAGGCCAACAGCGGCGAGAGCGCACTGGCTCTGCTCGAAGAGCAGCCTGCCCACATGGTGCTGACCGACATGGTCATGCCCAACATGTCGGGCATCGAGTTTCTGGAAAGAGTAAAGAAACTGCTGCCCCGCACCGAAGTCGCCGTGATGACCGGCCACGGTTCGGTCGAGACCGCGGTGCAAGCCATGAAACTCGGCGCTTACGATTACATTGGCAAACCCTTTTCACCGCTCGAAGAACTGCGCCTTTTCCTGCGCCGCATGGCCGAGAAAGTGCGCCTGGTGGAAGAGAACCAATTTCTCCGCGAACGCGTCGATACAGAAACTGACCTGCATGGCATCGTTGGGTCCTCGACCAAAATTCAAGACGTTTTGCGGGTAGTTTCTCGATTGAAGGACACTCGCACCCCGGTCTTGATCGCCGGCGAAAGTGGCACCGGCAAAGAATTGGTGGCGCGTGCGATTCATTTCCGTGGCTCGTTTGCCAGCCGGCCGTTCGTTGCCGTGGACTGCGGATCTCTGGTCCCGACCCTGATCGAAAGCGAATTGTTTGGCTACGAAAAGGGAGCATTCACCGGCGCGCTGAGATCAAAGACTGGTCTCTTCCAGTCAGCGACCGGAGGAACCATCTTTCTCGACGAAATCGGCGAACTGCCTCTGGAAATGCAGGCGAAGTTGCTGCGAGTCTTGCAGGAGAAAGAGGTTCGCCCCGTCGGCAGCAATCAGCGAATCAAGGTCGATGTTCGCGTGATCGCCGCCACCAACCGCGACCTGGAAGCGGAATATCGCAATGGAACTTTCCGCAAAGATCTTTATTTCCGGCTGAACGTGGTCACTGTGCATCTGCCATCGCTGCGTGAGCGCCGCTCCGATATTCCCATGCTGGTGCATTGGTTTCTGGATCGCTACGCGGAGGGCAGCGCTATGCAGGTCACGAATTCCGCAATGAAATGCCTGCTGCAATATGACTGGCCGGGCAACGTGCGCGAGCTGGAAAACTGTGTAGAACGCGCCGTCGCATTGGGTGATTCACGGACCATCGACATCGGTGATCTGCCGCCAACCATCGCCTCGGCTTCTCCCATGCACGAAACCATAGGTGTTCCCAGCGCGAGCGGACTCTCGTCCAACGATCTCGAGGACATCGAACGCGCCACCATCGAGCGCGTCTTTGAACAGGTGAAAGGTGACAAAGCCATGGCCGGCAAGATGCTCGGCATCAGCCGCGCCACTCTCTACCGCAAACTGAAACGCTACAACATCGGGGGAAGACATGAGCTGACGACGGGCAGTTCGGCGTTGCAATAGACCACCACAAACGGCGAGTCTTCCGAGGGGAGATATTCCGTGAGTTTCAGAACTGTCGGTGCCGCCTTGATCTTTTCAGTTAGTTTGGCGCGTTCGATTTTTGCTCAGGATCGGAACGATCGGAATGACCATCACCCGTTCCCCGTAAGCTTGATTCGTTTAATAGCGAACCCTAAGCTCTTCGATGGCCGTCGCGTGCGGGTTGCTGGATACCTGGACAACAACGGGATCGACCAGTCTTTCGGAATTTATGTGACTGAATCTGACGGTCGCAACTTTATTGTCACGAACTCGATTGACCTTCACGCTGAGCTCGCAATATACGAGAAACACAAGGGTTAGTATGTGATTTTCAACGGAACCTACCACGTTCCCCCACATGGCCCCCTGGCAGACTACGTGAACGGATACATAGATCACGTTGACGGCGTTAGAGCTTGGAGCAAGGGGGACGAAGCGAAACAACCCTGAGACGCATATCAATTTGAGACACCTACCCCTCCGAGACTGACGACATCCCGAAATAGAACTCCGTCGCATCCCATTGCCAAATCTACACTTAGCCCCAAAGCCAGCAACCCCCACTTTGGCTCCACTCGTGCACTCTCCTTCTCCGCGATGCGGTCCGGGTCCTTGAGTCCACGCTAACCGGCAGACTCAGGAACTCCGGCCTGCATTGGCATTTCTGGGGGAACCGGTGTCCAGACTAGGCGTAGCCGCCGCACAAGCTCGCGAAAGCTCGACCAACAAGCTGGCCAAGTTCTTTCCTAATGCCACGCCGGTGCGGATTCCCATACGCCTCACTCGTCTCGGCGATGCCACCAGCACCACCAGCGAAAGCACCATCATTGAATTCGGTACGCCGCAAGAAGTGTTGTTTGCTTCGACATTGCCTCTCGAATTCGCCGACAAGCTGCGCTTACGCAACTCCGACGGTTCGCTCGACACCGAGGCTTGTGTGGTTGCACTGCAATGTAATGGAGGACACCGGGCGGTTGCTGCTCGCTTTACCCGGGAAGTTGCCAACTGGATCGTGAAACCATGACATCACCTGTGAATGACCTCGCTACTGAGTGGAAACACGCGCTTGCGCTCTATCCTTTGTATGCGGCGTTGGGCCGGGAATTCGTCATCGAACTTCCCGCTTGCAATGATCTCGAAGCCGGTCACAGCACACCGCCGCAGGAATCCGTGGAACAGGCCCGGCAGTGGTTTGCCGACATGGACCAGCGCATCCAGGTTCATCAACTCCGCCAGTTCCTCCAGACCAGCGCTTTGGCCGGCGAAGACGCCCTGCGAAATCTACTACAGCATCACCTGCGCAAGTCTCAGCATAGCGATACCGACCGCGACAAAGTCGATTTTTTGCTGGTGCAGTACTTCTCACTCGCCGCGCCGTCTCGTCTGGAAGATGTCGATGTCGATGTTCAGTATGTCGCCCAAATGCTGGAACCGGTGCTCGGAACCGTGGACCTGACCATGCCGGACTGGTTGGCGCCGTTCGCCGATCTGATGACCGAGGCCAATGCCTGCAACCGCCTAAGCCAACTGCTGAGCAGTAAGGTGCTGGAAAAAAGCCGTAAGCTCAAGACTTCTTCGCAGGAGAGCTACTACACTCCAGCGGCGATGGTGTCCTTCACTCGCTTCAGTTTTCTGATGCGGCGTGTGTTCTTCCGCCTTATGCATGGCGACTTGAACGCCATTTCCGACGGCCTGCGAGAACTGGAAACGAATGGCGTCGCCACGCTCGACTGCCGCCGCGCGCAATTCTCTGCGGAAGAGCCTATCGCTCGCCTGCGCATGATCTGCCAATCGTGGAAGGTGATGTTCCACGCCGAGTATTCTTCCGGCCAGCCGCTGCGCATGTTGGTGGATCTTCGCAACGTGATCGACCATGCTCTGGAAAAGAACCAGAAGGGAAGTGCGCAGCCCGAGAAGGCCAAGGCTGCCACCGCGGGCGCTCAGTCTACAACCGCTGCTTCTGACGCGCCGGAATTTGAAGTCTCCCGCCAGACTGCCGACTGGAGCGAGCCCGATCCTCACGGAAACATCGACAAAACCGGCGGAACATAGCCCCCCGCCATCGAGCAGAAAGACGGCGAGAACAATCGTGGACCAACCCACCGTACTCATCATCTCCGACGACCCGGATTTCCCGCTGGTCATCACTAGCCGCTGGCAATCGGAGCGCAAGATGCCGGCCTTCACCCTGATGAGCAGTGACGTATGCCTCGACTTCGATCCCAACAATTTTCAGTTGGCCATCGCCGGGCGCATCCGCTCCCAGGCGTTAGCTGTAGTGATGGAAGCCATGGACGCCGCCGGCAAGCGCGTGCTGTTTGTCTCCGACGACGCGCGCGCCATTCAATCGGTCCGCGACCGCTGGCCCGGAGTCGTGGTAGTGCGCCAGCAGGAAAACTGGCTGGAGACGCTGGTGTTGGTGGCCGGCGAAGTCCTGCACCGGGCAGCCGCGGAGTTCCATGCCCGCCGTGCCGAACAGCAGAACACGCTGCTGGAGCGACAAGCCACCCTCGGCCGCTACATCCTCGAAATGCAGCACACACTCAACAATACCCTGACCTCGATGCTGGGCAACTCCGAACTGTTATTGCTCGAACCCGGCTCACTCTCCGCCGCAGCCCGTTCGCAGATCGAAACCGTCCGCAACATGGCGCTCCGCATGCACGAAATCCTGCAGCGCTTTTCTTCTCTAGAGAAGGAGCTGCGCGTCGTCGAACGACAATCCGGTAAAGAAATAAAAGCCGGCGCCCACGCCGCGGCTGCGGTATAAGTCGCCTCAATATCATCCCTCTTAACTCACCCCGCCCAACTCCCAACTCCCAACTCATTGCCTCTACAATCATTCCATGGATCACCATGCGGTCGCAGCCGTCAGCATCACCGGCACCTGCCTGGATGTGCTCGGTAGCCTTTACCTTGCTTACGATCTGTTGGGTGGTCAACACGGTCCCTTGCGGCTGCTCACGCGGGCGGTAACCTACTCGGTCGTCTTCGGAATCGGCTACGGTCTCGGCCTGGGTCTGTTCTTCGGCCTGGCCTCAGGGCTTGCCACCGGCATCACCATTGCGATCGAACTCAATCGGGCGGCGCGCGGATTGGATCACTATTCTTTGCCTTGGGAAGCGTTGTTCAGCGCACTGCGTGGGCTTGGCTTCGGCGCCGGACTGTATCGGAGTTTGGGCCTCGAGTTCGCGATCGCATTTGCCGTTCTCATTACTCTGGGTCAGGTGTTCGCCTATTCCCGCGGCATGCGTCCTGCTCTCGACTATGTTGCCTCTCGCCGAACCCACCTTTCACGTCGCCAGTTTTGGGGAACGGTCGTGCGCACCATCGGCTACATTGCCACCGCGCTTCTCTGCGGTGCGCTCGTACACCGAGCTGATCACGCCTGGTCTTTTGCCATCCGGGTTGGGCTCGTGACCGGCGTTGTCACTGGCGTCGGGATATTGGTAAACCCCTACATCGAATACTACGCTGACAACCTTCCGGAACGGCGGATGGGAGCCTTCGGCGTCGGGCTCATCCTTTGTGGTTTTGCCATGCAGTCTATTCAGTATTGGCTGTCATTATTTGATGTGCGGCTGACGTAGTTGTCAGGCCCCTGCTCTAACCTCGCCTTTGTTCGACGCTAGAGCAGGGAGGGTGATTACCAGTGGAGCTGTGACCGCCGTGAGCGCCGATTACGGAGTCAGCTTGAACACCACTCCGTCGTTATCCGTGCCGCCGGAAACCGTGGTTCCGTAAAGATTCCCTGTCGAGTCCCGGAGCAGAGTCGCTGTCGGACCGTTTCCATCGGATGGCTCTCCCATGAAGGTGTGCACCACTGTGAACTGGCCTCCAGAGGTGATTTCAAAAAGCGTCCCGCAGCCACCCCCACCGTTGCAACTCGCGTTTCCTCGCTCGTAAGTTGTGCCATACAGGTTTCCGGCGGCGTCTAACACCAAGCCGGCCGAGGGCCAAGCCCCATCCGCCTGGGCGGTGAAGCTGTAAAGCACAGTCTCCTTGCCGGCTGCATCGATCTTGAACACACTACCGTAGCCCCCGGCTCCGCCGTAGAAGGTGGTTCCGTAAAAATTGCCTTGGGCATCCCGAATCAACCCTCCCAGCGGCTCTTCACCTTGCTGACCGGTTCCAGGGAAATCGTAGTTTTCCATCCCACTTGCCGTTAGTTTAAACGCGGTTCCGCAGCCGCTATTGAAATTGCCGGAGCATGTGCTGTTACCACCCTGAATGGTTTCACCGTACAGCGCCCGCCCAGTTTGATCAAGCAGCAGGCCAGCGCTGGGATTCGCTCCGTCTGCGCCACCGGTGAAGGTGTGCAGGATGGTCTCCTTCCCGGTGACCGCATTCCATTTGAATACGACTCCGTCATTCCCAGCGCCGCCTCCCTGGGCGGTCCCATAGAGATTGCCGGCTGCGTCGCGAACCACTGGCGCCGACGGGCTCGCTCCGTCGGGCGCGCCCGTGAAGGCGTGCAACACCGTCTCTTTGTTGGAAGAGTTCAGTTTGAACACTGTTCCCACGCCCGAAGGGCCGGGTCCATAGTTTGTTGTGCCATACAGATTCCCGGCTGCATCGCGGATCACTCCGGCCAGCGGGCCGCCGCCATCGCTATTATCCGTAAAGCTGTGCAGGACCGTGAACGTGCCGTTGGGGGCCAGTTTGAACACGGTTCCGCAGCCATCCGGGTTGGTGCAATTCAGACCGCCAGCACTCGCTGTGCCATACAAGTTTCCCGCACTGTCCTGAATCAAGCTGGAGTACGGCCACTTACCGTCCGATCCACCCGTAAATGAGTAGAGCACGGTGAAGGTTTGCGCCTGCACCGGTCTCGGCGCGAGAATCGCCTCCGTCAGCAAGAGGGCGATTGCCAGAATGAAGATGAGGTCATGCTTGTGAGAGTGAAGTGTGTCATCGAACCAACTTTTGCTCATTTCAGTGTGCCTTCCTCCGCGCCAGATTGGCTTCCGACGCTGATTGCGTTGCAGAATGCGATTTAGAGCCTTGCATGCTGCGGGAGGTTGCCGTCCGCGAAATGTTCGAGGAACCCTAGGGGAAAAACGGTATCCGCTGCGTTCGTCCGCAACTCGTTCACAATTTTTTACTTGTTTTTACTCCGGGTTGGCACAGGCTCTCGCCCGTTCAACTATCTTTGCATTCGAATTCAAGGAGGCAGTGATGAACAGCAAACGTATTGGCGCTTATCTCATCTTATGCAGCCTGGTTGTCACCGTGCGGCCCTTTCCGGCACTCGCCCAGCAGAGTTCAGACGCACCGAAACCCAATCTTCAACAAGCTCCCGCCGAACGCGATGGCCAACACGATTTCGACCCCCTGCTTGGTTCTTGGAAATATCACCTAAAGCGCCGCCTGCATCCCTTGACCGGTTCCACGACCTGGGTCGAATTTGACGGCACCGGTGTCTGCCGCAAGGTTTACGATGGCGCCAGTATTGACCAGATCGAAGTCGGCGGTCCAACCGGCCACATCGAAGGCCTGACCCTGCGCGTGTACAATCCTCAATCCCACCAGTGGAGACTCTATTGGGCCAACAGCAAAATTGGCATCCTCGATCCACCTCAGGTCGGCCAGTTCAAGGATGGACACGGTCAGTTTTTCGCCCAGGACACCATCAATGGCAAGACTATCCTCATTCGATTTGACTGGACCAACCTGACCACCAATTCCCCCCACTTCGAACAATCATTCTCCGATGACGGCGGCAAGACTTGGGAAGTCAACTGGATTACCGACCAGACGCGGGTGCCAGATGAATCTGACAAAGCGCACTAACTCCACCTCCACAGCATCCTGCTCGCTGGCGTCGTGATCGGCCCTGCCGGCGCCAAGGCAATTCATGCGCGGCAGGCGAAGACGCCGCCCGGCCACGTCATTGCCGAAGTCGATGTAACCGACCTCGCTACCATGCGGGAGACAATAATTTGACAAAACTATCCCATCAAACGCGGGTTTAATGACGAATTCGACAACTTGGGGAACAGTTGTTTGTAGCTCGCCAAAGGAGATACAAGAATGAAGCACCCGATCTTGCTGGCCTTGCTGTTCTCGCTCCTGTCGGCTTTTTCACCCGCACAAACCGCCCCTGCCGCCGACCTCGCGGTGGCATATTCTCCTCTTTACATTCTCCAGGGCGATACCATTTGGATGAACGGCGGCAGCGCTTCGCTCGCTGTCAATGCCAACCAGTGGTTCGGCGTGGCTGGCGATTTCGGCGGATACGTCGGCCATATTCCCCAGAGTCTCACCGGCGAGACTTACACTGTCGGCCCCCGATTTTCTTACCGCAAATTGGACAGGGTCGTGCCCTTCGCCCAGGCGCTGTTCGGCGGATCGCACTTTTCGGAGTCCTCCGGAGGCATCACCGGCGGAGGAAACCAGTTCGCCTTTGCCCTCGGAGGCGGAGCCGACATCGCACTCGGCAGCAGCCGGAAATTCGCAGCGCGCCTGGCAGCCGATTACTTCGGCATCCGTTCCAGCGGCTCCACCACCCCTTCGCTGCGCCTCACCTTCGGAATCGTCTACCGCATCGGAAACAGGTAACGTCCCATTGCATCGCTGTTTCCGCGCGGGTGGCTCATTTCTCGATGAGGCCGGACTCCCCTAATCCTGCTCCGCCAGAGTTTGCACGTACGTTTTGCCATACGGATAGAACAGTTCCTTGCGGCCTTGCTCCCACGCTGCTCTGAGCTCGGGCGTCGTGATATCCCAATCCGGCCGGCATTTTTTCGTAACCGCACGCAGGTCCTGCCGCAGATCTTCCATCGTGGGCCGCCCCAAAAACCAGTAGCCGTTGTAGATCTTATAAATCACCAGCCTGGGCTCGAGCACAATCACGTGCGGGATCATGGGATTGTGGAGCGGATCAGTGTATTCGGCGATGTCGAGATCTTTTTGCACCATACGCCCCACGTCGGACAGAAAAGTCCAGTGCGCGCCGACTCCGCTGCGATATTCATTCGTCTCCGTAATATTGTCCGTGCTGATCGTCACCAGCCGGCAATAAGCAACCTCGAGCTCACGATGCAATTGGACCAACCCTTCCGCCTGCCGCCGATCCTTGGGGCAGAATCCTCCGCGGCTGAGCACCAGCACCATCGGATGTTGTCCCTGCAAGTCGGAAAGCTTTCGGCGTTTCGTCATGTGGTCAGAAAGCTCGTAGTCTGGGAAAATAGCTCCTGGAACCATGTCAGATCGCATAACCCGTCCCCCTCGAAAATTCTGTCAATAGCGAGATAGTAAACGATTCCCTCTAAACGCATGATCCCATTCCAAATATAAACTTCCAAACCGTGTCTCACTTACCCCCTCCAAAATGCTATTCTGGATATATAGAGCATTACTCGGAGGCGCGGCCCACCGGCTGCGCCTTTTGTATTTGCATCTTCGATTGGAGAATCAGTGAAGACTTCCGGTATGGACATTCGCAACCACAAAAAGCGCGGCCAATGGGCCGAACTCCGTTTCATGGCCAAAGCCACCGAACTCGGCTTTCAGGCCTCCAAGCCCCTGGGCGACGCTGCCCCCTACGATGTAGTCCTCGAACTCGACGGCCACTTCATCAGCGTCCAGGTCAAATCCACTTTCTTTTCGGCAAACAACCTGAAGCCCGGCAACTTTGTAGCCAGCCTGTTCCACGGCAACGGTCCCAACCGCACCTACCAGCAGTCCGACTTCGACTACCTCGCCGTCTACTACATTCCCAAGGACATCTGGTACATCATTCCCTCAGCCCAGGCCGCCGGCCGATTCGCCATCCGCGCCGTCCCCGGCGACAAACAAAATAAGTGGGAACCCTACCGCGAAGCCTGGCATCTTCTCCACGACCGCGCCCCCGCCCCGCTCCAAAAGCCCGGCCACTTCAACCTCTACGGCATAATCGAAGACGACTACGTCCCGCCACCCCGAGTAAGAAGATAGAAAGCTGAATGCACATGTGGGGCGGACACTCTTGTCCGCCGCTGTTGATGTTGGTGTTGTCCGTGTAGGAACTGGTACCATCGCCCGTGCGGCGGAGCGAAGCTCCGCAGCGCCTGAGATTCGTATCAGGGCATGGCTTCAGCCGTGCCGATACCGATCAATTTAAGCCGCGGGCTTTAGCCCCTGACGGATTCACCAGGCCAACGCCAAAACCGGGGCGCGAACCTGGTCCGTCCGCCCATGTACTAGCCAATATCAGTCGCGCGAAAGTTCCTCCGCGCTCCGTGCCGGATGTGCAAAACATCAACCTGCTTCTGGCGTTCATTCACCCGGTAAATCACGCGATAAACGTTAGGCTTGTCACCATACAGCAGATCTCTCAGCTTCCTATTTTCCGGGGTCGTCCGACAACGCTTGGGATGTACGGCGAGACTCAAAATTGCCCGTCTCAAGCCTTCATACCAGCGGCGCGCAGCTGCTGAGTCCGGACCGTTGATCTCGTCATGGAGATATGAGAGGTCCCGCTCGGCGCGTGCAGCGATCCTAACCAGATAGGCCACGGCGGGCCTCGAATTCCTTGAAGAATTCCTTTGCCGGACGCACCCGCCCTTCCTTTACATCTTCAAGGCCTTGGCGGATGCCTTCCGCCGCGCTGGCTCTCGCGGCCACATCCAGCAGGCGCTGGTACGCCGCCGCATCCTGAATCACCGCCGCGGCCTTGCCGTTGACGGTCAGCACCACCGGCCGCTTGCTTTTTTTAATCTGCTTAAGGAAATCGCTCGAGCGGCGCCGGAATGTGGTCAGCGATTGAATGTCCTTCGTGATGTCCAGCATGAAGGGAAGTATAGCACCTTTAAAGGTGCCGAGTTGAGCAGCACCGTATCAGGGCACGGCTTCAGCCGTGCCGTAAGAGCCCACTAAACCCGGGGGCTTTAGCCCCTGAGGGACCAGGGAGGGTGGGAAAGACGCTCGTGTGGGGCGGACACTCTTGTCCGCCGCCTTTGACTCTATTTGTGTGAAGGCATCCCGGTGACTGGCCGAAGTGACCCATTCTAACGTCGCGCCTTTTTCGACGTTAGAGTGGGGCCGTGGACGCCGCCGAAAGCGCGGTTCGCATCAGGGAAGTTGAGGAGCACCATCGAAGGGCACGGCCTCAGCCGCGCCATCACAGCCCCAAACCCTTGTCATTCCGAACCGCCTTAGCGGTGAGGAATCTGCTTTTCTCCGCGGACGGAAACGGCGCCGCCGCAAGCACGGTTCATATCAGGGACATTGTGGGACGCCGTGGAGGGCTCGGCTTCAGCCGCGCCGTCACCGATCAATGAAGCCGCAGGCTTTAGCATGAGGGCCACTGCGGAGAGAGAGATAAGCCCGTGGAAATCGAATCGCAAAGATTCGATGCCTGGGCCATTTTGTTACCCGGCCTGGCCTCTTGACAGGAAATGACATTCCGCTTAAAGTTCCGCCACGGTTTTTTCGAGGGGGGGGAAAACCGAAAAACATAAAGAGGAGGAGCCCACAATGGCTCGCTTCGTGTCGATGTCCCCTCATGCTGTTCCGCAAGTTCCCCTTTACCTACAAACCCGACACAGCGCGACCGCAGCGCAGCGCTTAGGTATTAGATGTTTGAGCGTCGCCTTCTTCCTAGGAGTCGAGGCTCTACTCAGCGGATGCGGTGCTGCGTATCATCGGGACAAGTTCTGGAGCAATACCTTCGGAAATGACACTGGCTACCAAGGCTACGTCGTCAAAATGCTTAACGAGCCAGGCACACAGGGCTGGAAGACGCAATACTACAGCGACCTCACAACGAAAGGTGTAACAGAGGATCAAAAGGTAGCGGACCGTAACCGCGTTATCAACGCGTATATGGTCTTGGCAGATGTTGCCTATTTCAAATTCAGTGGTGGGTACAACGATCAAATTGCCAAGTTTGAGATCGGAGCTGATATGGTCAATCTCGGGTTGACCGCTGCTAGTGCAGTAACCCCGCCGGCAGCTTTGTTAGGGGCTGCAGCGACCGGTTCCCTTGGTGTGCAGCATAGCGTCGAGAAGAATGCGTTAAACTCCCAAACCAGATTTGTAATTACCAATCGCATGGGAGCAATTCGTGATAGACAACGAGCGGTAATTCTAAAACGGGAACTCGAACCTGTTTCATGTCCCACACCCGCCGCCACGAACCCGAATTCTTCGGCCATAGTGTCAGACCAATGCTATTCACTTGAAGACGGGATGAGGGATGTCAATGAGTATTTCAACTTGGGTACGATCAACCAAGCGTTGGCAGACATTAATACTTCCACAGGGCAGATCGCACAACAAAATCGGGCGACATTACAAAGTTCGACACAAACGACTGCGGCGGCGACGATCACAAGCCCAAACACCGCGAACCTTACCGCAGGCACTGCGACATCTTTCACTGTGAGCACCTCTGGCAGTCCGAGTCCTACTTTGACCGAGACGGGAGCGTTGCCTGCCGGGCTCACTTTCACCGATAGGGGAGATGGGACCGCGACTTTTAGTGGTACGCCTGCGGCGGGCAGCGCCGGTAACTACACGGCTACAATCACGGCTCACAATGGGGTAGGTACCGACGCCACGCAAACTCTTGCCATTACGGTGCATTAAGTGAAAATGACGGCCGTGTGTGGGCGATGAGCGAAATCACCGATGCGCGTGAGCCGAAAACGGCTGTCAGAAGAAGGCTCGTGAAGCCTGACACAGCAGAGGTAGCCAACTCCCAGGTCTCACAAAACCAGCGGGACCTGGAGCGCCCGGCTATAATTACAGCCTGTAAGGATCAAAACATGGACGCCTCTAAGAAAATTGAATACCAGAAGCTCCTGATGAGCCTTGTCCCTGAGTCGGGTAGCAACATCGGTAATGTCACATTGCGGGAACAACTCCAGGAAGAGATCGGCAGCCAGGGAGACTCACTAACAGACGAAGAGTATTGGCTCCTGAGGGACTCACTGATCGACAGTGGACTGCTCGAACAGGGGCGTGGGCGCGGTGGGTCGGTCCACCGAACCCTCGTTAGCGTGGACGTGGCAGCGGTCGCGTCATCAGCAGAGACAAAGCCGATAGGGGGCGCCCCAGGGGTTGCTTCCCCTACCACGGCAGCCGAGACTCGCGAACCCGTCGAGAAATTTACGGAGTCAAGCCTTTACGAACCCTTCCACAACGCGATCGTGAGCGGTTATACCAAAGACAACAGGCTAAAACGGTTCATATCGGAGATCACTGCCCTCCAAGGACGACGCGACACGGGCGGACGCTGGACACGTCCTGACATGACCCTTGTGGCGGTCCGCACTTATCAGTTCACACCAGGGAAGAGACTTGAAGTAATCACGTTCGAGGTCAAACCGAACCTAGACAGCGCATTGGAGGGCGTCTACGAGGCTCTCGCGCACTCCGCTTTTGCACATAGAAGTTACCTTGCGGTTGATATTCGACAATTCAAAGAGCCGGAGGCCGAAGTCCCCGACGAACGGATCGTTCAAGAATGCTCCAGACACGGAGTCGGGTATATGGCATTTACCGACGTGTCTGACTACAACACGTACGAGATCGTGTCCACCGCAAAACTTAAAGAGCCGGATCCCGAAGAAGTTGACGCCTTCATCAAGAAGCAAATTGGACAGCCAAAGCAAGAGGAGCTGCGAGAACATCTGTCTTAGCCAGCACTTGAAGTGGCAGGGCCGTGGGGTACACGGCACTCGGGGGTAGTTCGCCCCCGGGGCAAGATAAGAAAAGAGGTAGCGTGCTTCCGATAGACATCGAAGAAATCACTGCGGCCCACATCGCATCCCTTGTAACGGACAAGGTCGCGGAGCGCAGAGCTCTGGAGTACAAAGAAAGACTTCCCGAGGGCACCGACAGTGCGAAGAAGGAGTTCCTTAGCGACGTTTGCTCATTTGCGAACGCATCTGGCGGGGACATTATTTATGGAGTCCGAGACGAGCGAGACAAAGCCGGGAAAGCCACTGGCGTTCCAGAGTGCATAGCCGGACTATCCGGTACGAATTTGTCCTCAGACCGAGCCCGTCTGGAGTCCATGGTCCGTGACGGAATTCGTCCCCGAATTCCCAACGTGCAGACTAGGGACTTTGACGTCCCTGCGCAGGGTTCGGTTGTGCTTCTCCGAGTAGGCAGAAGTTGGATCAAGCCGCACATGGTGACCTACGGGGGAACAAGCCGCTTCTACGCGCGCCACAGCACCGGGAAGTACCAGCTAGATGTGCAAGAGATCGGCCAGGCTTTCGCAGGGCAAAGGTCCCTGGGTGAGCAACTGCGCAACTGGCGAGTCGAACGAATAGCAAGGGCTCTTTCGGACGGAAGCCCCGCTCCCCTAACCGGTCCGGCAAAGCTGCTGCTCCACTTCGTCCCTGCGACCGCTCTCGCCGGGCAGCAGGGCGCAGGCTTTTGGCCCGTGCCGAACGAAATCAGAAGCCTATTCAGGCCGAGCAGCCTTGCGTCAAGCACAGCATGGAGGTACAACGCCGATGGCTTTCTCGTTTACAGCCTGAGGGTGGCAAACGGATGCGCTTCGTACGTGCAAATGTTTCGGAACGGATGCCTTGAGTACGGGGACGGCTACATATTGAACGTCGGAAACGAACGCGGCAGGCCTGGTGCGATACCTAGCAAGGCTTTTGAGGAGAGGTTGGTGGCAACTTTCGGAAATGCCTTACTAATCTTGAATCGCCTTGGGATCGAGGACCCGGTGTACTTTTCTTGCACCCTGATAGGAATCCAAAATTCGACGCTGTCTCGTGACGGTCTCGCGTTCTACGGCGATGACATACAGCACACGTTCGACCGCGAGGTAATCCAAGCACCGGATATTGAAATCGATCGAACCGAGCCGGCACCGTACATACATTCCGTGCTCCCAATCGTCGATTCAGTCTGGCAGGCGAATGGCTACGAAGAGACACCGTGGCTGCGGAACTGGGGCTTGGACCAGAACCGCCAACCAATTTCACGCGAATAAGAACTCCTTAGTTCTTAGCTCCTTAACCATATCCCGCAACTTCGCCGCTTTCTCGAACTCAAATCGCTTGGCGGCTTCGCGCATGTCGCTCTCTAATTTGCCGATGTAGACATCCAACTCTTCCTGCGACTTGAATTCGGGGATGCCTTCGACTTCGCCTCCGGTGAGATCGGTGTAGTCGGCTTCGATGATGCGCACCAGCGTCATGTCCAGC
>Ga0308309_10000261_pt1 | contig 36384 bp, 37 predicted proteins | sample HubBroMetageWFT5_FD_192491 | JGI IMG/M metagenome (GOLD analysis project Ga0308309, IMG submission 192491) | Warmed and freeze-thawed soil microbial communities from the Hubbard Brook experimental Forest, New Hampshire - Hubbard Brook CCASE Soil... | ecosystem: Environmental > Terrestrial >...
GGAATTTCCAAACCCCCGGACGCGTCGGTTCCCACCTCCAACTTACCGCCCGCCTGCACGAACTTGCGCACGAGCGTCTGGGCGTTTCGATAGCCCACCCGAAATTCCTCTAAGTCAGCCGGTTGAATCGAGTCCTTATAGCTAAAGAAACCGAAGCGCCAACCATAGCTGCGAACGCGCTCGAACATCGATAGCATGCCTAACGGCACGTCGGGCGGGAGGGACTGCTGTAAATCGGAGTTCGCAAGCAATTGCCCCGCCTGGTCTCTAAACTCAGCGACGCGATCGGTGACGGCCGCCTGCTCATACACCAACTCGGGCGTCAAGTAAACGTGGTGACTCACCATCAACGAAACAAACTCATCCACCTTGGCCGGCTCCATTCGCGCGAACGCGGTTGGGAGGTCGTGTTTCTTCTGCAACTCGAGGTTAGCCGGCGACAGCAGTGCGGGGGCCGACCCAGAGAGGTGGGTCACTGCGTCGCCTCCGGCGCGGATGAAGTCGAGAACGCCTTCATCGACATGGCCGAAAACGTGTTTCCCGCGTTTGTGCGCTTCTTCGATTACCGCTTGCAGCATATCCGGGGTAAACCCCTTCGAGAAGATGGACACGAAGTCGAACTTGTCCACGTCGAGCTGCCGGATGACGACTCTGCGAGCCTCCTGGGCGTTGCCAACCTCTAAATTGTCCGTCGCCGGCCTGCTGAGAAGAATCGCAGAGGTCGCTCCATCGGTACGCGCGCTCAGCGCATTTCCGGCCGAGTAAATTCTCGGAAGCCTGGTGATCTTGCCTTTCGCGATGCCCTCCCGCAGGGCCAGCATCCATTCGGCGGGGTTGCCGACGTCAATAACACTTGTGACGCCGTGGTTCAGATCCAGCTCGCCCACCCAACTTCGATAGTGGCTGTGGCCGTCGATCAAACCCGGAACGATGAATTTCCCGCGAACTGAGATCACCTCGGCGTCGGCGGGCAGCGCGGCGTTCGACCCCGACGTAATCGAGACGATTCGCGCATCCCTTATCACGATCACCGCGTCCGGAAGGGCGGCCCGTCCCGTCCCGTCAATCAGTGTGCCTCCAACAATCACTTTCGTGCGAGAACCCGTTCCAGCCGTCTGTTGGGCCGCCAGCTCCAACGTCTTCCCATTGCTGGCAAATAGGAACGCGGCCACCAGGGCCATCGCGGGCCACAGATCTCTTAAATTCATCACTCCATCCCCCTATCGTCTGAGCCGCCGAATCCTGCTCACAGGCTCAACGTTTGCAGGCGGCCGCGAGGGTCTTAGCTACATAGCGGCCGCCAGCACGCAACAAAGTAGAAGCTATCTCATAAAGAAGATGGCGCGATTGAAAGGTGCGGCTTCACGGGCTAATGACCCCTTTTCCAGGAGCCTGACGGCGGGGCTGAAGCCCCCTCCCGAGCGAGGCATTTGTGAGATGGCCTCCATTCAGCACAGTTATCGCTACCTGAGTGTAAGTGTAGAAACATTGGAGGTCCCGCCGCCGGGCCATGGCGTGAACACAGTTATGGGAATCGTCCCGGGCTCCAGAGTTCGATCGGTGGGCACATCGGCATGCAATTCGCGGGCGCTGATGAACGTCGTTTTCAGCGGCCTGCCATTCAATAAGACGAGTGACGAGCTGCGAAATGTCTGACCTGTGACAACCAATTCGAACGGGCTCCCACCGTGGAGGGCCTGCGAATTTTGGTTTAGCGTCACGGTGGCGACCTCGGAAATCTTCGGAACGCCGGCAGTCGAGCTGCTGATTCCGACACCCTCCAATTCAGAAAATGCGGGCTCATAGTCACGATGATAGCTGTTATCAACCACGTTCCCGTTCTTCACGACCTTGTCGATCTTCTCGATGTTGCGAATATCTGCAAGAGGGTCCGCATCCAGAATCAATAGGTCAGCCAGCCTGCCCGGCTGCAACGTGCCGAGTTTGTAGTCCACGTGGATCATCTGTGCCGGAAGCTGAGTGGCTGACTGAATCGCTTGCATGGGCGTCAGGCCAGCGTCCACCAATAGCTGCAATTCTTGGCACAGGCTCGCTCCAGGCAGGCTAGCCGATCCGCCCGAATCGGTGCCCGCGAATATCTTCCCTCCTGCATGGGAAAATCGCCGCACAAACTCGAGAGACTCCTCATAGCCGCGGTGAAATTCGTCGAGCACGGCGGGATCTACTAATTCCGAGGAGGGAAACGAGCCCAGGGCAGCGGAATAGCTGCGCAATTCACGAAAAAAACTCAGCGACGACAGGGTTGCCGTCAAAGGCACATAGCGAAGATTGGGGTTCATCAGTAAGTGGTAGTCCTCGGTCTCGAATTGCTCGGTTTCCTGCAAGAGGGCGGTATGTTCGTTAATCAAGCAGGGATTGATGTAGGTTCCGTGTTGAACTAGAAATGAGACCAGGGCATCCATTTTGTCCATTTGCATATGGGCGTAAGGACAAGCGATGCGACTATTACGGAATGCTGCGAGGTCCTCCGGAGACATGAGCGTCTCCGCTACGCCCCATAAGTGAGTAATTCCGTCGACTCCGTGATTTACCGAATCGTAGAGATTGTCGCTATGGCCGATCACAGTGAGGCCGACCTTGTGGGCCTCGGTCGTTATCGCCTGTAACTCGTCTCCGCTAAGGTGTTGATACACTTTGATTGCGTCGACGCCTTTCTCCAGCAACTCTCTGGTCAAGGCCGCTGCTTCCGCCGTGCTTCCTACATAGGATATGGGAGAATAACCGCTGCCTGCATCCGTGAAGGAGAATCCGGCCGCATTGCTTCGGGCATCTATGATATTGCCAGTCGTGAAGATGCGAGGCCCCCGCATCTGACCGTTTTCCTCCGCTCCTCGAGCTCCCAGAATCCAATCAGCCTTATCCCCCAAATCGATTACGGTCGTAATTCCGTGCGCCAGAAATAGTTCGCCGGTCCACCCCCGCCAGTGTACGTGTGCATCGAACAGCCCGGGCACGATGAATTTGCCTTGCGCATTGATCACCGTCGCGTCTTCGGCGGCTACCGTCGAGCGACCCGACACGATGCTCTGGATTTTACTTCCTTGAATCACGATCGTCGCATTACGAATGGGCGCCGCACCGGTGCCGTCAATCAACGTTGCCCCTTGGATCACCAACATCTGGGCTCGCGGTTGTCGCTGCTGGGCGATGACAGCACGCGGCACGAGTGACGACCACAGCATGGCCAGTACAATCGCTCGTATGTACATTTTCACCTGCCCTCCCCCCTCCGCGTGCATCTGCCCTGCGTTACGATTGCATCCTTGCCGTTAACGCCTCATTCGAGGTCATGCTTCCAACCGGCACAAACCAACCAGAAGCGAGTCCTCGCGGGAACTCAATGGTGCCCCAAATTTCGGCTGAGATAGGAAACGATCCGGTCCGACGAGTCGGGCTCCAGATGGGCATGATATTTGGTGATCATTTTGTCTACGGTCTGCTGCCATTGTTCTCGCGTCTTCCGCTGAGAAGTGACGACATTTAATCTATGGCACTGCCCGCAAGACGCGGCCACTTCCTTTTTCCCTTCGCCCTCCGGAAGCGTTGCCTCCGCCTCCATCCCCCGGTGCTGGTCCCCGTTTCCACTAGGCGGTTGGTCGAAGTCCCGATAGCCATGCGGCTGGCCCATGCCCGGGTATCCCACACCCTCCAATCCCAACTGTGAATTGTAGAAACGCCGCACGGTCAGGTTTCGCACGGACCTGAAAAATTCGGATTTCTCAATACCCCGCAAAAGCTGTTCCTGCTGGTCGTAGGTAATTTCGACAAAGCTCTTCCCGAATTGGGTTTGGCTCTGCGTGTCAAGTTCCTGCAGCCCCGACCCGTATATTTTCCGCATTTTTTCGGACTTTTCTACCGCAGCCTCGACATCGCTCGCGATCCCGGCTTCTTGCGCCCCAGGCGTCGTATCGGTGGGTATGATGTGGGATACGATGACGGCGATCGCCGTCTTCTCGCCCGCATCCAACCTCTCCACCTCCTGAGCGGCGGCAATGAGGCGCCAAGCTGGCACCAATGCAGCCAACATCGCAGTGCCCCTCAAAAGCGTCCTTCTGGAAAGTGAGTTGTCTAGCGATGCCATAGATGTCTCCGATTTCAAGCCAGTTCCCGCCGGTTGCGGATGATGTAGTCGGACACGCGGTTGGAAAGCGCCACAATGGTAAGGGTGGGGTTCACCGAAGCAGTCGTCACGAAAATGCTTGAATCCGCAATAAACAGATTCTTCACGTCGTGACTTTGGCCATAGGGGCTCACCACGGACTTCTCAGGATGAACTCCCATACGGCAGGTTCCCATGATGTGACCGCTGTGCGCGTGACCGAAATACACCTTTCTTGCTCCTGCGGCCTCCAGAATCTCGCGGCACGTCTGTCGCTCGTGCTCGATCACCCGATCGTCTCGCTCGGTCCTCTGGTGGGTCATACGGGCTACCGGCACACCAAATCGGTCCTTCACGTTGGGATCGATTGTCACTGTGTTGGCATCATTTGGGTGCATTTCGGCGATGGCTACAAGGCCCTGTTGATACCGATAGCTTTCCGCATGCCTCTTGAGTTCCGCCCCCCAAAGAGTCGGCTGCAAACCGACAAACTCGATTGGTGTTTGGGAGTCGGTGGATATTTTATAGCCGCGCGCAAACCCGCGCTTGGCGTCCGTATTATAAAAATCGTACGTAACGAGGTTCTCGATAGGATAGCCGCGAAAACTGTCTAACGGCTGGTCAAACACCCCGACGGCCGTTTGGGTTAGATGCGTCATGAGATTCTTACCAACCAAACCGCTGCTGTTGGCAAGTCCATCCGGGAAGCGACCTGATGTGGAGTTTTGGAGCAGCCTGGGCGTTTCGACGGCGAAGCAGGCCACCACAATCAGGGCTGCTTCCTGTTCTTGTTCTTTTCCCTCAGAGTCGAAATAGATGACGCTCTTGGCGATGCCCGATTTGTCAACGCGTATTTCGCGCGCATAGCAGTTCGCGCGAATCTCCGCTCCGGCCGCTTGCGCACGTGGAATGTGGGTTACCAAGGTGTTGCCATTGGCTCGAATCATGCAGCCCGCTGTACAAAAGCCGCAGTAGTTACAGGCCGGGCGCCCGTCATAAGGACGAGAATTGATCGCAGTCGGCCCGACAAAGCTATGAATTCCCAGCTTTTGGCAACCTTTTTGGATTATTTGGCTGGCAAATGAGAGCTTGTGTGGCGGATTCACCGCGCGCGGAATTTGCGGCAACTGCACTTCGGGAAAAGGAGTAGAAACACCCAACTGCTTTTCCGCCAGGAGATAGTCGGGCTCCAGATCTACGTAGCGGATAGGCCAATCGGTACCCTCTCCGTCAACGCTTTTCGTCTGGAAGTCGGTGGGATGAAACCGACCCACCGCACAGGTCCAGTGGTTGGTACCGCCTCCAACTCCAAAAGCCGTGTGGCCGCGGACGCCGATTACCGAATCCGTAGGATCTCCCGCATACGTCACAGGCATATCCCAATTCAGCTTTTTCGCCATCACTTCTACGTCATTCACGAAATCCTTGGCTGGATCCCAGTGTGGACCAGCCTCCAATACCACCACCGAGAGGTGCGCCTCTGCCAGACGCATGGCGGCTGTCGCACCACCGGCGCCCGCACCTACAATACAGACATCTACCTTGGGCATCATCGCTCCCTATGCTGATCGCTCTCGCCGCGGTCCATTGAGAGATTTTCTAGAGTCGTCCAAACCGACGGAACGGTTTTAATCAGGATACCTTTCGTTCATGGCTCGCTATTGTTGCGATTTAGCAGGACTCGCTGTTTCACCCCTTTCTCCGGAAAGCTTCGCATTCAAAAATCGGAGCGTATTCTTCCATAACTCCGCACTTACGTCGGGCATGTAGACGGCTGTCTTGTCAGGCTCCGCAAAGCCGTGACGAGCCTCTGGAATGAGATGGAGTTCCATGGGATTGCCGGCATCCTTGAGACCGTTGGCCAACATCCGGACCGCCGGCACGGGAATGCTGCGGTCTTCCTGACCGAAGTAGCCGAGCAGAGGAGCGTGAATACTGCGTAGCTGTTCTTCATCTACGATGACGGGGCCGTAGTAAACGACACCGGCGGCGAGCAGCGGATCCGCGATTGCGAGCTGCAATACGAAACCCCCACCCATACACCAACCGATCGCACCGACTCGATTGGGCAATACTGTCTTCAGGGTCCGGAGATAGTTCGCGGCGGCGAGCAGATCCTCGGTCAAATGCGGACGAAGCGCGTCACGCAGATGGAGTCCATCCTGGTAGTCCCGCGCAGTCCGCCCGTAGAGATCAACCTCCAGCGTCACGTAACCTGCGGCGGCGAGCTTTCGCGAAACCTCCGTATCGAATTCCTTAAGGCCGTCTATACCGTGGATTTCGATCATCGCTGGGAATGATCCCGGCGCAGTAGGTTCAAAGAGAAAGGCGGAGTACTGCCGGATTCCGCCCGAGATCTTTACTGCCTTCCCTCCGCTTGTCTCAGCGTTGGCGACCGGTGCGGTCATGAACAAGCAAATCACGGTAAAAAGAGAGATAAATCCTAAGCGCATCGGTTGGTCTCCTCGCTGGAAGTTCATGTCGGTCCGGCGCTCGGTTCTCAAAATTCGATGCTCAACTTCTGACCGTTCCAGCGTTGATCAAACTTCCGCCCGAATGTCACCATCACTTCCTGGAAATTGTACGACGCCTGACGCACCCTGCCGCCCGTGATCATCTGAACCTTGTAAGTGCCGGCACGACAAAGCAGCTCATCCGGGACTACGGCGGTAATTTCAGTGGGGCTAAAACTCGCAACCTTCAGTTCCACGTCCTGCCACATCACGTGGTCTAGTGCGTTGAAGTCTTGGCCCTTGATTGTGATCTTGAGCGTAGAAGTCCCGATGGGCACAGCGCTCGGCTGAACCGAAGAGATGTATGGGCGGGGCAATTGTCCATTCACAGGCAAGTACGGCCGGGGAATGGGCTCCCGATAGTCCGAATGAAATACTCGATCCTGCACTTTTCCGTGTTGAATTACTGTTTCCAGTGATCGCACATTTGCGATGTCATTCAAAGGGTTCTTGCTGAAGATGTCCATGTCCGCGAGCTTGCCTACTTCAACAGTGCCTAGGTTCTTGTCCTGGTGAACGAAGATGGCCGGGTTAATCGTCGCCCCCTGAAGTATCGCGAGGTTCGGGATTTGCGCTTCGGCCAATAGTTCCATTTCCTCCCATACAGCGATTCCGGCCGGCGCGTGATAATAATTATCGGTTCCCACCAAGATCTTGCCTCCTGCCGCTACGAACTTCCGGGCAAATAGCTGGTGATTCGCCAAAGCTTTTAGCAATTTCTCATGCAATTCGGGAGTGGGAGGATACGGATGAAAGGTAAAATCCGTAAACCACATACGCACGTACATTTCGGGTAGATAGTTTAGGCTTGGATCTCTACTAAGCCTGTGCTGCTCTAGCTCGTACTTGTCCCACTGAGGGTAAGCGCCGTGAAAAACTCCCACGATGTTGGGTTCGAGTCGAACCTTCCGGTCCACCATCAGCTTAATCAGATCGTCAAACATCTCCGGATCCTCGAGAGCCTCAGGTAACCCCAGTCCTCCGCTTTCACCCTTGTTTCGTGCGAGGTTCTGTGCGAGCACAGCCGGGGGAGTCGTGGCTGCGGCGACGCCGCTTTCATGGGCAATGGCATCGATACCCGCCAAGACAGCTCCCCGCGCATCGCAATCTCGTAAATGTCCGTGAAGATTGAGGCTCGCGTTGTGTGCTTCCTCAGCGGCAGCCTTCACTATTTCGCAGGTCGCCTCCTGATACACCTTTAGAAAACTCACTCCCGCGGCAATATTCTGGCGGGCGGCCCAGCGGGCTTCCTCGGGAGATTTGACGTTCCACTCATGCGGACCCAGTTTCCCGCCGATGACCATCCCGTCAGGAAAGATGCGCGGGCCAAATGACATCTGCTTTTCTCGCGCCTCTTGAAGAGAGAGGATCCAGTCCATGAGGTTGCCCATATCCATCGTGGAGGTGACACCGAAGTGAATGTTTAGAGCGCCGTCGTAATCGCGCGTATGAGCGTGAGTGTCCCACAGGCCCGGAAGCACAAACTTGCCAGTCGCCTCGATGACCTGCGCGCCCGCTGGAGTATTTACTTGTCCCGTCGGTACGACCTGCGTAATCCGTTCCCCCTGAACAACAATATCCATATTCGGAAGCAATCGTCCTTGCTGTACGTCAAGAACCGTACCGCCTCGCACAACCAAGGTGTCGCTCGTAGGCTGTGCCTGAGATAGGGCCCGACGATCCGCGGTCACAAGCACGAAAGTAACAAGACTTAAGCCAACCACCAATGATCGTTTGCCATAGCGCATCAGCCAAGCTCCACTCTATTTTTCTGGTTTACACAGACGCTCAAGGTTACGATTCGGTTTCCCCCAGCCCGAACGGGCGGCGATCCGTCGACTCTCTCTCATATCCTCGAATTGTGCGACGAGACAATACATCTGTTGGACCAATATTATACCAAATATGGATGCCGACTATCGATACTATGCAACATTGGTGCTGTCAAGAATTTTGTAGGATGCTAATCTCCGGTCGCTCGCTCCGACATTCTGTCACCGCACCCCATGTCACCAGGTCGAAAGGAAGGGAGACATACCCGTGAGCCAGGAGGACATTACAACGATTGGTAGTCGTGCCCGAAGCATCCAACGCAAGCTCAATTGCAGACGGGGCAGACATGTGGTATAAGGTTGGTCCTATAAGAAACGTGACTCTTAAGAGCTGCGGTCGGCTATCGAAGTTCAGAAAATGTGGTCTCTTGTGAGAGCGGATTTGCAGCGGTTCGAAAAACGCTTTTCTTCTAGAGCCCGACCGTCACAGAGCTTAACGCGGCGGCGATTTCGGGATGCAGCGAGCGTGCAACGTACTCGTAGCTTCCGGATCGGCGTTTGCCTTGACTTTGCGGAATTGCGGTACCCATACACGCCGATTCCGGTAACGAAAATGGCCGAGACTGCGGGGCGCGTCATCACGGTAGGTCTGACGGGTGCGAGCGGCGCGATCTACGCGCGGCACGTCCTGCGGATGCTCGACGCTGACTCGAGCGTCGGGCGCGTGTTTCTGGTCATCAGTGATGCGGGCTTGCGCTTGCTGGCGACAGAACTCGATATTGTGGCGTCCGACAGCAAGAAGCTTCCTTCCCTCCTCACCGGCACAGCGGCCGCAAAAATCGAGAGCCTCCCGAATCGGGACATCGGCGCCAGCATCGCGTCCGGCAACGCGATCGTCGACGCTATGATTATCGTACCGTGCTCGGCAGGGGCGCTGGGGTCGATTGGCAGCGGAATTGCGAACGATCTGTTGACGCGTGCGGCGGAGGTTTGCCTGAAGGAGCGCCGGCCGCTGATTCTTTGCCTTCGCGAAACCCCGCTCCAGCGAAACCATCTCGAAAACATGGTGCGATTGCACGATGCTGGCGCGACCGTGATGCCCGCGACGCCTGCGTTCTACTATGGGCCACAAACAATCGACGACATCGTCGACCAGTTTTCCTATCGGGTGCTGGCGCAAGCTGGATTGCCCCAGAAGAAGCAATATCGCTGGAAGGGAAGGCCTTGAAAGGACGATATGCAGACGATGGTCAGGCGCGACTCTGATCCGGAATGTCCGGTTCTGTTCGAGAGTTTGCGCAGTGAATTGTTTGGGACGAGGTCTGAGCGGTGGGCACTTCATAGTTCGACTGACCTGATTTACATATTCCGAGCCCGCGAATCCTTGGGGAGGGATTGACTTCGCATTTTGGCTGTTATACACAACCGCGGCGACGACGCGAGTTGAATTTGTGTAGAGGAACGAGGCATATGCCTCGATTGCTGGTGGAGAACAGGATCACGGCCCACAATCATTCAGAAGCACACTGAATTGTTTATTCTTTCAAAAGGAGGTACTGGGGATGACCGAGCGGCACATCGGGTTGAGTCGAAGAAGTTTCCTGGACGGCTTCAGCCTCTTCCTCGCTGGTGCGGTACCGAGAGCTGCAAAGCAATCCGCCAAGCAGAGCGGGGCTGCGGCGCCGAGCCTCGTTCAAGATTTTGGAAGCCTGGTTGACGATCTCGTGATCGCAAACCACATTTTGGTCGACCAAGGCGTGAACGATGGTTTCGGCCACCTGAGCGTGCGGCATCCTGTGAATCCGGACCATTACCTCGTAAACCGAATTGATTCGAATCCTGGGCTGGTCACGGCCCACGAAATCATGGAGTTTGACCTTGATAGCAATGCGATCGACCCGCGCGGACATCAGGGAGTTGGAGAGCGCTTCATACATGGAGAAATTTACAAAGCGCGGCCCGACGTGAAAGCCGTCGTACACTGTCACACACCTGCGCTTATCCCGTTTGGCGTTACGGGAGTGAAGCTTCGCCCTCTCTACCACATGTCCGCGTTTATCGTGGACGAAGTTCCGATTTTCGATATTCAGAAGGATTTCGGAATAACCAATATGTTAATACACAGCTCGGCCCAGGGCCACGCTCTAGCCCAGACGCTCGGGGATAAGCCGGCGGCTCTGATGCGTGGACACGGAGCCGTCATCGTAGGTGAATCCGTGCAGCAAGTTGTGCCTCGCAGTGTGTATCTTGTGACCAATGCCAAGATGCAGGCGGACGCAATGGCATTGGGTCGAGAGATCAAATTTCTCGATCCCGAAGAAGCCCGCAAAGTAAATCAGTCGTCTTGGACGCTCGATTTCCCGCGAGATTGGGAGCTGTGGAAGCATCGAGTCATGCTCCGATGCGGCTAGAACTGCGGAGTAAGAAGGCTGAACGGGAAACCCAAGGCCTCTGTCGAAGCCGCGAACAAGGGAAGTGTGCGTGGCGACCCTCGTCTCAACCCACATTTCCTTTTTGAACTCTGTGTAAGTGGTCGGACGATCGAGCCAACGCCCGTATTCCCGCGGCTCTGGGGGTAAAACAAACTATTCGGAGGCCTCGACCCACTGGGTGAGAAACAAAATCAGTCCTTTCAGCTCTAGCTCTCGCTCAACCCTTCTTTAAGAATCGATTTCCGAGGCTCTCTTGTCATCGTTTTCGCTCAAACCAACCGCGGCTGGCGCTGAGCCGGTTGGCTTACAACCTGGGAAACCTGTGGCGGTGGTTCGGGGCAATGCTGGGCCGGATCGCGCTGTTGCCGATACCCACGGGATAGATGGGCCGTGGCGCTCAAGCAGCGGAATCCGTCCACGAAGGGCTCGGCAAGAAGAGGTGTTGCAACAGTCGCGGAATATCGGGCAATTTCGGCGGTGCTGGTGCGGATCTCAGACCGTTGGGGGCGCTCCGTATGAAAATTGTTTCGCACTGTCGGCGAACAGCGGGATGGGTGTGAGATCGGCACCGTGTTTGAAGTCAACAAGGAGATTCCGACTGAAATGGGTTGCGACGGTCGCACGCTTCTTGATGCTTATGGGGCTTGCTGTTTTCTTCGCGGGGGCGGTGTGGGCACAGACTGCAGGGAATATCTCCGGGACTGTAAGAGATACTAGCGGCGGCCTGGTGCCGGATGCATCTGTAGTCATTCGTAATACTGCGACGGGAATCAAACAAACAACGAAAAGCGATGCCGCCGGCTTTTACGCTTTCCCGAGTGTTGCAGTCGGGCAATACGAGCTGGACGTTACACATATCGGATTCAGACCATACAAGCAGACCGCCATCACGATTGACGTGAATGCGAAGCTCAAGGCCGATGTAGGTCTAGAGATAGGCGCAGTGACCGAGCAAGTAACGGTTCAAGCAAACGTGCTGCAGATCGAAACTGAGAGTACACAAATGGGCGATGTCATTACCGGCCGAGTGATCACTGCCGTTGGGTTGAACGGACGGAGCTACACCGATCTGTTAGCGCTTCAGCCCGGCATCGTGCCGATGTCAACACAGACGCCGGATTCGATCGTTATGGCTGGCGTGACGGTGGCGATCGTACCTTCCGGCAACCTCAATCCAGGGAACCAATCGATTAGCGGGCAGCGGGAAGATGCCAACGGATTTCTTGTGAATGGATCCGACGTTAAGGAGGAGATGAACGGCGGTACCAGTATCATTCCGAATTTGGATTCCATTTCCGAATTCCGCGTGCTGACTAACAATTTCGATGCGGAACTGGGCAATTACTCCGGCGGCATCGTGAACGTAGTGACCAAGGGTGGGACGAACCACATTCACGGTAACGCCTTCGACTTCCTGCGCAACACCGCACTTGATTCGCGGAATTACTTTTCGCCGGATCGGGAGACCTATCAGCAGAATCAATTCGGTGGCACGCTCGGTGGGCCGATAAAAAAAGACAAGCTCTTCTTTTTTGGGGACTATCAAGGGACCCGGACGAAGCAGGGCCTGGATACGGGCCTGATTACTGTGCCGTCACTCGCCGACCGGACTGGCAATCTCGCCGACATGGCCAGCTCATTTTCCACTGCAAGCGGACCTGAGACCGTGAGCGGTGCGGGTTTGGCGGCGCAGCTTCAGAATTCGCTGGGTTATCCGGTTTCTCAAGGCGAGCCATATTACACACCGGGATGCGCAAGTTCTTCGCACTGCGTGTTCCCGAACGCTACCATTCCGAAGGCGGCCTGGACCGCTCCCTCCCAAAACCTATTGCAGTACATTCCGCCGCCTAACGAAAGCTCAACCACGTTCGCCGGTCAGGAGCCCGAGATAATCCGCGATGACAAATTCGGTTTTCGCATCGACAAGAGCGACATGCGTTGGGGGAATCTCTCTGCGTACTACTTTTTTGACGACTATTTCTTGAACAATCCATTTCCTAACAGTCAGGGCGGTGCGACCGTACCCGGCTTCGGCGGTTTGAACCACGGCCGCGCACAACTCGTCAGTTTGGGGGACAGCAAAACATTCGCCGCGAATACGGTAAACGAGGTTCATTTCAGCTTTATGCGAAACTCCAACGTGGTGGGACAGCCGTCCGGCGGACTGGGAGTTAGCCTAGCCTCCCAGGGTTTCGTGACCGGAGCGGGAACGGCTGGCATCCTTCCTTTGGCTCCCCAAATCGAAGGGGTCGAAAACATAGTCTTCCAGGGCCAGTTCGTAATGGGGTTGCCAATCACCAATCTCGCCCAGACCAATAATACGTTCACGATAAACGATAGCCTTTCCAGGATCGTAGGCGCTCATGACCTCAAGTTTGGATTCATATTGAGTTTCGAGCAGGTAAACGTGAATCCCGATGCGATATTTAATGGCACTTTCGTATTCGACGGCTACCAGACCGGCAGCAATTTCGCTGACTTTCTCGTCGGCGCACCAAGCCAATTTAGCCAACAAGACTCATCGCGGTACTATCCGCGCCACAGATACGCGGGCTGGTACGCGCAGGATGCCTGGCCGGTCAGGCCAAATATTACATTTAATTGCGGGCTGCGCATGGAGCTAATGCGGTATTGGTCGGAAAAATACGACCAGGTTCCAACCTTTATTCTCGGCGAACAATCAGTCGTGTATCCCGACGCGTTTCCCGGGTTGGTTTATCCGACGGACCCGGGTGTCCCGAGCACACTCGTGCCCGAACGCTTTCGATATGCTCCGCGGGTCGGCATAGCGTACTCGCCTAACCAGAGCAGCGGGCTTTTAGGAAAGGTTTTGGGGGGACCTGCGAAGACCAGCATCCGGGCAAGCTACGGGATATTTAACACGGTAATTCAGGGCAATACGATTGGCGTTGACGAGCCTCAGCCTCCCTACGGGCTGAGCGATACGGTCTACAATCCTCTGTTTGCAGCGCCCTACAACTTGGCCGACGGCACCCCGGGAATAACCCCGTATCCGCTTACGTTTCCCCCTCTCAACGCCAGGGCCAGCCATCCGAATACAAGCGTCATTTTCGACGGCGTTTACAACCCGCAATCCGGCATGACCGCACCCATTCCGGCGGATACCTATCCTTATACGGAGAACTATTTCCTTTCCATCGAACGCCAGCTGCCGGGACAGACCGTTTTGAATGTGAGCTATGTTGGCTCCGAAAGTCATCATCAGCTCCTCGTGTATTCTGCAAATCCGGGTAATCCGGCTCTATGTCTGGCCCTCAATCAGCCTGGTGTACTTGCGGGAGGCGAGTCTTGCGGTCCTGGCGATGAAAACAACGAGTTTAATCTCGCTGAAGCGTTCACATTCAACGGGGTCAACTATCCCGCGGGTGCGACGCTTCAGGGTACCCGCATGGGATTAAATACAAGTCTCATCAACAACAACGCGATCGGAAATTTCTACGGGAATAATGACTATATAGGCAGCATCGGAAACTCGAACTACAACGCGCTGGAAGTGAGTGTCAAGGCCTCGACCAAGCGTCTTACGTATTCGCTCGGCTATACGTACAGCAAGTCCATTGATCAAGCCTCGTCGCTTGCCGATGCTGTTGATCCCTTCAATCATAACCTCACGCGCGCGATTTCGGCTTGGAATCTGACGCATGACTTTGTGACGACCTACGATTACCGATTGCCGCTGGAACAGCTGACGCACCACGCTCGTCATCTGCTGGAGGGCTGGGAGATATCCGGCGTCACCCGCGTCACCAGCGGCTTCCCGGTTACTCTGAGCACGAACGGCGACAACTCCTTAGAGGGGAGCAGCCCAAACGGCGTTAACAATCGCTACCTGGACCTCCCTGATTTCACGGGAGAGCGTCTGGACATCACGAATCCGCACCGCAACGGGCTGCAGTATTTCAATCCCAGCGCCTTCACCGACAATGCCATAGGCACCGTCGGTGACGCGCCACGGCGATACTTTTCCGGGCCCGGGGGGTTCAACACCGACCTGGTACTGCGGCGAAATTTCGAAATCGGTGAAACGAAGGCATTACAGTTCCGCTTGGAATCGTTTAACGTTTTCAACCACACGCAATTTTTCGGTCCCGCAGCGGTCAGTGGCGACGTGGACAATCAGCTGTTTGGGCACGTAGTCAACGCAGCATCACCCAGACTGATACAGCTCGCTCTCAAGTTCGCATTCTGACCCTAGGCACTGCCACCTAAGACCTCTCGAAAACGATTACCCTGAATAGAACGATTACCGTTCATACCATCCCAGGTCCACTCGATGACTTTGTGCCCCTTCAACTCTGCCGGAACGGAACCTTTGTCGTCTGAGTGAATATGTACATTAACCATGCGCAGTTTTATGGGGCGGCTTCCGGAGACGGCGAGGTGAATGATCCGCATTTCGGCGAGACTGTGAGCGCGGCGGCTCCTAGCTTGGTCCAGCTCGCTACAAAACTCACATTCTAGCAGCTTGTTGAATAATCGAGTTTTTCAACCTGCGGTTCCTGAATTCGATCCGCTGAAGCTGAGTTGCTGAGGAGTGCTCTGAGTTGTTCTGTGTACTCAGCGGGGCTTGAAGCCAGCTGCGTGTCATGTTTTGGCCGTCAGGTTTCGTAGTCGGCAGCTGTTGTAGGCGGCGCCGATGAAGGTAAACAGCCATTCGCCTATTGGCGATCCTCCCATCCCGCTTTCTTCAGCATTCCCACGACATTCGTCCACCCGAGCGATCGCTCACTCGTTTTTGCTTCCACTGGCTCGCTTTATACTGTTCATATCCGCCCTTGACAGTCGCTGTGGCGACTATGATAAAAACAACGCTTATGTGCTGCAAAGCTTCTCCGGATGAAAATAAATGCATCAGCTTTTGATTCACTTCTGCGCACTCCTTGAGCACAATTCGATTATCGTCGCCCTCAGTGACTCGGTCGTATTTTATGAACTATTGGAATTACTGCATTTTACTGGCTTCTTCCTGTTGGTAGGAACTATCGCTATTCTTGATTTGCGAGCTATGGGTGTTGCGAGTCGAAAACAGGGTCTTGCTGCTCTAGCGAAGCAACTATTTCCGTGGATGTGGCTTGGATTACTCTTGACGCTCGCGTCAGGCTTTTTAATGTTTGCGGGCGATGCCACCGATTTCGCACTAGCTTCGCTTTTCCGCGTCAAGTTACTCGTTATTGCCCTAGCGGTCATAGTTGGACTAATTATTCAATGGAATTCCGCGCGATGGGGTCGAATGGAGGCCATACCCTTCGGTGCCAAGCTCTTGGCTTTCGTTTCGTTGGTGTTGTGGGTTGGCGCGATCCTTGCAGCAGTCGAAGTGCCGGCTCTCTCCGGTGTGGGATAACTTGTAAAATCTCATTTTCATAATAAGAGGTCGTGGCATCGACAAATGCTGGGGTTTTTTATGTCATTCGCCAAGTGGCTGCAAACCACGTGGTGGGCCGTCGACATCAGCAGTTCGCTATGGGCGTATCCGTTCGTCCAGCTCACTCATTTCGCCGGCTTGTCGTTATGGATCGGAACAAGTTTTGCACTCGACCTCCGCCTGGTCGGCCTCGGCAAGAAGGATCCAACAGGTGCTGAACTGGCGCGCGCTCTGTTCGTCTGGAACTGGGTCGGATTCGGCACAGCTATTACCGGCGGCTTTCTCTTATTTTCAGCGGCGGCGACGAAATATATTCCCAATCCTGCCTTTGAAATAAAATTGGGAGTTCTGATTCCACTCGCGTTGATAGCTCACATCGTTGTACAGCGGAAAGCGCTCGCATGGGGCGCGACCCGAGAAGTTCAAATAGCCGGGCGAATCGCTGGCCTGATCGAGATGGTTTTGTGGCTCTGCGTGATTACAGCCGCTGTTTCCATTCCCAGTTTCGAAATCCACTAGTGCGGATGTTCCACTCGTCAATTAGCGGAGTCATTGCAGTAGCTGGCATCGTTCTGGCCCTCGCCGGCTGCGACAATCGGCAAACTACCCACTCCGACGTGGCGTCGGCGGTGGTCGATTCGAGTACGACCGGTTCCATCACCGGTACCGTTACGCTACAAGGATCTTTATCAGCTGTGAAACCAATCGACATGAGCGCTTCTCCTGCTTGCGTGCAAGCGAATGCGACAGCAGTCGCGTCGCAGCAAACTGTAACAGGCGACGACGGACAGCTGGCGAACGTGGTTGTTTATCTCAAGAAAGGCTTGGCGAACTACCAGTTCAAAACGCCAAGCGAACCCGCGGTGCTAGTTCAAAAGAACTGTATGTATGCGCCACACGTCGTAGCGCTCATGACCAATCAGCCATTCGAGGTCGCGAACGACGATCCGACAATGCACAATGTTCACCCTCTTCCAAAAAACAACCGGCAGTGGAGCACATCGCAGCCTGCCGGATCGACGGCGCTCAAGTCCTCATTTGCGCGACCCGAGTTTGCCATGCCTATGTTGTGCAGTGTCCACCCATGGATGCGTGCGTTTGTTTTTGTGTACGACAATCCATATTTTGCGGTTACTTCGAAGACCGGCAGGTTTGAACTGCGAAATGTTCCGAGTGGCACTTATACGGTCGAGGCATGGCAAGAATATTTCGGAACACAAGACCGAACGGTAACGGTTGGTCCGAAGGAATTGAAAACCGTTTCGTTCATTTTCGCGAATGGGCGTGACCACCACGCAGAGTGAGGATCGTCGAAGATTCTATGCCATAGGCGTTGGCTGACGAGCTGGACTTTTCCGCGTGTCAGCGCCTGGAAGCCAGATGTGCTAGCTCCGTCTTGCGCTCCGGGATATGCATTGTCGTCAAGCTCGTGATCGCCACAAACGACATGCTGAAATCTCACCGCATCTTCCGTTGGCGTCGAATCGCTCAGATAACTTGTCGCTGCGCACCGTTTTGGGAAGCGCCAAGGTCGAATACCGATTGACTCCGTTATTATGGCAAGGAATGTATTGTTAGATTGGCTCTGCTAACCTCGCCTGAGAAACACGGGTTGCCCGGGGCGCGATCAGCGCAACGGATGGGCTTATGCTTTTCCCGCACCGTGCGTACGTGCCGAGCAAGTCGCCAAGCATCGGGTTAGGTTAGGCTTTCATATATGGAGCTAACCGCGCTGAATTGGCCATTGCTTCGGCTTTCCAGATCTCCCATGCCTTGTGGCCCCCGCCCGACTCGTTGGAGACGTCCACATTCGCGCCCTCCATTGGATTTAGGAACGTAATTTGGCCCAGCGGTAGCGCTTGCAGCTGTATCTGCGCGTTAACTTGGACATAAATCGCTCGATACACGGCATGTTTGACGCTCGGTCCGACCACCGCATCCCCGTGCCCTCGCATGAGTGCCACGGGCGAGTTCCCCAGAACTTTGGCCAGAGCGGCACCCTCCTGGTTAGTGTTCACCGTCATGCGGTTGTTTTCTCCTGAGACATCGCGAATGTCGAATACCGGCACATACTGCGGAAGGAATCCGGCCAAGTGCATTATCGGGCGCAGCGCGACGCCCGTGACACCGAACGGGATGACGGCCGGAGAGTGGCTGTGAACGACCGCTTGGACATCCGGTCTCGCGCGATAGATTTCGCCGTGTATGAAGCGTTCCCCGTAAGGAAATCGGCCGTTCGCGTTAAGCGGCGTGCTGTCCTGATCGAACTCCAGCATGTCGTCCTTCGTCACCAGGGCGGGCGCTTTATTCCAGGACATGAAGAAGTGTGCTGGTTTTGCAACCGAGCGCACGCTGACGTGGCCGAAACCATCCACGACTCCCTGCTGAAACAATATGTGATTGGCGGTCACTAGGTCGTCGATGCGCTCCTCATCCGTCGTCTCGAAGGGTTTATTGCTCGGTGCTGCCAGCCGTGTTTCCCCCTGTTGAGGAACGCTGGGTACGGCACTGAACAGCGATGCGGCTGTAGTCGTCGCGATCCCTGACAGGAAGGCTCGCCGCTTAACCTGCGGAGCCGATATTTCCTCAAATTCACGCATAGCTTCCTCCTCGTGAGATGCGATCTTCTTTGTTCTTCTATTTCATCGTTATAGGCAAACTCAATTCGCAAGCCGATTCATCGCCCAGCCGCTGGCATCGCTCTATGACGGGGAGTGCGCGGGGATGCCGATGATCCTAGTCCTGATCGATTCACACTTTTTCATCAAGACCCACTTATATACGACGAATGCATTTCCTTCAACCAGTCAAACCGAATAACCTAATCCCACATTTCCATTTTGAATTCTATCTACTAACCTTTGAACGCTCAGCTTCATCTATGCTTGTGCAGGTTTGAAGGCGATGAGGCCGCTCTGGAGGTGCACACCCCGTGGGTGAGAAGCCAAACCAACCATTTCAGTTCCTTTTCAATGCTTCTTTGAAGGTCGATTTCCAAGGGTCGTGTTTCGCGCTGATGCCGCCTTTGCCAAGCCGGGGGTCTACGAGGCGCAGGAGGAGCGGGGCGTGAAGTATGCCATTCGGATTCCTGCCAACGACAGCCTGGAAGGGGAGATCTCGGAGCTGCGGACGCGCCCGGTGGGACGGCCGAGCCGCAAGCCCATCGTGTGGTACAAGGGTTTTCTCTACCGAGCGGCGAGTTGGAAGAGGTCGCGACGGTTGGTGGCGAAGCGGGAGTTCCACTTCGGGGAGTTGTTCCCACGAGTGGGGTTCATCGTGACCAACCTGGAGACATCGAGCCGGGCCGTAGTGCGCTTCTACAACAAGCGAGGGACGGCGGAGCAGCGGATCAAGGAAGGCAAGCGGGCGGTGAAGATGACGCGGCTTTCTTGCCATCGGTTCCGCTCGAACCAAGTCCGGCTGGCACTGCCGCAGAGGATTGAAAATTGATCGCTGACGAGCTTGCAACAACGACTGGTGAAGACCGGGGGGCGGCTGGTGAAGCACGACCGCTACTACTGGCTTCTGCTGGCGGAAGGACATCTAAATCGGCGGCGGTTCGGAGCGATCGTGGGCCGCATCGCGGTGCTACCGCTACGGACGGGATAGAGCTGGTGGCCAAGGCAGCAGCGGAATCTGTCGACAGCGGGGTTGGGGTAAGGAGAGGGATTGCGAAAGTAGGCCACAAATGGGGCAATTTTGTGCTGTCCTGGTGGGGATGGCAGACCGTCGGGAGTGCTCCCTATGAAGCTCGCTTTAGAGTATGCGAACAAGCGAGACGGGTATTCTATGGCGCGGTTTTCAGAGCCAAGAAGGAAATTCCGGCTGAGCCGCAAGTCCAAGCTTACGCGGTGAGGAGACCGAATGAGGAACTGGATCGCAACGCTGCTTCTGTTTAGCCTGTTCATTTTGAGCGGCGTGGCCAGCGGGCAACAGTCCCCAGTCTTGTCGCTGAAGACCCGCATACCCCTGACGAAGGTTGACGGCCGCATGGATCATTTCGGTGTCGATGTGAAAGGCCAGCGCCTCTTCGTGACTGCAAATGCCAACCACACCATCGAGGTGATTGACCTACGAGCGGGCCGACAAGCGCACACGATTACGGATCTGGACACGCCGCAGGGAGCGTTCTACGACGCTGACACCAATCGCCTGTTCGTGGCCAACGAAGGCGACGGCACGGTGAAGATTTTTGACGGAACCACGTTTCAGATAATGGCGACCGTGAAGCTCACGGCCGACGCTGACAATGTCCGATACGACGCTCGGGGCAAGCATATCGTCGTCGGCTACGGAGGAGAAAAGCTACTGAATGGCAAAGTGGCGCGACCTGGAAGAGGCGGCGCGCTCGCGATTCTGGACTCCACAGGACAGAAAACCGGGGAGATCCCCACCACGGATGCTCACCCCGAATCCTTCCAACTGGAGACGACTGGAACGCGGGTCTTCGTCAACATTCCAGATAGCAAAGAGGTGGAAGTCGCTGATCTGGTGAAGGGCACGGTGCTGGCCTATTGGCCCATTACAGGCTGCACGGACAATTTCCCGATGACACTTGACGAACCCCATCACCGGCTGTTCGTTGCGTGCCGCATTCCCCCGAAACTCCTCGTCTTCGAGACGGAGAGCGGCAAGACGGTGGCGTCCCTCGAAACGCTTACTTCGGACGACATCTTCTATGACGCAAGCAAAGGCCGCATCTACGTGATCGGCACCGGCTTCATTGATGCTTTCCAGCAGAACGATGCGGATCATTATGTCAAGATTGGGCGCTACCCTACGGCGCCGACCGCCCGAACCGGCTTTTTCGTGCCCGAGTGGGGAGAACTCTTTGTTGGCGCACGTCACCAAGGCGAGCAAAGCGAAGAGATCCTTGTGTACGAGACAAAATGAGGTTAACGCGTTCTAGTAGTGATTGAGGTTCGACGACCTTCACTTTTGTTGGTTCTAGCAGTTTGTTGAAAAAGCCAACGATTCTTGAGTCTCCGAGAAAATCGAAGTCAAGACGTTTGCTTCCGATTCACGATCTTGCGGGGTACCGGGCCAGTGAAATCCGGTCATCATCAAATTGCCGATTAGCAGAGGTAAGAATGAATAGCTCATCGACTTCACCCCCGGCGTTTCCGACAGTCGCCCCTGCAAATCGCTACTAATATGTAAGATCCTAGTCATTTGCCAGAGATCGGCCATCCATCCAGGTCCCGCACCGCATATGCTGCAGCTCGAACAATTCGAAGGTCCTTTTCGAAGTTTACAGGATCTCAAAAAAGGTCGCGTTCACCGAAGAGTACGAAGTCGAGACTCACTGGGTGCTATGGGATCTCCCCTCGCTCGTCCATCCAAAGCCGCTTCCGCCACCACGCTGATCGAGCGGATGTGGACAGCACTCGAGACACTGCGGGAGCGAGTTGGCGGTTCGATTATACGGGACGCTGCGTAAGAATCGAAAGTATACAGAAGTCAGTCGTGTCGAGACTAGCTCGCCGGTGCAGCTGGTCAGCGCGAGTTGGCGGAACGACCCGCCAAGAGCTGCTTCAGCGTGAGAGTTTCAGTGCTTCGGTTCTCCAACTATCGGAGATCATAAGGTCGCTGACGCAGCACAGCGAACGAGCGTCTCTTGACAACGCCTTCGCTCTTATCGTCGGCACCCGAACTAATTCTGATCGGAGATGCCCTAATTGGTTTAAACTAAGGGCATCGCGGGTGCGTTCCAATTCGATTGCCAGTCTCGGAGAACGATGAATCCACCCAATTCGAAGTCAAAGTCGAAATTCCGGATTACACCCATCCCTCGAAGGCGCGTGTTCGAAGCGGTTGCCGATTCAATTCGTCAGGGGATTTTTGCCGGGACGCTCTTGCCTGGCCACAAGTTGCCTCCGGAGCGGGAAATGGCTTCGCGGTATCGAACCAGTCGTGTGGCTCTTCGTGAAGCGTTGCGCGCGCTTGAGAACGAAGGGATGATAGTCATCAAGAGGGGTTATGGAGGCGGTGCTTTCGTTTCCGACTTCGACAATGCTCTGAAAGCATTACGAGATTCTCTGAACACCGTTGTTAAGCTTGGACGGGCCAAGAGCGTTCATTTGACTGAAGTCCGTAGGATGTTGGAACCTCAGATCGCGCAGGTTGCGACTTTCCGGGCTACTCCTTCGGATTTGCAACAGATCGAGAATGTCGTATTGGCTCAGGAAGAAGAACTCAGAACAGGCGCACTCAGCCGCAGATACGACATGGAATTTCATCGCTTAGTTGTGAACGCAACCCATAATCCGGTGCTTGCTATCGTGGTTAACGCGATTAACGATTCCTTGCGCGAGTCCATTTTTCGTTCTAAGTTGAGCCAAGAGATGCGGGCGCGCGTCGTGGGTAATCACAGGACCATATTCGAAGCACTTCGCGACCACAACGCTGAGGCAGCTCAGAAGTCAATGACCGCTCACGTGCTCGCAGTGCAGGGCCACTTGGACCCGCTGGAGTCCAAGAAGCGCATTGTTAAGTGATCTTCGAGGTTTCGCTTATGCAACGCTCTGCGTGTCTCAGTTCTTCGATGCAAACGCCGATACCCAAGGTAAGAGCCGGATACGGGAATCGCGCTCGCCCAGATCGGCAGCGGTTTTGTGAGCAACCCCGATCCCTATTTTGACCGTGCGGCATTTTGGAAGAAATTAAGGAGAAAGCGGAGGCACGTACGGTAGCGTGCGTGCAAAAAACCACAACAAGAAAAAAACCAGTGTCGTGTTCACAGCCAGTTGTAACAACCCGTAGCCCACCAACTCGCGTGTCTTAATTTTCAGAATACCGACCAGTGGAAGCATCCAAAACGGATTGATTAAGTTCGGCAACGCTTCCGCGGCATTGTAAACCTGTACGACCCATCCCAGGTGAACGCGCAAATCCTTCGCCGCCTGCAGTACGTACGGTGCCTCGATGATCCATTTGCCACCTCCCGATGGAACGAAAAGCCCAAACAGAGCCGAATACATTGCCACTAGGAGCGGAAAGGTCCCGTGCGAGGACACGCGCACGAAGAAGTGCGCCAGGTCCCCCGCGATTGGCGACATCGTGACGATCCCGAAAATCCCCCCATAGAAGGGGAACTGGATCATCACGCCCGCTGTCCCGGGCACGGACTTGTTTACCGCACTGGTAAACGACCGCGGACGGCGGTGCAGCAGCAACCCCGCCATAAGAAAGAAACAATTGTACGTGTTCAAATCCAGGGCCGCCATTGGCCCCTTCCCGGCGATCACCTGCGCAAGATAAGCGAACCCGATCGCGCCGATGACGATCGAGAGCGCCGGTGTATACTCGAGCCATTCCGCGGGTGTGCGCGGAGGATTCACCTTCTCGATCTCAATCCCTTCGGTGACGCCGAACGACTCAGCCGTCTTGGCCGAATTTTTCGGGGCGGAAAAGTACGCGACGCTGGTTGAAACAAGTATAAGGATCGCGGCCGTTGCGAGGCTCTGCCACGTGTAGATCGTCTGGCTCAGCGGAATAACGCCGCTGATTTTGAGCAGTCCCGTCGGGATAGAAGACGCGGTCGCCATCAGGAGCGCTGCCGACGACGAAAGCCCCAGCGCCCAGACGGTACCGTTGCCCAGATAAGCCGCCGCGCCGATCGCGCGATAGTCGACTCCGCGCACATGCCGCACAACTTCGCGCGCCAGGACGCCAGAAAAGATCAGGGCGAATCCCCAGCTGATCAGAGAAGTCATCATCGAGAAAAACGCCACGAACGCTACAGCGTGCCGCGGCGTCCTGGGAATGCGCGCCAGTCTGCGAATAAGCGCATACACAGGCGGTGAGGTCGCCACGACGTATCCGCCGATGATGATCATCGCCATCTGCGTCGTGAAGGGAATTAAGCTCCAGAACCCTTGCCCGAAAAATTGCACCAGATTCCGGACAGGAGTACCGGCGGCCAGTCCCGCCATAAACACAGTGAACAACGCGAGCAGCGAAAAAACAAACGAATCCGGGAACCAGCGCTCTGACCAGTCCGCTAGCGCGATGCCGACGCGCGCGAGTGGACCCTCGGGAACCCGCCTCTCAGCGACGAAAGTGCGCGCTGGCTCCATCGCCGAGCTTGGATTCTCGACCATTTAGACAATTTGTGCGCGAATGCTTATTACGCGACTTGCGCAAAGCGTCTCGCAAAGTCGAATGTCGCAAAAGCCAAAAATGTTCGTCCCATAGTGCTCTTACGGCTTAGTAGCCTTCGAGCGAGAACCGAAGAACACCTGTCACGACCTGGCATGGTTTCTCTTGTAAGTGGCTGCTCTTCCAACGAGTACCGCGAAGGGATTACAAAGTTTGGTTGAATAACCAGCGATGAGGTCCTTTCCCAGGCCGTTGGTCACGATGTTGGGCCGCATGTGGCTTAACCCTCGCGCTGAGTTTTCAGCTCGCCGAAGTGGCCATGCCGGGTTTTTGGCCTTTCCCGTTGCGCGTGTCGCCGCCGAGGTGGCCGGCCGGATCGTGCTTCTCATAGTCCCGCGATCTGTCAACTCGGCTTACACGGTCCGCTGTACGATGGCCTCGATTCAGTTTGTTGAGCGGTTCGTTTTCGCCGATAATATCCTAGAGTTTCTTGTGCTTGATTCGAAGTTCATCGATCCGCTTATCGTCGATAGCGGGATTCTTATTCTTCTATTCTCGTGGCTGTTTACACTGTTCTCATTTTACATCCGCGGCAGGCTTCAGAACCTTTTGGTCAAAGTCTTGCCATTCTTCTTTCGTACAATAATATTCCTGCAGCTTCCAATCCGGCTTGAATTTGAAGTTTCTCTTGACGCCGTCCCATGCTGCGGTTCCCCAAGCTTTGGGATCGGAGAAGTCCATGCTGAGCTCCATATCGTCATACGACACGCGTTTGTAGCGCTCCACGAGGTGGAAGGCGTCGCTCATGCGATGAGATGAATCGATATCGACGAAGTCCTTGCCGTTAAAACCGATTGTGTCGACAACCAATGTATCACCGTCCCACTTGCCAACCGAGTTTCCCATGTACGTTGATTCGAGATCCTTCGGATGTTGCCCATCCATCCAGATTACCCGCCACTCGCGATGGTATTCGAAAAACTGGAAAATCCGGCCGGGGACTTGAACGAACTCCATCGGGTTCGGCTCACTATGAAGCGCAGGTACACCAATGGGATCGCAGTTCTGACCTGGGTACGCTCCGGTTGGCACTGAGTGGCTCCCGTGTGAGACGCCTTCCTTGAAAACCAGGTTCGCCTCAGCCCATGGCGTCAAAGGAGGTTCTGGATAAGAGTAAAGTAAGCCTCTGATTGATCCTTTCTTATCGGAAGTTTGCGAAGAACTGACCTTTACTCCACCGCTCCCGGGACGGTAGCCGTACCACACCCCGGACAAGTCATGGGGATCGAAAGCCTTGGGCTTTGTCCCTTCCGACTGCGCTGCGGTTCGCGTCAGCACAGCGGGCGAGAAAAGTAGCGCCACTGCCAGCCAAAATATCACACCCGCAAAGCGATTTTGCATTTCGAAACCCCTCCCCGTAGTTCGCGCCTTTAGTCAACTTGCGGCGCAGGGTAAAGTTCTTTCCCATTCGCAAACACTACTTTAACCAAATATCCCACCGTCGAGCCGTTCTTGGCGGGATGAAGGTAGACGGTCACCTGGTCGCCTGGTTTAAGACTTTCCTTGGTCCAGCCGAGCTCGACAAGTGCCCGCGGATTGTGCGTTTCCACACTCCAGTGCTGAACGTTGCCCTTATCGTCGTTGGCGTCAAAGGAGAGAAGGGAATGGGGATTCCGGAGTTCGAAGCTTGTGACCGCCCCTTTTAGGGCGAGTGTCTTGCTCATGTCATACGCTGCTACCCCGTGATGGGCCGACACCGGGGTCGAAACGACGACGAGCAGACCGACCAAGACGGCGATACAAGCTGTCGATCCATGGCGCATATCACATCTCCCAGAAGGATTGTTTTATTGTCATTACCCTACGACCGCTCAGCGCTCCAATGCTAAACGCAACGCCAACTTTTGGCGACTTGCATGATTTGAATGCAACTCATCTGCCAAGTTCTATCTCCAATTCTTGATTATCCTCACACGCCGCCTCAATAGATTTTCGCTTCAGGATATGTGACGGAGACCGCCTCGGCCTGTTCGCGATATCCGGAATGTGATCGCGCTCCTCTCCGTTCTTGCGTCGCGTGCGCGAGGCCCGCTAGGCCGTCCACGGGCCGAGGCTGCGTTGGCTGGCCCGGCATCGGTTGGGCGAGTCACACTGTATCTGAAGCATTGTGCTCGTGCTGAACTAATCCCGGCAGCCCTTCCGAAGATGGGAAGACGATCCGCAATACTTGCGTCGTTCGGACCCCGGCAACCAGAGCCTCTATGGACCAACATCATACCACTCTCCAACGAATACTACGAACTCTTGCTGATGTCAAGAAAATCCACCGCTTGCCGCTACGGGACCTGCGACAAGCAGTCTTCAGTGTAGCGAAAGAGGTCGGTCTGTCGCCTTTTTCCGCTGCTCATCTATGCGCTGCCTATAAGCGTCAAATTTCGGAAGTTGGTCGGGGGTCAGGATTGCCCGGATGCGTGTAGATGCTTGCTGACGAAGTTGTTCGCGTTGCGCATCGGCGGGAGCATAGGCCGCACGAATCTGCGCTCTGGTGTCATCCACGATGGCACTCAGCTCCTTTTGTTGATCAACTGACAATTGCAGTTCGTCGGCCAAGTCACTGATGATTTGGTGCGAAGACGACCTCGGGGGACGCGCGGGGTCCCACATGTGCTCCTCCCAAGCACGACTCCCTAACCCGCCGAACAGGATTCCGAGCACAAACACGACCAGCATGAGGATTGCTGCGGCGCTCTTGGTCCTGATGTTTTCCATGATCTTCGATCGTAAGAGAAGATCTTTCCGGTGGCCGTTAAGCAGCTCCCGATGTGCCAGCGGTCAGGTCTTGAAGAACCTACCGAGCTGCGCTGGAAACAGCTCCTCGATCTGCACGGGACGCTTCGTAACGCCCTGCTCATGGCAGTACAGGAGAAACGCGCCGAGCGTGTGCCGATTCGGCTCGATCCCATAAGGCCAGAAATCATCGCCAAACATAGCCCGAGCCTCATCCGCCCTCTCGTGCGACCACGGGATCGGGATCCGCGATTTCAGTGAGCTCGAGAGATATCGCAAGCTATTGTCCTTTGCTTCCTCAAAGGCTTCGAATAGGTTCATAGCGATCCAGGGGTGGTGGTCAAGCGTTGCCGCCTTGATCACGATGACATGCATGATGGGAAATATGCCTGTCTCGCGGTAGTATGCCTCCTCCAGTGCATGATGGTCCGGCCACAAGCGAGATATTCCCGGGTTTCTGGCCGTGAAGGCGCTAGGTTCGCGGGCGGAGATGACGGCATCAAGATCGCCGGACAATAACATCTCGTTGAGCGAACGGTCATGAATATGCTCGATCATCACACCCTCAGGGAGCGATAACGGGACCTTCTCAATGCGTCCGGGCTGGTTTACACCCGCTTGTACCCAGTGAATGTTTCGGAGCGGGACGCCACACTGATGCTGCAGATAGGCGCGAGCATAAATCCCGGCCGTCTGTGCCCACTCCGGAATTCCAACGCGTCGACCCGCGAGATCGCCGGCGCATGAGATTCCCGCTCCACTCGCGACGTAAAATGCCGATTGGCGGAACATGCGCGACGGAAATACTGGTATCGCGCGGAACGGCGCTACGCCGGATCCGACAAGCGACACGTACTTCGCCATAGAGAACTCTGCAACATCCCATTCGACAAACGATAGCATCCGGAAGAAGATCTCTTCCACGGGAAGATCGACCGTAGCCAGACGAATACCTTCCGTACGAACCCGCCCGCGCAAAAGGTCACTCACATGCTCGTAATAGCTGATTGCCAGCGAGAGTTCAATCTCAGGCACGAACATTCCTCCGACAGGTGCATCCTTAAGGACGGTCAGAGCTGACCGGCTACTTGATCAGATGTCCCCATTTCTCTAACGTCCTGCCGCGCAATTCGGGACTCGATTCCGCTACGGCGGGAAAGTCTTTTATGGATTCATAGGGACGACAAGCAACGAGGATCGCTCGTGAATTGTGCGCGCCGTTCTTGCGCGGGTCCAGCGGGCCGCTCCACGCCTGTCTGATGAAATCGATATCCTCCACAGGGTCACAACGGGTGGACATCGCCCAAATGACGTCGAACGTGTTGGTCGGGTCAATATCTTGTTCAACCACCACTACAAATCGACCCAAATAGTTGCCGGCGTGGACATTCGCCGCTAGCATGGCGGCTTGCTTCGCATGGCCGGCGTAGGCTTGCTCGATAGAAATGATGTTGAAAAGCCGCCCGCCTCCGGCCTCGTGGCACCACACCCCTCGCACGCCCGAGAGCCCTGCCTTCTCGACCTGATCCCAAATCATCGCCGATTTGATGACGCATTTGCTCAGTGAGTAGTCCGAGGGCGGACGCATGGGGCACGCCATCGTCATAATGGGCGCATTGCGATAATAGACGCGCCTTACGCGCACCACGTTGTCTTCCCTCATCGAGCTGGCATAGTAACCGGTCCATTCACCGAAGGGCCCCTCGGAGCGCAGATCGTCGAGGAGTATTTCTCCCTCCAGCACGATCTCGGCTTGTGCCGGCATCGGCAATCCATGAAGTTCGCTATTTATTGTTTCAAACGGTTCCCCGCGGTGGCCACCGGCATGAGCAAATTCCCCGATCCCGTAGCCCACCTCGTTGCCGGAGGAAAGGAACAGTAACGGGTCATGGCCACAGCAGATTACCACCGGGCAGTTTTTGCCTTGCTTGAGGTATTTCTCGCGAATGAGGCGCCCATGCTTGCCGGGTGACATCCACAGGCCGAGAGTGTTGCGATCGTGTACCTGAGCCCGGTAAGTGCCGATGTTTACCCATCCGGTGTCCGGATCCCGCATTATGACGAGATCGGCCGTACCGATATAGCGCCCGCCGTCGAGCTCATGGAGAAACGGGACCGGGAACTTAAAAAGATCAACCGCGGCATCGCGGTCTACGTTTTCCAGCACCGGGCCAGTATTGATAACGACATTGGGAATAAGCTGGAATTGCTTCATTCGGTCGCGATAGGCGCGCACGACGTCGAGCGGGTGTTTCGGCGTTGGCAGGCCGAGTGTCAGCGCCAATCGAAGCGGTGAATTCGTCATGCCCGACAGCACTCGGAAATCCGCCGAGTAGCCTGGGATATTCTCGAAAAGAATGGCGGGCGGGTTCTCGGGCCGCGCGTGATAGATCATCTCGGCAACCGCACCCATCTCCAAATTCCAATCGACACCGGAGATCCGCAGCAGCTCGCCGACGCTACTGACTCGCTCGATCCAATCCCGCAAGTCCACATGCGGCTTGCTAAACTCACCCGCATACATTGAATTGCGCAGTGCACTCACGACCTACCTCCTTACGTTACTTCCAGATAGGGGCTAGGAAACAGACGAAGATCGTGACGACAAATATCTGCACGAGTCCCCAGAACAGACCAATACGAAAGACTTCACGATCCCTCCCCGTAAGATTCACGAGCGATGCCGCAAAGCGAATGAGCGGCGGTTTGATCCCGTTTGTGGGCCCCATGGCCACCAGATTGACCAGGCCGAGCAGTAAAACCAGCGGAAGACCGAGGCGCGCCGCAGGAGTCAATTGCATTCGAGAAAAAAGGAAAACGGCGGGTGTTCCTTGACCGAACGTCATCCCTCCGAGGAAGATCAGGCCGGATTCAAGTATCTCGTAAACCAACTTTCCTCGGTTGGAGAGCATTTCGCCTAGGAATGCGATCTGGCCGGTATAGCTCATAAGGTAAACGGTCGCGCTGCCAAACAGAAGTGTGATCAGGCTTGAAGCAGCATGCCGGGTTCCGAAAGCGATGTCCTTTAGGGGGTTCGAGTCTTTCAGACGAAAGAGGTAGCAGCACGCTACTGCGATGAAGATCGGAAAGGCCGGGGCCGCAAAGATGCTGACTTTGACTCGGCTAAACCCCCAGGCAGCAAACGACACTTCAAAATGAGCCAGCAGTCTTGTCACAGCAGGAATCAATATAACAAGGGCGTACGCCATCGCCAGTAGTAGCGGTGCGAAAGACCTGAAGATGGTTGACGCCGAGCGCGAGGAATGGCCCTGGGCCGAGCTCGAACTTCCACGCGAACCGGACGCTCCTTCCACACTGTCGGAAACCTCTCTATGCCGAGCCACCTTTCGGTACAAAAACAGAAACACTAGGGTGATCGTCGCCCCCGACATCAGGGTTAAATTGTGATACTGGGGCCAAATCTGTGTGAAGAGGACAAGGCCGGCGACATTGCTCAGCGAGAAGAGCCAAAAGAGAATCTGGCCCTGCCTACCAAAGAACCGGATTCCCAGAATCCTAAACGTTCCGAAAATCGAAACGAAGACGAGCGGAATCGCGAGCAGTCCGGACGCGTGCGCGATTGCCGAAACCGGAACGCCCGTCGCCGCACTCGCAACTTCCGCTCCGATGAACCAAGCGGCGAACGGGATGCACCAAGAAACAAAGGTCAGATAGCCGGCTGCTGATTGGACCCCATCGAAGCCAAATTCTGCCAAACCAGGAATCGCTACTGAGTAAACCGCGTAAAGATTAAAGGTTCCTACGACTCCGCTTAGGAGCGCAATCATTGTCAATCCGCGGCCTTGCTTGTCCTGCGTTGGCCAAATGGATCCAAAGGAATCGAGAAGAACGGAAATAAGACCGGTGGCGCGAAACGCATATCCGAAGATTTGACCCGACCAGAGAAGAAGGAAAACGCTCCACATCGTCAGATTTCCCCAAAGCGCCGCCTCGATGCTTCGAACAGGTGATGTGCGGTAATAAGCAAGGACCACGAAAAATTCGACGGCACAGGTCCACAGAGCCGTCATCAATGCGCTAAAGCGGAACAGGAGAAAGCCCGCGACGAGCATCCCAAAGGGCAGCAGCGCGAAAACCGTTTGTCCAATCGTATGCAGATAGCCGTCCTCGATGCTTTCCGAGCCTCGCGGAACGATCTCGAGATGCATCAACTCCCCGTGGGTTGCTGCATGCTCCCACTTTTGTTCTTAAGTAGGTCCGCTTCAAATAATACTGCGTCGAGTTGCTCACGGCATTCCGCACCGACAGGAACCAGAGGTAAGCGCAATTCAGCAGAAGGCAACAGTCCGATTCGCCACATCATATACTTGAGGGGAACTGGATTGGTGTCTAGGAAGATCGCTTCGTTTAGGGCAGAAAGACTATAGTGAAGCTGGCGGGCGATCTGTAATTGATTTCCCTTCAGCGCTTCGCACAACTTCGCGACGCGCGCGGGATCCAGATTGCCGACAGCATTCATGGTGCCTGCGGCGCCAATTGCCATCATGGGCAGGCTCAGTGCCTCGAGCCCGCAGAATATGCGAAATTCTTGTCCCAGCCTTCCCAGGACTTCGGTTACAAATCCCAAGTCAGTAGAGGCGTGTTTTATTCCGACGAGTTTTGGAGTGCGTTCTGCTATCTCCACGACCGTCGACGCTTTTACAGTTACAGAAGTTCGGCCTGGAATGTGATAGATCAGAAGGGGAATTTCGATCCGCTCAGCCACAGCCAGGAAATACTGAACCAGGCCTCGCTGGGGTGGCTTAATGTAATAGGGTGTGACCACCAGAACAGCGTCGGCCCCGAGCTTCTCGGCTTTCGTCGTGATCTCAATTGTTTCTGCCAACGATTGCGAACCGGTTCCCGCTACGACAGGGATTCGCCGAGCGACCGTTTGAACTGCAACCTTCACCAGTTCGCATCTTTCATCCACAGTCAAGCTACTCGGTTCACCAGTCGTTCCGCCGATCACGATTCCATGCGAGCCACCTTTCACCTGGCGATCTATTAGAGAGGCGAACGTTTCAAAATCGATTTTGCCATCCCGAAATGGCGTGACGACAGGGGGATAAGAGCCTCGGAGAAATGCTTTATCCAACTTTAGCATTCGTTGACCCCGGATTAGACCGCAATTACGCGATTGGTTGCGAAGCCGTTTTGGATACCGAGAAGCTTGGGCTTTTCACGCAAATTTTCTTGCCACAGCAACGAGCCCAGCGCTATGTGCAACGGCTGGTCTTGAACTGTCAGCTCGTACACGTCCTGAGCGTTTGACGCGTGGTTGTGTACGGCCCAACCCGGAGCGCTTAACATTAAGTCCCCGGCTTCCCACTCGTGCCTCTGGCCGTCCACGATGCTGTAACCGCTCCCAGCGAAATAGTAGTTGACGGCGGCTGAGACGTGTCGGTGAGGACGATCGACGATATTCCCGGGTCGAACCGTGAAGGTCGCAAAAAAACTGCTGGTGGTTCCGTTCGTTCGGCCAGTGGCTGGGTCGTACAGAAGGTATAGGCGGCGCCCTATATATTGCTGACCTAAAGCTCGGAGTTTGTCGAGCTCCGCCTTCACGCTCTCCCAGGGCCAGTGCAGCGGTTTCAGGTCAATCGGAGGAGGATTGATAAGCTGTTCGTAGGGCATCAGAAAAGCCCCGGCCTCGGTTAATCGAAACGTTCCGTAGGGACTAATCCTCGCGTTGTTCTGTGGTTCTGTGCCCGCGTGTGACTCGAGAGCTGCTTCCATTTCCGGAGTTTCATCCACAATATGCACTCCAAGCTTCTCGAGAAGCGGTGAATTGCTATACGTCAGCCGAACTTGAAGGTCGCCAGTGTCGTTGAAGTGCTGATACGTAGACCAAGGGGGAATCGTCCAGACGTCATATGGACCGTAATTGAACCGATGACCATTGATGATAGTGCTTCCCCGGCCTTGAATGCAGAAGTTTACGAGAGAGGAATTGTGTCGCAGCGGCTTCGTTTGTTCTCCAGGCTTCAGAACGCAAATGGCCACCGCAATGCCTTGGGTCAGGCCGTTCCCTATCCCGGAGGAGGGATTCGAAACAAGTGACATGCGACGACCGTTGACCGGCGCTGGAAGAGTCGCGAGGCGCTCGATCTCGAGATCGATAGCTTTCTTCTTGATTACGATAGGCGTCAAATCGTTTGACCCTTGCCGCGGCACATCCAGACAATCGACAAATCCAAACGCCGTATTCTCATTCATGACATCACCTTTCATTCCGAATGGGCTACTTGGCAGCCCAAAAGTCTATGCGAGATCCTAGGTCTCGTCCCGTACCGATCTTTACCGCTTTCTCGTAAATCTCAATGGCCAGTGAAAGATCGGAAATACCCATTCCCAGCGATTTGAAAATCGTTACGTCTGAATTGGGGGTTCGCAGATTCCCGGATTCCATGATGTCCGCTAGCGATCGCAACGCAGCCCATCGGACTTCCTCTTCGCGGCAGAATTCGATCAATTCGCTGGAGAATTTGCGAGCCTGAGAGATGCAGTCTACCGCTACCAGGTCCGCCCGTTCGAGTACGTTACTTGCCAACTCGAAACGGCCAGGCACAATCGCCCCCACCGCATTGATGTGCGTGCCAGGCGCTATCATGGACGCGTCCAGAATCGGCTCTTTTGCACGGGTCACAAGGGTGATGATGGCTGCGTCTTTCACGGCAGCTTTGATCGTGCTCTCCGACACAGCCTCGACGCCAAACTCCTTTTGCACTTGTGCCGTAAATTGAGCGCGCCTTTCTTGATCGCGACCAAAAACACGGATGCGGCGTATGTGCCGGACGGCCAGAACAGCGCAAACCTGCGTCATCGCTTGCTTACCCGTGCCGATGATTGCGAATTCGTCTGCCTCCTCGCTTGCGAGTAATTCTGTTGCAATACCAGAAATTGCGCCCGTACGCAACTGTCCCAGTGCGAACGCCTCAATCACCGCCCGCAATGACCCAGTATTACTGTCGAAAAGTATTAGAAGGGGATTTGCCCCTTCGGATGTGTGAGCCCAAGTCTTGGTTCCCGCAAATCCCGAGTTGGGGAAAACTGCCCCGATGGCGTGAAGAGAGGAGCCTTGCCCCCAAGAAATATGAGTCTTGGTCATATTCAGCGCTTGTCCATGGGCCTCGAGCAGCAAGCCCTGTTTCAAGGCGCAAATAGCATTCCCCATATCCATGAGTTCCAGTACATCCAACTCGGACAGCCACAACGTCACGGGCGCTTTCATGTCGTCGATCTCAATGAAGGAGGGACGGGCGGCTCCAACTCGAGGCTGTTAACAATGACAGCATGCGTCATATACCGGCCGATCAACATGAGAACGGCTACCGCTTTTTGGTGGCCGATTAACATGATGACCCGCTCGAGTTCAGCCCTCGTACTGTGTCCCCGTCGTTGGATAACGGCAGCAACAAGTCGCTGAACAGCGAGTTCTGGCTCTAGCAACTCTCCGTTGCCGGACTCTCCAAGGGAGAGAACTTCCGCGATCCAGGACTGGCCCAAACCAAGCTTTAGTGAGAGACGCTCGTGCTGGACGCGTTCGTAAGCGTTTCCCATTAGCTGCGCGGACGTTAGCGCGACAACTTCGGTGAGTCGATCCGGTAGGGCTTGCTTGAGAACTTCGGTGAAGTTCTGAAAGCACATCAACGCGTCCGGCTGATGGGCGGCGCATTGAAAAAACTCGCCCAAATAACCGAGCCGTTGCACTCGTGGCGCTAACATCGCAGCGAGCTTTTCAGGCATTTGTGCCAACGAAAGTCTCGGGATTAGATCACTCATCGCGCCGCCTGGATGGACGCCGTCACCTTTCGTTCGTCGCTGGAATCACGTACTGTGAGGACTGATATTAGACCAAAAAGTTCAGATGTTCAACATGAATCTTGAAGAATTCACTCTCCTGCCAATTGGAAACAGTATGAGGAAGGTTATCGGCCTCTATCGGGCATCGAGCGTTCTGACGCGATGGCTTCTTTGCGATGGTCGGAGGTGCGGAGAAAAAAGGACACGAGAAGTAACTTGAGGTGCAGAGTGACCTGTTTGTTCCTGCTGCGTCTCGCCAAAATTCTATCCCCGCCGAAAATGGCGCGTTTCTCGCTGCGCCACAGCGGGAAGAGTCTGAACTCGACCAAGAATTGCGTTGAGGAGGGCGAAAGCTGTCTTGGGCGGGAACGTGCGCATGCGACGTGTATATTAAGGATAGGTCAAATGATAGTCCGGATCAGGCAGCCCGGTCGTAACGATGCTGCTTGCGATGGCGATCTTTCCTGTGGTTCGTGACCCTGCGTTTGGGCACGGAAGCTCTCCGATGGGAGGAACTATAGTGGTACGGCCCGCTGACAGCGGGTGCGGCTTTTCGCGAAGTTCAGGTGTGCGTCTCAGCGAGGCGCATGGCCACGCCGGTGACACGTCCGATGATATCCGCCTCTTGCGGATAGGGAAATCGGCGAATCTCGCAACGCGAGTTGGGATAAGGAACCGCAAGGAGATGGCCTTCGCGGATTTCGCACCAGCTGCAAGGATATTCAGTTCTTAGCTCGGGGAGGCCCGCGGAAGCGAGGCCTTCGATCTCCTGCAACTCCTAAACACGGGACATTCGGGAACGCTATCCACCATTCATGCGAGTTCCACGCAACAAGGCCGCGCGCGCTTCACCAGTTGTGTCTTGCAGAGCGGCGTGGAGCTACCTTTCAGGCAGATCAGAATCGAACAGGCGAACTATCGCGGTATCTTCGGAACGCCGAAGACAAAAGGTAGCAAACGCTCACTTCCCATTCCCAAAGGCCTCGTCGCACCGCTCGCGCGCGTTTGTGGACACCGCGCCCGGACCGACGACGAGCGCTTAGTATTTCAATCGCGCCACGGCAATCCGCTCAGCGATTCGAATCTCCTGCACCAGCACTTGAAACCGACCGGGCTGAAGATCGGAGTGCCATGGGTCAACTGGCACACGCTCATGCGCACCCACGCTACTTTGTTGCAGGCGGCCGGAGCGTCTTTGAGAGATGCGCAAGTACAACTCGGTCACAGCAAGATGTCCACAACGCTAGAGCTCTACACGGTGCCGTTTCCCGCGCAATTGCGGGAAGCAGTCGAAAACCTTTCGCAATTGGTGACGAATGCTGACGAGTTTGGCCAAATTGCGGGGGGAACTCCTACCACTGTCCAATAGAATCAAGAGGATATGGTAGGCCCGTGCGGGCTCGAACCGCAGACCTCCACCGTGTCAAGGTGGCGCTCTAGCCAACTGAGCTACGGGCCTACTGACCGTTTA
>Ga0308309_10000263_pt1 | contig 35972 bp, 35 predicted proteins | sample HubBroMetageWFT5_FD_192491 | JGI IMG/M metagenome (GOLD analysis project Ga0308309, IMG submission 192491) | Warmed and freeze-thawed soil microbial communities from the Hubbard Brook experimental Forest, New Hampshire - Hubbard Brook CCASE Soil... | ecosystem: Environmental > Terrestrial >...
TGCATTGATGCCGCTTTCGCGGCATCAATCGGCAACACTCCTTCGTAGCCTATCCGTAACACCAAGGCTGTCACCTGGGCACCCATTCGTCGGCCAGATTGACCTTGGTGCCAGTATGTCGTTCGTTTGCACCACCGCTATGGCCTGAATTCAACTACTTGACACGCTGAGGAGCGAGCCTATACTGGCCGTGCCACACTAACTAGCGTTCGCTTCGTCCCACAACGCTGGTTGATGTTCCAATTCTCCATTCATAGACGACGTTCTTACCTAGCCGTTTATTTCTGGGCCTCCCGGGGAGTAGAAACACATGAAGACTCGAATACTCATTAGCGTGTCTCTGATTGTAGTTGTTCTAGCGATGGCGAACTTGTTTGCCGGGCAAGCGCAGAAAGCGGCCAGTCAACCGGCGCAGGCTCAGCCGGGATTGCAGGTGCAGCCTCCCATTTTGGACGCGGGAGCACATCTTAACCCGCTGAAGATTGCGCTGCTGCACTGGTATTCGGCCGACACTTCGACTTCGGTGACCGTGGGCAACCAGCCCTACGGCGTGTGCTTCGACGGAGCCAACATCTGGACGGCGAACTTCGCCGATAACACCGTCACCAAGGTGCAGGCTAACACCGGCCAAGTCTTGGGCACGTTTAACGCAGGAAGCGGCCCCTACGGCGTCACGTTCGACGGGGCCCACATCTGGGTGTCTGACGCCAACTTTAATACCGTCACCAAATTGCGAGCGAGCGACGGCAAGACCTTGGGGACCTTCACCGTGGGAAAGACCCCTGAATGGATGACTTTTGACGGGCAGGACATCTGGGTATCGAACGGCGGGGACAACACAGTAACTAAACTGAGAGCCATTGACGGTAAAACACTGGGAACATTCCCCGTAGGTAATGCTCCGATCGCGATGGCCTTTGACGGAACCGCTGTTTGGGCGTCCAACTATGGGGGCAACACGGTAACCAAGTTGCGTGCTTCGGACGGGGCCGTTCTGGGTACGTTTGGTGTCGGCATTAACCCATTGGGGATCGCTTTTGACGGTGCGAGCATGTGGGTGGCGAACCGGAACAGCAACACCGTGACCAAACTGCGGGCCAGCGATGGCACGGTACTTGATACGTTCCCCACGCCCCCGTCTGACGGGCCCTATGGGATCGCATTTGATGGCACCTACATCTGGGTGTCAGGCGATTCCTACGTTTTGGTCCTGCGGGCGAGTGACGGTGCGCAGGTGGCATCGCACCAGTTACAGAGCGAGGGCATAGCCTTCGACGGGGCCTACATTTGGGCGGCTGGCCAGAACTTCAACGCGCTGTACAAATTCTAGAAAGAGCGGCGATGCCCGCTAAATGGGCGGTGCAGGCACTGAAAAACAACAGAGAATATAGAGAATAAGGAGAGGATTATGAAGAGATGGTTGCGCCACGACATCTTTAAGCTTTTGCGCTTTGGCACTCTTGTTGGGAGCGGGATTTCAGGAGCTAAGGGCACAAGTTAACGTAACTACCGCACACCAGGACATTCCTGCCGTCTGCACCGGTTGCGTATATCGCACGGGCCAGGACTTGCAGGAGAGCACGATTACATATAGCAACCTTTCAGACAGCACGTTTGGCCAATTTTGCAACTACACCACTTTGGACGGCCAAGTTTACGGACAGCCGCTCGTGGTCACTAACGTAAAGTGGAGCGGTGGACAGGCACGGACTGTGGTTTATGTAGCCACAATGAATGGCAACCTGTATGCCTTTGATGGAACGCCGCCAGCACCCAGCGGTTCTCCGGGCGGATGCACCCTGCTGAGCGGGACTCGGGTGTCTCTGCTGCTTTCGGGCGAGCTGCGCCTACTTGCAACAACCTAGGTGGTGGGGCCTGCCAGGCCATAGCTCCAAATGTAGGGCTTTGGGGCACGCCCGTCAGAACACAACTCGTATCCCGGATAAGATTGATTCCGGGCCGCTAAGAACGGCGGAGCGCATAATCCGATTACCGGCAGATCCCCCCTTAGAGCAACATATTCTCGTCGACGGTGTTCTTTATCAGTAGGAACCAAAGATGGAGGCTCTCATGCGTCCCAGATTGTGTATTGCTCATCTATACTTGTCAGGGGGCCTCACGCGATGAACGTGCAGAGGAGGTTCAAGAACATGAACATTTTTGGAGGTACTGCAGGGTTCGGAAGGCCTCGATTGGGCAAGCGGAGTTTGGGCTCGCTATTGTCGTTGGCTTTGCTGCTCACAACCTGGCCTCAGAACTTGTTGGCCGCTCAAGACTCGCAAGACGCCGGCCAGGCTGCGCAAGCGCCAGCACAAGACGCGCAGACCAGTCAGGGGCCGCCGTACGCGCAACAGACACCCGAGCAGTTGCAGCAGTTGGTAGCGCCGATTGCACTCTACCCGGATTCGCTAGTGGCGCAGATCCTGGCAGCGTCGACCTTTCCCGAGCAGGTTGTCCAGGCCGACAGATGGGTGCAAGCGCATCCCGATTTGAAGGGCGATGCTCTAGGCCAAGCCGTCGACCAGCAACCTTGGGACCCGAGCGTTAAGGCGCTGACTGCATTTCCGTCCGTCCTTGGAAATATGGACAAGAATCTTTCCTGGACCTCCTCTCTGGGCGACGCATATTACAACCAGCAACAGGACGTAATGAATGCGGTGCAGGTCATGCGGCGGCGAGCACGATCCGCCGGCAACCTGAAGTCTACGCCGCAGCAAAACGTATCCACAGATGGCGCCGACGATGACATCGCAATTCAACCGGCCAGCCCGGACGTCGTTTATGTTCCCGCCTACAATCCGTGGTTGGTTTATGGGGGGCCCATCGTGGCGTGGCCGGGGTGGTACCCATATCCGGGAATCTGGTTTGGCGGTCCGTACCTCTCGTTTGGAATAGGCTTTGGAATCGGTTGGTACGGCGGCTTTGGTTGGGGCTGGCATAGCTGGGGATGCAATTGGCGTGGCGGCGTGGTCGTCTACAACCACAATACGTACTACTCTGGAAGCCGGACGTTTTACAACCGGAACACCTACTATCGAGGTGGAGGAGTCCACGGTGGAGCTAACGGTTACCGCGGCGGAGTTAACGCCCACGCCAATACGGTGCCGAGGCCTCCTAACGGGAACATCGGTGGACGCGGCGGAGTGTACAACCATCCTGGAGCGGTGCCCAAACCTTTCAACGGAAACACTCAGGCGGCTCGAGGATACGCTGCACCCCGCGGTCAGAGCGGTGTCAACTCAGGTGCCTTCAGCGGCTACGACCACGGCGGGCAGGCAAGGAGCTATTCTTCCCGCGGAAGCGGCAGCTACGGTGGTGGGTCACGTGGCGGTGGTGGTGGCGGCGGATCACATGGCGGCGGCGGGGGGCGGCGCTAGTCGAGAGTCAGCAGGTTCCCGAGCTATGTAACGTTTAGAAATGGAGAGAGCCATATGCGGCGATCGAAGCTGAACTTGGACAAATTTCAGTCGGCCAATCTTCTTAAACTAGCGGGCATCGCCATCCTTTTGACAGGGTGCTTTGCCCCTGGTTTGCTGGCGCAAGAACCGGGCCAGAAGACGTTTTCATCTGCGGAAGAAGCGAGCAACGCTTTGGTCGTGGCGACGCAAAACAACGATGAAAAAGCGATGCTCGACATCCTCGGACCTGACGAGAAGCAAATCGTTTCGTCGGGAGACGAAACCGAGGACGCCAACGGCCGAACCATTTTCGTGCAGCGATACCAGCAAATGCATCGTCTGGTGAAAGAGCCGGATGGAACCACTACGTTGTATATCGGCGCAGAGAATTGGCCCACTCCCATACCGCTGGTGAACAACGGTAACTCGTGGTATTTCGACACCGATGCGGCCAAGAAAGAGATTCTGTTCAGGCGAATCGGCGGGAATGAAATGTCTGCCGTTCGCGTTTGCCAGGAACTGGCAGCGGCTCAGAAAGAATATTCCGCACAGCATAACGAATATGCGCAGAAAATCTTCAGTGATGAAGGGCAGCACAACGGCCTTTATTGGAAAACGACCCAAGGTGAACCCCAAAGCCCCATCGGGCCGCTGGTGGCGTCCGCGGTGGCCGAGGGTTATCCCAAGGGCCAAGACGGACCTCCTACTCCTTACCGCGGTTACTATTTCCGGACACTGACGCGCCAGGGCAAGGACGCTCCGGGCGGGGCAAAGAGCTACGTCGTAAACGGTAAGATGACTTCGGGTTTCGCTTTCGTGGCGTATCCAGCAGAGTACAGATCGTCTGGAGTGATGACATTCATGGTCACCGAGGATGGAGTTGTGTACGAGAAGGATCTAGGCAAGAAGACCGAAGCTCTCGCCAAGTCTATGAAGGAATGCAAGCTCAATTCGAGTTGGCAAAAGGCTGAAGAGCAGGATGAGACTGCCGTCGGGAATAAGATCACCGAGAACAATAGCAAGTAGAGACATACCGTCGCCGCTGTGCCTCTAGGGGAAGTTGCGCAACGCCCGCACTTGACCAAGCCGTTCCCAACTCCGGGCGAACGGCTGAAGGACATCCCACTCCGCATGTGTTAGCATCTTCGACGCTGTTGAACAGCCGAACCCCGTTCGCCAGGAGGTTGTCATGCAGTGGACGCAGATCTACGACCCACTCGGTCATTGGTGGCTTTCCACGCTGGTCGCCGCTCTCCCCATCGTCGTTCTTTTCGGGCTCTTGGCCGGCCTCAAAGTGAAGCCACATTGGTGCGCCATCGCCGGGGCGTCGACGGCCGTGGCAGTTGCCATCATCTGCTTCAAGATGCCTCCCGCGCTAGCCGGAATCAGCTTTGGGTACGGGGTCGCATTCGGCATATTGAAAATCGCCTGGATTGTTCTGGCCGCAGTCTACCTCTACGACATTTCTGTCGAGACCGGTCAATTCGAAATCATGAAAGAGTCGGTCGCTGGAATCACTTCTGACCGCCGGCTACAAGTCTTGCTGGTGGCTTTTTGTTTTGGAGCCTTCATTGAGGGCGCGGCTGGTTTCGGCGCACCGGTGGCGATCGCCGGCGCCTTCATGATCGGACTCGGTTTCAAGCCCTTCCACGCGGCGGCGTTGAATCTGATCGCAAACACCGCGCCGGTGGCCTGGGGAGCCATTGGCACGCCCGTACACACGCTGGCCGCGGTAACTGCTCTGCCGGAATCCGATCTGAACGCCATGCTCGGCCGCATTCTTCCTTTCACGGCAATCATCGTCGCCTTCTGGTTGGTGAGGGCCATGGTTGGTTGGAAGGAAACCTTCGAGGTGCTTCCCGCCATCCTGGTTGTCGGCATTTCATTCGCCCTCACCCAGTTCTTCTGGTCGAATTACGTGGACAGCAATCTGGTTGACATCATGGGAGGTGTGGTATCGATTGTCGCTACGCTGATTTTCCTGCGATTCTGGAAGCCGAAGAAGACTTGGCGCTTCGATTATGACGACAACGCCTCCGCTGTTCCGCCGCCGACGGCGGAGATCGCCGACCAGGTTGGCGGCGAATGGCCGGCGGAGAAGTTCGACGGATTCGTCAAAACGCGAAACTACACTGCTGGGCAGGTTCTAAAAGCGTGGATGCCTTTCGCGATCCTTTCACTGTTCGTGCTCCTCTGGGGTCTGCCATCGATAAAACTGGCCATGAACCGGGCTACGACGCCGGCTTTTCGGGTCGTGCTCGCCGATGGCAAGGTCCGCCCCGGACCGCCCGGATGGAATGTGCCTTACTTGCACAATGCTATCTCTCGCGCCGTGCCCGTGGTTGCGAAGCCGACTCCCGAAGCTGCACGCTACGATTTCAACTGGCTTTCAGCTACCGGGACCGGATGTTTTTTTGCGGCGATCGTCTCCGGGTTGTTGCTCGGCCTGAGTCCGCTGCGATTGATGAGGACTTTTTGGCGAACGCTGGTGCGAATGCGGCTCGCGATGATTGCAATCTCGTTCATGTTGGGCCTGGGTTACGTGACGCGCTACTCGGGTTTGGACGCGGTATTGGGCCTCGCGTTTACCCGCACCGGCTGGTTGTATCCATTCTTTGGCACATTCCTGGGTTGGCTGGGTGTGGCGTTGACGGGTAGCGACACTTCCTCCAATGCGCTCTTTGGCAGCCTGCAAAGAATTACCGCTCAACAACTCGGCATCGACCCAATCCTCATGGTCGCGGCCAACAGCGCCGGCGGAGTGATGGGGAAAATGGTGGACGCACAGTCCATCACGATTGCCACTTCTGCCACCGAACAGGTAGGCAACGAAGGGATCATCCTCCGGTTTGTGGCGTGGCACTCAGTTGCCCTCTGTTCCATTGTCGGAGTAATCGTGATGCTCTATGCCTATGTTTTCCGGTCCGCCGTGCCGCATGGATTGTTGTTTGTTAAATAGCAAGTGATCGGGAATATGGATATCGCACGATGAACGGCAGGTAAGTGCCGTATATACTGTTGTCCACGAGGTAGCCCTTGAGCAATGAGAGTGAAGACCAGCCCGCGCATCACGACCCAACGCTAACCCCCATCCAACCACTTCCACTCGCACCGCCGTCGACTCTCCGGAAAATCTTTGTCGGCGAAGACGGTCTCCGCGCCGGCTGGAGTCTGTTGATCTTCATCTCCATGATCGCGGCCCTTGCCTTCTGTGCGAACCGCATTGGCCACAAGCTCCACGCGCCCGAACCAAAGCCCGGCGCAGAAATGTCTCCGTTGTTCGGGATCATCGCCGAAGCCGTTCCCTTCGTTCTGGTACTTTTCGTCACTTGGGTCATGTCGAGGATCGAGCGCCGTCCCGTGTCCGTCTACGGTCTCGGAGACCGCCGCATGCTCTCACACTTCTTTGGCGGCATGGCTTGGGGAATCATCTGTCTCTCGCTCCTCATCCTGACTCTCTGGAAGGCAGGTCTCCTAGTCTTCGATAGCCGCCTGCTATTTGGCACCGACATTCTACGGTACGGAGCCATGTGGCTACTGGGCTTCCTCCTGGTCGGTCTGCTCGAAGAGTACCTCACCCGCGGCTACATCCAGTACACACTCACTCGCGGCCTGGCTGGCCTTTACCAGTGGGCTTTCAAGACTCGTCACAGTGCAGCCTTAGGTTTCTGGACCTCCGCCGTCATTTTCTCCGTCCTGTTCGGCCTAGGCCATGGCAAGAATCCGGGCGAATCCCCCATTGGATTGCTTTCCGCCGGTCTGGCCGCGATGGTCTTCTGCTTCAGCCTCTGGCGCACCGGCTCGCTATGGTGGGCAATCGGCTTGCACACTTCGTGGGATTGGGGTCAGTCTTTCCTCTACGGAGTGGCCGATAGCGGCCTCATGGTCCAACACCATCTTTTCGCCACTCACCCGGTAGGCAAGCCCATCCTCAGCGGCGGGACAACCGGCCCCGAAGGCAGCATCTTCATCCTCGGAGTCCTGGTCTTCATCGCCCTCATCATTGTCCTCACCTTGCCGGCCAGTCACTATGGACGTGCATCCAAGGCCTTCGAGATACCATAGAGATCCCGACAGATGTAAACCGCAAGCTGAAATAGTGTTGTCCCCAGTGCCGTACGTGGTTATAGTGTGAGACCTTGAACCGATCAGCGTCTGGGGGGGACAAACCTGGACGGATCCAAGGAGGTACCATGCCACTGCGTCTGGACAGCCGTCCGGTGGGCGACATTCTAGTGGTGCAATGCAGCGGGCGTATCGTAGCCGGCGCGGACGTTCACTCGTTGCAGATGCTGCTCGGAAAGGTCCTGCCGCAACATCACGAGATCGTGCTGCATTTGGAGCGGGTCGAGTTCATGGACAGCAGCGGTCTGGGAGCGCTGGTGCGGTTGGTCTCGACGGCGCGAGCCAACGGCAGTGATCTTAAACTGTGTGCCTTGCCGAAGCAGATAAGAACAACTTTGGAAGTGACGAATCTGCTGCCGATGTTCGAGATCTACGACTCGGAAGCCGAAGCCATTGTGGCGGCGTATCTGGGTCCGCGTTATTCCAAAGATAAGGGTGACGAGAAGCAACTACGGATTCTCTGTGTCTATGATTCGGCCGACGTCCGCGCGCTATTGGGAGAAGTGCTGTGCCGCGCCGGCTACAAGGCCGTCACTACCGGCAACGTGCACGACGCTCAGATCCTACTGAAGGCCACCAAGGCAAGACTTGTCGTTCTAGGCGCGAACATGCAGTCGGTGCACGGCGCGTCGACGAAGAAGGCAATGGAGGAGATTGATCCGGCGGTATCGCTGGTGGTGCTGGACGAAGGCTTTGGCGGACAGGATCCCGGAGAAGCTGCGACAAAGTTGCTGGACACCATACGCAGCCGCACAGCGGCGTAGCTCTTTGTTCATGCTCTATGACGGCAGGCGCGAGATGAATTCCAGGCCGAACCAGTAGCCGGTGCGATTGCGGACAATGGCGGTCAAGCGGGCCTGGTGGGGCTGGCTGAATTCGATTTCAGTGAGGTCGCCCGGCTGCAGCGGGATTCCGGCATAGAGCGACATGCCACCTTCGCTGATCTCCACTCCCAGACCGCTTACGTGCTTTGCTTTAGGCCCATCGCACAACAGGACGTTGACGGGGAGATTGACTGGATAGCGCTTCCAGCGGCGCGTATTGGAGGGAGACTGCATGGTGACTGCCCTGCCTATTCGCGAACAATGTCATGATAGGCACGGAACTGAACCTCTTCAAATTACCAAGGTACGATTTAGTAACCAGTTGCAGTTCGGAACGGCAAGCAAAGGCCTTTGCCAGATAAGACGCGGTGCAAAGCCCGCGTCCCTAGCCGGGCGGCAGGGTGCGGCAGAAGGTTCGGATCTGACTAGCCTGGTCAGGCAAAATGCCCACGAATTCAAAACCGTGGAGAAATCCCATGCGATGGCGGACCACGGCGCGTAGGGTCTGGAGCTCGGCCACTTTGGGTATGGACAGCTCAAGCGAAACCATCTCCCCGGGACGGAACTCGCTGGTCACGACCGCCCCCAGCCCGTTCTCCGCGATTTCAAAGCAGCGGCCGTGAATGCGGAGATATCCTTCCTGCCCCAGGACCTTGACGATCAGGGGCAACTCCGTTCGGTAGCGGGCGTAACGCCTTGTCGAGGATTTGTGCACGCGCTCGGCTTCTTGCAGCTTGCTCTGTTTACTGCCTGGTATTACACCCGGGGACGGTCCAAGGGAGGACAAGACTATGGTCACAAAAACTTGCAGGCTTGGCAAGGGGCAGATACTGGAAAGTAAGGTACGAAGGACGCGGTCTTTCGTGACACAAAGGCGCAGGTCGGGGCAACAGGACAAAAGAGAAAGGTATACTTTGCAGGGGAGGACCCGTAGCTCAACTGGATAGAGCAATGCGCTTCGAACGCAGAGGTTGGGAGTTCAAGTCTCTCCGGGTCCACCATTAGCTTCCGCTCCTTCGCGTGCGCGGGATTTCCGCCGCGCTCGGCGCATCTCCGCGGTTGGCTCCTCTACAATGCAGAAGTGAAAACCTGGGACGTCATTATTGTCGGCGGAGGCATCATCGGCCTTTCGCTGTCGATCGAGTTGCGCAAGCACGGAGCGAAAGTGCTGGTGGTGGAGCGGGGGGAACCGGGTCGCGAAGCGTCACATGCCGCGGCGGGGATGTTGAGCGATTGCTCGATTGAGACACCGGCGGCCCTGCAGGCTCTGGCCCGCGCGAGTGCGTCCATGTATCCCGAGTTTGTGCATGAGTTGCAGGATGAGTCGGGCGTCAATGTTGATCTGCGCGATCAGGGGACGCTGCTGTTTCTTCCAGCCGAACATGCGGTCGTCCTTGACGCGGAGGAGGTTTCCGCGCCACGTCTGGCGGAGCTTGAGCCGGTACTGAGCGAAACCAAGCGTTCAGCTTTTTATTTGAAAGAACGCAGCGTCGATCCGCGGGCACTGACGGCGGCAGCTTTCAAAGCTGCGAAGCATCGAGAAGTGGACATTTCCTCCGGAACTGCCGTGACCGGCCTGCTACTTTCCGATGGCCGGGTCGCGGGCGTGACCACTGAAAGAACCTCCTACGACGCTCCAGCGGTAGTGAATTGTGCGGGAGCATGGGCCGGACAGATTTCGCCACATCAGTTCCCAACCCGGCCGGTAAAAGGACAAATGCTCTCTTTGGTGGGCGGACCTGCGTTGACGCACGTGTTGCGCGCGCCCGACGTGTACCTGGTACCGAGAAGTGACGGGCGAGTGTTGATCGGCTCAACGGTTGAAGAAGCTGGCTACGACAAGCGTACGGATGCGGACACCATTCAGCGCATGCATCGGGCGGGTATTGCCTTGGTTCCGGCGCTGGAACGAGCACGCGTGCTGGAGTCCTGGGCAGGGTTGCGGCCGGGAACGCCGGATGATCTGCCGATTCTAGGAGGGACGAGCACTCCGGGATACTTCGTGGCAACGGGACACTTTCGTGATGGCATTCTGCTGGCACCGGTGACGGCGCTTGTGATGGCACAACTGGTGGCGGGCCTAATACCGGAGTTGGATCTGACACCGTTTTCCGCGGTGCGGTTCGAGTGTTGATAAACCTTGCTCGACTTCACACCGCAGCGGGATTGCGGCAGGTCGAGTAGCGAGGATTATCCGCTGCGGGGAGCTGACGGTCAAGGCCGTTTGGTGTAATCGCGGCAAAAGTCAAAAGCGGCGGACAAGAGTGTCCGCCCCACACGAGTTGGGCGCTTTGTTGTAACCAAAAATTAACAATCAACGCTGAGTATGCATGCTCTCGCGGCCATAGAATCGTGGAGCATATTCTGGGAAACGGTCTTGACCGCTTTGAGACCGGAAGACATTCTATGTCGGCACGTAAGATTCTGCTCTCGCCGGTGACCGCCGTGGTCGGGGCGGTCCTTCTGGCCGCTTTGGGCTGCCTCATCTGGCTCAAGTCGGGCAAATCGGATCCCCGTTCGAAGATCAGCCAGGACAACATTATTCTCCAGCTAAGCGGATCGAACACTATTGGGGCGGGTTTGGCTCCCGCGTTGGCGGAAGAGTTTCTCAAACAACAGGGAGCCAAGGAGGTAAAAACCCTCGCTGGGGATCGGGATGACGAGGTGCGTGTGGAGGGCGTCCTGCCGGGTGAGCCTGCTCCCAAGGCAATTGAGATTCATGCGCACGGCTCGGCCACGGCTTTTGAAGACTTGGCCAGCGGCCAAGCTGATATCGGGATGGCTTCTCGAAAAATCAAACCTGAAGAAGTGGCGCAATTGGCCAGTCAGGGCGACATGACGTCTCCGGCTTGCGAACACGTTCTTGGGTTGGACGGGATTGCCGTTATTGTCAACCGAGGGAATCCGGTGCGGGCACTGGCGAAGGATCAGATCGCGCAAATCTTTAGCGGCGCAATCGAGAACTGGCTGAAAGTGGGTGGGCCAGATGGCGCAATCAGCCTGTATGCTCGCGACGATAAGTCGGGCACTTACGACACATTCAGGACCCTGGTACTCGGCAACGCTTCCTTGGCGGTATCAGCGAAACGTATCGAAGACAGTCGCAAACTTTCCGATTCCGTCGCCCAGGATCCCAACGGAATCGGTTTCATTGGGCTGGCTTACGTGCAGGACACGCGAGCCATTGCGGTTTATGAGAATGGCACGGCCGCGCTCTTGCCCAGTCCCTTTACCGTGGCCACCGAAGACTATGCGCTTTCGCGGCGCTTGTTCCTGTATACGCCGGCGCGTCCCCGACGGGAACTAACTCGCAGATTTGTGGACTTTGCGGTCTCCAGGATGGGGCAAAACGTCGTAGCGGAGATCGGCTTCGTAGGCCAGAACGTGTTGGCGGCGGGGAGCGGCGCAAACTCGACTGCCGCGGATCCGGCAGACTATCGCCGACTCATCAGCGGCGCCGACCGATTGTCGCTCGATTTTCGTTTCCGCGAGGGCAGCTCACAGCTCGACAACAAGGCGGTGTCCGATCTTACTCGCGTCGTTACCTTCATTACCGACTTGCACTATAGCGGTGACAACCTGGTGCTGCTAGGTTTCGCCGATAGTAGAGAAGCCACCGACAATCTGGCGAAGGATCGTGCTGAAGCCGTGGCCTTGCAATTTGAGGAACTCGGAGTGAAAGCTGCCAAGGTGGTGGGATTCGGTTCGCAACTTGCCGTGGCCTCGAACGACACGCCAGAAGGAAGACAGAGAAATCGCAGGGTGGAGATCTGGGTAAGAAGGTGAAACGTCACCGACTCGCGAACCAGTTCCCCTGTCGTTGACTTGGCGATTGCTGAACCCTAAGATTGCAGCCTGGGTTTCGGCGCCCACCATGATCGGTCAGACAATCTCTCACTACCGCATCGTCGAAATGATTGGCGGCGGCGGCATGGGCGTGGTGTTCAAGGCAGAAGACACGCGCCTGGAACGCTTCGTCGCGCTGAAATTCCTGCCCGAAGACGTGGCACAGGATCGCCAGGCGTTGGAGCGATTCCGGCGCGAAGCCAAAGCGGCGTCGGCTTTGAACCATCCTGGCATTTGTACTATTTACGACATCGGCGAGGAAAATGGGAAAGCTTACATCGCCATGGAGTTTCTGGAGGGAGTGACCCTCAAGCATCGCATCAGCGGGAAGCCCCTCGAAACTGATGTCCTGCTCGGCCTCGCTAGCGAGATTGCGGACGCGCTGGATGCGGCGCATTCGAAGGGCATCGTTCATCGCGATATCAAGCCGGCCAACATCTTTATTACGGAGCGCGGCCATGCCAAGATTCTTGACTTTGGTTTGGCGAAGGTCGCGCCCGTCAGCGGTTCGGCGAGCAAGATTGCATCGGCGAATACGCAGACACGCACGATGGAGGAACATCTGACCACTCCTGGTGCCGCGGTAGGCACAGTTTCGTATATGTCCCCGGAGCAGGTCCGGGCCAAGGAGTTGGATGCGAGGACTGATCTATTTTCTTTTGGGGTGGTGCTGTATGAGATGGCCACTGGGGCGCTGCCGTTCCGGGGAGAAACTTCGGGAGTGATTTTTGAGTCGATCCTCAGCCGGACTCCGGTGCCGGCGGTGCGAATCAATCCGGAAGTTGCGCCCAGACTGGAGGAGGTCATCTCGAGGGCGCTGGAGAAGGACCGCGAAGTCCGCTATCAGTCGGCGGCTGAAATGCGGGCCGAACTCAGGCGGTTGAGGCGGGATATCGACAGCAGCAGCGTCGCGGCTGCACCGGCGGAAACTGAAACTCGAAAGCGTCCGCTCCGCTTGCTTTGGGTTCTGCCGGCGATTGCGGTGTTGGCCGTAGGTGGATTTCTGGGTTGGCGCCTTTTGCGGCCGCAGGGCTCGGCGGGCGCAGGCATCCATTCGATCGCGGTGCTGCCATTCGCCAATGCGAGCAAAGATCCGGAAATGGATTACCTAGGCGAAGGAATGTCGGAGGAGATTACGAATTCTCTTTCCCGGCTTCCGAATGTTCAGGTGATGGCGTACAGCACGGTGGCGCGATACAAGGCGCGGCAGGATGATCCGCAAGGCGTGGGGCGCGAGCTGCATGTTGATGCGGTGCTAACAGGGCGGGTAGCCGAACATGGCAAGGAACTCGACGTTGAGGCTGAGCTGGTGAACGCGGCGACGGGAGCGCAGGTCTGGGGTAAGCGCTATACGCGCGGCATCAACGATGCTTCGCAGCTTCAGGCGGCCATCACCGGCGAAGTTGCCAGCCAGTTGCAGCCACGGCTGAGCGGGGCTGAACGCGAGAATCTGGCGAAAGTTGGGACGAGCAACGCCGAGGCTTATCAGCTTTACCTCAAGGGCCGCTACCACGAGGAAAAATACACGCGAGCAGACGTGAACACGGGGAATGAAGAGTTCCGTAAGGCAATCCAGTTGGATCCGAACTACGCGGCGGCTTACGCGGGGCTGGCTTATTCTTATGTCATTGCGGATGATTTTTTCTTGTCGCCGAAAGACTCGATGCCGCCGGCGAGAGAGGCGGCCAGCAAAGCTTTGGAATTGGACGAGTCGAATCCCGAAGCTCACATTGCCATGGGGTGGGTGAAGTGGGGGTACGAGTACGATCGGGCGGCAGGAGAAAAAGAGTACGAGCGTGCCATCCAGCTGGCACCCCGCAACAGCGCGGCTCATATGAACTACGGTATCTTTCTTACCCTTAGCGGAAAGTGGGAGACCGGAATCGAAGAAGGCAGGCGCGCGGTGGAGCTTGATCCAGCGTCGCTCGAAGCCAATACGTTTCTGGGTTGGGAATTTTACTTTGCACGGCACTACGATGAGGCGGTCAAGCAGCTGCGGGTAGCCGTGGCCATGGAGCCTAATTATTGGCTTTCACGCATGCTGCTGGGGATGACTTACGAGCAACAGGTTGATCTTCAGGGTGCTTTGGAGCAGCTGGAAAAGGCGAGCAGCGTGGAAACCGAAATACCCTGGCCGACGGCGGAGTTGGGTCACCTGTACGCCCGGATGGGCCGAAAGGAGGATACCGAGAAAGTTTTGCAAGAACTCGCGCGACGGGGAGAGAAAGTCTATGTGACTCCTTATAATCTGGCGACGATCTACGTCGGACTGGGGCAGAAAGAGCAATCGCTCACGAGTTTGGAAAAGGCTTATGCGGAGCGTTCCCTGCTGCTGATTAATGCCGCGGTTGATCCGGAATTTGACAGCCTGCGTTCCGAACCCCGTTTCTCCGCTCTGATGGGCAAGATTACACTGGCGCAGTAGGAAAGGCGTAGGCGCTCGCTTACATCTTTCCTACCAACAGAAGTGAGAGTCTGTCAGCGCACGGTCCAATTCTGCGAAGACGGCGAGCGCAGGAACCGCAGGACCTGATGAACCAGTATCCACGCTACTGCGGGAAGAACCAACCAAGCTGTGGAAACTTCTAAGACCATTTTCCAGAACATTGATCCCCTCCGGACGAAGTAGCGAGAGGAATGGTGCCGGAAGTCAGGCCAGGGGACTTGGTTCATGGAACCGGCAAACCCTCGAGAGGGCTGCCCAGCACGGGGTTATCCTACGACTGGGGACAGGGAGAGGGCAAGGGAAAAATGTTGGGGTTAGGGCGTCCTTCGCCGGAGGGTGTCCGTCCCAGGACCCCAGCATCTGGACTCGGCAGAAAGGATCTTTCCGGTTGTTGGTGAGGTGGCGATGGGACGCCAGCAACCGATGCTTGCCGGTGGGGAGCATCAAACTCTTTAGACCCCTCTAGCAAAACCCACACTCGCCTGGGGAGGAGCTTAAGAGGTTAGGGGGTGATCTTAAAGACGACGCCCGCACACCCTGTGCCGCAATTCTGAGTCGTGCCGTAGAGATTACCGGCTGTGTCGAAGACCAACCCGCCCACCGGATTCAAAGCGGGCGTACCTCGGAAGACATGGAGCAGACTGTACGCCCACTTTCCGCCTGTCCCGAGGGTGAGTTTGAAGACTGCACCCATCGCGGGGTATTGGCCTATGTAGGCATTGCCGTAGAGATTGCCTGCTACGTCGAAGACAAGATGGAAGTCGGGTGAGGCTACCGGATCTTTCGCGAAGGCATGGAGCACTCTCTCGGTCCAGCTCCCATCTAAATTAGGTGTCAGTTTGAAGACTGTACCCCATCCCCCACCAGCACCGCCCTGTCCGGTCGTGCCGTAGAGGTTTCCAGTCGCATCAAAGATGAGAGCGGACGAGGGACCGATGCCGTCGCGCCCGGTGAAGGTATGCAACACGGTCTCCTTGCCGGTCGGATCCAGCTTGAACACCACCCCACAACCATAGGGGAGAAAGCAGTTCACATCGCCGCCGTAGACGGCCGTGCCGTAGAGGTCGCCTGCCGTGTTGAAGATGAGGCTACCATACGGATCAGCTCCGTCAGCACCCCCGGTGAAGTTATACGTCACCGTCTCCGTCCAGCTTCCGTCTAAGTTAGGCGTTAGCTTGAAGACTGTACCGTTCCCATCAGCACCGCCGTCTACGGTCGTACCGTAGAGATTTCCGGCCTGGTCGAAGATCAGACCGGCGTTAGGAAACCTTCCGTCGGGTACGTCGGTGAAAGTATGCAGCACGCTCTCCGTCCAACTTCCGTCCGGGTTGGGGGTCAACTTGAAGACCACTCCACAGCCATCGTCGCATCCGCTGAGATTGCCGCCAAGACTTGTGGTGCCGTAGAGATTACCCACCTGGTCGAAGATCAGGTCGCTAGAGGGAACGCCTCCGTCGTTGAGGTTGAAGCTGTGAAGCACCGTCTCGGTCCAGGTTCCGTCCGAGTTCGGCTTCAGTTGGAAGACTGTACCGTGTCCGCTCGCACCACCGGAAGAGGTCGTGCCGTACAGATTGCCGGTCGCGTCCAAGATGAGACCGGCCGAGGGCGCCCCTCCGTCGGCACCGCCGCTGAACTTATGCAGCGTTTCGAACCTGCTCGCCGCCCAGGCGGCAGGTGCGAACACCAGAATTACTATCATGACGACTAGCAGAACTGCGACGGGGGTCCCCAAACTCCTATTGCACGACATAAATTTCTCCTTTGGACGATATCGCAAGAGAGACATTCATAAGCTCAAGAATGCGTTTTGAGCACCGCGATTATACTCCCCGAACCGTGTCAATCCAAGCTCACTGTTGTTAAAAACAGGCGCTTGCACCGATTGGAACTACGTTTCTCGTTAACAACGATAAGGTGGAATCCTGGAAACGGGACGCGATTAAGTCAACAGCGATGGACAAGAGTGTCCGGTCCCACAAGAGCTGTGTTGATCTAGGCAGCGAGCAGTTTTAGCAGGCGGTCGATGCCTTCGTGGAATTGGTCGGGGTGGGTGATGAGGCTCAGGATTAAGTAGCCGTCGCGGTGGAAATCGTAGAAGTGGCCGGGATGGACCAGGATGCTGGCTTTGTGGAGGAGATCGATGGCGAGGTCTTCGTCGGATTGGGTGGCGGGGATGCGGAGGACGGCGTACCATCCGCCTTCGACGGCGAGGCGCTGGCAGGCTTTTTGCCGGGCCAGTTGGCAATCGAGTTCGGCTAGGTTGGCGCGGACACGGTCGAGCAGCTGGGGCTGGATTTGCTTTCGTTGGTCTAGGAGGGCCGGCGCCGCCAGTTGGATGGGGGCATTCAGCGAGAGATAGGTGTCAGCAATGATTTCCAGACGCGATAGGGCTGGTTGCAGTTGGGCGGCGGGGCCGGAGGCGGCGATCCAGGCTAGTTTCATTTGCGGCAGGGCAGAGATTTTCGAAATGCCGCTTAGGGTGAAGGTGAGGATGTCTTTGTTGCTGGCGAAGGACGGGCGGGAGATGCCGTCGTGGGCGTAGTCGAGGAAGACTTCGTCGACGACGATGGCCAGTTCGTGCTGGCGGCAGAAATCGTTGAGCGCGGCGCGTTCGGCCTCACTCACGAAGGATCCGGTGGGGTTGTTGGGATGAACCAGCACGATGGCGCGGGTGCGCGGGCTGACAGTTTTTTCGAGAGACGGGAAATCGATTTGCCAGCCGTGATCGTAGAGCAGCGGATAGGGGATGAGTTTCACATCCTGCAAGTCGGCAAGAAACTCGAACAGCGGGTAGCTGGGTTTCGGGACCAGAACTTCGTCGTCGGGATTCGAGAGCAGGCGGAAGACGAAGGAGTATCCTTCGCTGGTGCTGGTGGTGAGCAGCAGGGATTCGGGATCGACTTGTTGATTGTAGTAGTCGGCTACGGCTTGACGGGCTCTGAGCAGACCTTTAGGTTGGGGAGCGTAGTCGAGCGCGGCGGGGTTGGTGAGCGATTGCAGAATGGCTTCGTGGTCGTAGTGGAGGCCGACGCGAGTGGGATTGGAAATGCTGAGGTCGAGAACTTCCCTGCCGGCGGCGTGCAACTGGTGTTGCGCCTGAGTGAAGCGGTTGGGCGTGAGCTTCCAGTCGGTGCGGCGGGAAAACATGTGGGACAATGATACGCGAGAGATCGGTCTTCGTTAGTGAGGATCAGTTTCGCAATCTACAAAAAGCTTGAACCACAGAGGACACCCTCCGACTTCGCTCAGGGCAGGGCCGTTCACAGGGGAAATCCTTTCGCGGGCGAGCGTGCCCGCGCCACTTGGACCATCGAGGGATATAATATGTCGCTTACGACCATGGAAACCTCTACGCAATACGAATTGAAACTGGCCCAGCGCATGTCGCGCCTGGGTACGGAAACTGCGTTTGAAGTTTTGAACAAGGCTAAGGCTCTCGAGCGCCAGGGCAAGGACATTGTCCACCTGGAAATTGGCGAGCCTGACTTCGATACACCTAAGAATGTGGTCGAAGCCGGGGTCAATGCTCTGCGCAGCGGTTGGACGCACTACGGGCCGTCGGCTGGGTTACCGGAGTTGCGGCAGGCGATCGCGGAAGACGTTTCGCGGTCGCGGGGAGTGAAGGTCACGGCTGACGAGGTGGTCGTTGTCCCCGGCGGCAAGCCTATTATTTTCTTTACATTGCTGGCATTGGCTGATGTTGGAGATGAGGTTATCTATCCCAACCCTGGATTTCCGATTTATGAATCGATGATCAATTATGCCGGGGCAAAGGCGGTGCCGATTCGGCTGCATGAGGAGCGGGATTTCGGCTTGGACGTGAACGAACTGAAGGCGCTGATCACTAATCGCACCCGGCTGATCATTATTAATTCACCTCAAAATCCTACGGGCGGCGTGATGAGCAAGCAGGATGTCGAGGGGATCGCGGAGGCAATTGGCGACCGCAACATCATGGTGCTTTCGGACGAGATTTATAGCCGGCTGATTTTCGAAGGCGAGCATCATTCGATTATGTCGGTTCCGGGGTTCAAGGAGCGGACGATTCTGCTGGATGGATTCTCGAAGACCTGGGCGATGACAGGATGGCGCATGGGGTACGGCGTGATGCGGGTTGACCTCGCGGCGCAGATCGCGCGGCTGAATACGAATTCGAATTCCTGCACAGCGAGCTTCACGCAGATTGCTGGGATCGAGGCGATTCAGGGAGACCAGACGTCGGTGGAAAAGATGCGGGTCGAGTTTCAGCGGCGGCGGGATGCGTTTGTGGCGGGATTGAACAAGATCAGGGGATTCTCATGCCGGCTGCCGAAAGGCGCGTTTTATGTATTCCCCAATGTCACGAAGACGGGATGGAAGTCGAAAAAGCTGGCGGATGCATTGCTGGAACAGGCGGGCGTGGCTTGTCTTTCGGGAACGGCGTTCGGGGATTATGGCGAGGGCTATTTGCGGTTCAGCGTGGCTAATTCTTTGGAGAATTTGAATAAGGCATTGGCTAGAGTGGATGAGTGGACGAAGAAGAATCTGTAGCAGGCCGCAGATTTTCGCTGATTTGCGCTGATCAAAACCACCAAGACTAAAGACAATCATGAGCAAGAAATTCCGGGTTTTTGCTACCTGTGATATTGGGGAGTCGATTGAGTTGCTGCGTAAACGAGGATACGAAGTTGAGGTGTATCCGAGGCCGGAACCGCCGCCTAAGAGCCTCATCGTTGAGAAAGTGAAGTCTGGGATTGATGGGCTGATTACTACTTTGCGCGATCCGATTGATGCGGAAGTCTTCGAGGCGGGCAAGGGCACGCTGAAAGTGGTGGCGCAGTATGCGGTGGGTTTTGACAATATCAACCGGGCTGACGCCAATCGCTCTAAAGTTCCGTTTACGAATACCGCCGACGTGTTGACCGAGGCTACGGCGGAGTTTGCTTTCTTCCTGTTGGCATCGCTGGCTCGAAAGATGTGGCCGGCGGAGCATCTTACGCGCGAAAACAAGTGGGGCTATTGGCATCCTTATCTTCCCTTCCTTGGCGATGAAGTTACCGGCAAGACTATCGCGGTGATTGGTACAGGACGGATTGGGCTGGCGCTGATTAAGAAGTGCTCCGGGTTTGACATGAATATTCTGTGTTACGACCCGGCTTATCAGAACCACGAGTATGTGAAAGGGATCCAGGAAGTGATGGATCTGCGGCAGGCGCTGGGAATTCAGAAGGAGAACACTTGGATCAAGTATGTGACGCTCGATGAGGCGTTGCGAACCGCGGATTTTGTTAGCGTGCATGTGCCGCTGCTGCGCGACGGCGAAAGCTCGACGCCTACTTATCATTTGTTCAACGAAAAGACGCTGCGCATGATGAAGCCGACGGCTTATCTGGTGAACACGTCGCGGGGGCCGGTGGTGGATGAAGCCGCGGTGGCCAAGGCGCTACGGGAGAACTGGATTGCCGGGGCGGCACTGGATGTTTACGAAAAGGAACCGCTGCCGGCAGATTCGCCGTTGCGCGATCCGGCGATTGAAGATCGCTGCCGGTTGTTGCCGCATTTTGCCAGCGCGGCGCGGATTACGCGACTGTCGACTGATCCGAATAAGGGGATGGCTGGGCGGGCGGTACAAGGATTGATTGACGTGCTTGAAGGCAATTATGGCGGGGATATAACGAAGATGCCTTATGTGGTGAATAAGGAAGCGTTCGGGAAGTGATCGCCGCGCTTCGCTCGGCCGCGCGGGCGAGTACGCCTGCGCTCTACATGCCTTTTGTCAGTTAGAGAATGCGGGGATTCGGATGCCCAAATCCCCGTCCTCGCCGCCTGCCCAATGCAGGTGGAAATCCGCTGAATTGCTAAAAGCTCTAAGCTTGGCCTCCGCATACCCAAGCGCCAGTTGGAGTGCCTGAAGTTCGTCGGTTCCATAGACAGTTTCAGTGCATTCCGATCCGGGAGCCTTAAGACGGAAGGAACACATGTACTCATCGTCGGCGTGCGGAGACTTGGCAGGCATACCTATTTCCAACTTTACGATAGAGGCCGCGCTTTCATTTCGTGCCGAAAAGTAATCTCGACGGGCGATTACAGTTCCTAGTTCATGTTTCATGGCGTTCACCAAGTTATTAGGGGCAGCAAGGATTCATCTCCCGCGAGCACAATTATTCGGAGACGGTGTGTTCTTCGCTGCTTTGGGCACGGAGGACGCGGTCCACAAAATATGGCGCTCGGCGGGTGGGTTCGTGGTAGTGGCGGACTTGCATTTCGCCCAGCAGTCCTACAGCTAACATGTTCAGGCCGGCGAGTAAAAGCACGGCGGCGAAAATCATTAGCGGGCCGTGCTGGGCCATGGTATCGGAGTGGTTGAAGAGCTTATCTAGCATCAGCCAGACGGCGATGCCACCTCCGGAGAAGATGCTCATCATTCCTACGGTGCCGAAGAAGTGCAGCGGGCGCGAGAGGTACTTCAGCAAGAAGCGGATGGTGATGAGATCGAAAAACACACGAAAAGTCCGCGAGATGCCGTAATGCGATACACCTTTCTCCCGCATTACGTTTCTGATGGGGACCTCACAGATCGACGCCCCGTACGCCGAAGCCAGCGCGGGAATGAAGCGGTGCAACTCGCCGTAGAGCGGGACTTGCTCCAGAATGCTGCGGCGATAGGCTTTGAAAGTGGTGCCGAAGTCGTGAATATCGACGCCGCTTAGTTTGGCCATCAGCCAGTTGGCGCACCGCGAAGGAATGCGGCGCATCCAGAGATTGTCGATACGGACTTTGCGCCAGCCGCTGACGATGTCGTAACCCTCGGCGATCTTTTCAAGAAACAGCGGGATGTCGGCGGGGTCGTGCTGGAGGTCGCCGTCCATGGCGATGATGTATTCGCCGCGAGTGTGGTCGAATCCGGCGGCCAGAGCGGACGTTTGGCCGAAGTTACGACGCAGGCGAACGACGGTGACGCGGCTGTCGATGGCGGCAATCTCGCGCAACAGATCGAAAGTGCGGTCGCGGGAACCGTCGTCGACGAAGACCAACTCGAAAGTCTCGCCGTTGACCTCCATGACGGCCTTGAGGCGGTCGTAGAGATCGGTTACGTTCTCCTGCTCATCGTGCAGGGGAACCACTATGGAATACTTGGGCATGAACGTCTTCGGTTATTATACCCGCCGGGTACCTATTTTGAAGCATAACCCGTGTGGTTCGTTGCCTGGGGCGTCGAAAGAGCCTCCATCGCGGAGTTCGCAGAAGACTGCCGCTGAGGACGCGGAGAAGACCACAATCCAAGATTGGTTGCGTAACTAGAACGCCAACAGTGCGGGGGCGGGTTTAGGTTATATTTTGCTTGAGAAGTTCCCTGGGGTGAATGGCTGCGGGGGAGGAGCCCGCTTCAATGGACAGCATTGTGATGATCATGTTCGGCAGCGTGCTTTGCACGATGACCGCCCTTAATTTCATCGAACTGCGCCGGATTCGAAAGAAATTGGAAACGAAGCAGTCCTGACGGCGACGAGTCGAATCTAGCAGCGTTCAACGCCACTGGCCGGGCGATGGTTGGTCGTCCCCGTCGGTGGCGCGTCCTTCTCTTGATAGACCACAAAATCGATCAGCCACGAAGGACACGCATTTTCACGACAGCTATAGTTTTGACGGCTTAACCACAGAGAACACAGAGGCGCACAGGGGACAACCCGCCACACGCAACATCTAGTTTGCGTGAATCGCCTATAATGCCGTTTCTTGCGGAAGCCATTCCAATCAGGAGAGATTCGTTGAACAATCCTCTGTCGCCTCAACGCCGGCGTTTTCTACAGACAAGCCTACTGAGTGGTGTGACCGCCGCCGCGTTGCCCGCGCTGGCAGGAGCGCGGGCGATGGTGGCGTCGCCGGCACCACAGGCTCGGCCGAAAGCGTTCGAGTTGGATGAAGCCACGATTACCGATTTGCAGGCAGGAATGGCTTCGGGAAAATACACGGCGAGGTCGATCACCGAGAAGTATCTGGAGAGGATTGACGAGATCGATAAGCAGGGGCCGGCGCTGGCGAGTGTGCTCGAGGTGAATCCAGATGCGTTAGCGATTGCCGATGGGCTCGACAAGGAGCGAGCGCAGAAGCACGTGCGCGGGCGTATGCACGGGATTCCGGTGCTGATTAAAGACAACATTGATACTGCGGACCGCATGCAGACTACAGCGGGATCGCTGGCGCTGCTGGGATCGAAGCCGGTGCGGGATGCGTTCGTGGCGCAAAGATTGCGAGAGGCAGGCGCGGTCATTCTGGGGAAGGCCAACCTGAGCGAGTGGGCAAACATTCGGTCTTCGCATTCGAGCAGCGGATGGAGTGGGCGCGGCGGTCAGACGAAGAATCCTTATGCGCTCGATCGCAATCCTTGCGGATCGAGTTCGGGGTCGGGAGCGGGGACGGCCGCGAATCTATGCGCGGTGGCGGTGGGGACGGAGACGGACGGATCGGTGGTGTGTCCGGCGTCGGCGAATGGGTTGGTGGGGATCAAGCCGACGCTGGGGCTGGTGAGCCGCTCGGGCATCATTCCCATTGCACACAGCCAGGACACTGCTGGGCCGATGGCGCGGACGGTGCGGGACGCAGCCATCTTACTCGGTGCGATGGCGGGAGCGGATGCACGAGATAATGCCACGGCGGCGAGCGCTGGAAAGTCGGCTGCGGATTACACCAGCTATCTTGATCCCAGTGGATTGAAAGGTGCCCGTATTGGTGTGGCGCGAAAATACTTTGGCTTCAGTGATCCGGTGGACGCGTTGATGAACGAGTTGGTCGACAAGATCAAGCGAGCAGGGGCGGAGGTTGTGGATCCGGCTGACTTGCCATCGCATGGAAAGTTCGGCGAGTCCGAGTTCATGGTTTTGTTGTACGAGTTGAAGGCTGATCTCAATGCTTATTTGGCGGCGCGGCCGGGAGCGCCAGGGTCGTTGAAGCAAATTATCGATTTCAATAATCGAAATAAGAGCAAAGAGATGCCCTATTTCGATCAGGACATTTTTATCAAAGCGGAGGCCAAAGGGCCGCTGACCACGAAGGAGTATACCGACGCTCTGGAAAAGGACCTGAAGCTTTCCCGCACGGAAGGAATAGACGCGGTGATGGACCAGTACAAACTCGATGCGATTATGGCGCCGACGGCGGGGCCGGCTTGGTTTACGGATTGGGTGAACGGCGACTGCTCGAATGGCGGCAGTTCGAATGCGGCGGCGGTGGCAGGGTATCCGGATATCACGGTGCCAGCAGGATTCGTGTTCGGTTTGCCGGTGGGCGTCTCGTTCTTTGGGCGGGCTTGGAGTGAAGGGACATTGTTGAAGATTGCTTATGGGTTTGAGCAGATGACGAAGGTGAGGAAAGGGCCGGAGTTCTTGGAGAGTGTGAAGTTGTAAGCAAGTTGGGGAAATCCGCCGCCTTCGGCGAGGTTTCCCCATTGATCACCAGCCGGCTGCCACTCGCTCGGAACCTGGCCCTTCCGGCTAACCTTTGATGGTCAGAGGCTCTGTCAGCTTGAAGGTCAAGCGCCGCTCCACGCCAAAACCAACATCTTTCTTGCCAGTTCCATACGCGACAGCCGTTCCGCCGCCACCACCTACGACGCTACCGATGAGAAGCCCAGTCCCACCTGAGGCGACCCCTCCGATCAGTGCGCCGGCACCAGTGCCGCCGCCGATCAAAGCAAGGTTACGGTTCTTGTGCGATTTGGCTTTGGCGTAGATGTGCGAAGTCTCCAGCGGGACGTCCTGGTTCCCCAGGGTCACCGAAACCAGGGTCAGCCCGAGTTCTCCGGGATGGTGCAGACGCCCCGAGGGACGTGCGATGGTCACTTTGCCGCGTACGGCTGCGCCCCGAGATGCGACTGTTTGTCCGTCGACCACCAGAGGCTCGTCAAGCACCGCGTCAAAAATCTGGCCCGCCTCGGAAGATGCGCTTGAAACCGGAGTTTGCAGACGTACCGTCACGGGCGTGCCGGCGGGCACGCTGACGACGGGCTGTTCTTGCGAAGCACTTGCTGTCGCATTCTGCGGATCGCTGGCCGACTGTGCGTCGTTTGATTTCTTGCCGCAACCGGCGAGCACAAACAAAGCCAGCAGTACTGATAACAGCAGAGGGCCAAAGTGTCGTTTCATACTCTCCTCCTGGGATATGCACTGACCCTTGAGATAAGGCAATCGTATTGCCACTCTTGGTTTGTATTTTCAACAACTTAGATTTCTGAAGAAGGCTGGACTATGTAGTTTTTGGACGGCCCGATCCGAGGCGCAAGAAGTCGCGCACTATCTGCGAAACCTGGTCTGCGCACCAACGTCACTGCATCTGTCAAGCTGGCCCGGAGAGGCGTAGTTCCTTCAAGCTGCCCGGTCCAATGTCGAAACGATATGCGAGATGTTCTCACGCCTCGTTTCCGAGAAACGGCGGAGTCTTCGCTGGCGAGCCCTAAGAGCAGAACCAATCTTCTGGACAATTCGGGATAGCTTGTCAGGATTTTGTTCCAAGGCGGCAGCTCGGCAGAGCTTCCGCCAATTCAGTGAGTCATCCGTAAAACGAGAGTTCATCGTGACCTCCTGCGACCAGATTTCAAGCGCACTCCCCCCGAGGCGATCAACTCGCGTGCAGAGAGTGCACTTCCTCCACGGAAGTGATCTCAAATCCAGAAGTCGAACTGGCGCGTTCCAAGCTCTTCCGCACCGGATTGGAGGGACCAAACAATACGAGTTCAATGCCGTTATCGTGGGTCCATCGCTGCAGAAATACGAGCATGCCGAGTCCACCACCTTCAAGGGATCCCACCTCTGAGAGGTCAAGCACAACAACGCGGGCGTCTATCTGCTGTGTGACAGCTTCGCGCAACATGAAGGCAGCGTGACTGCGTACAATTCTGCCCTTGCATTGAATAACAACTACATCCCTATTTCTCGTGATGTGCACGTCGAGCATTGGCTTCCTCCACTCTTTACAGTTTTGGGGAGCACGAGTTTTGCCAATCGGGATTGCCGTATTTTGTTGTAGATAACGTCTCAGACGTTTGAAACCAACGGAACTTTCGGGAGGCGGTCGCGAAAATCTGCCAGGCGCCCGCCCCTTACACGAAACCGAAAGAGCGGGCGCTTCTGTCGAGTTTCACTCGACTGGACAGCCGAGGGCGGCTGTCCCGACGCGAGTCTTACTCGTAGCGCAGGGCTTCGATGGGATCCAAGTTGGCGGCGCGCATGGCGGGGAACATGCCGCTGGCGATGCCGACGATGGCGAGGATCGCGGTGGCGATGACCAGGGTCTTGGGCGCAACTAATATCGTAATGTCTCCTGCTGAGGCGTGTTGCGCGAGTGCGCTGTAGAGAGTGAGAGTTCCCACCGACAAGGAAATCGCATACGAAAGCAGTATGCCGAAGACTCCACCCACGGCGGTGATGACCAGCGCTTCCGCCAGGAATTGAAAAAGAATGTCGCGCTTGCGAGCGCCCAGGGCTTTCTCTACTCCGATTTCGCGGGTGCGCTGGGTGACTGAGACCAGCATGATGTTCATCAGTCCGATTCCGCCGATGCCCAGGGTGATGGTGCCAATGAATCCCAGCAAGATCTTCAGTCCCATGCTGATGATATTGAACTGGTCGAGTTGCTTGGCGGCATCGAAGAGGAAGACGGCGCGCTCGTCGGTAGGTTTGTAGTTGTGGGCGAGCGCGAGTGATTCACGGATGGTCTTGGTCAGCTTGTCGTGATCGACGCCTTCGGACGACAGCCAGATTCCGCCGAGGAAGTGATTGTCCTGTAACACGTCCATGGAACTGTAGGGGATGTAAATCATGCGGTTGTCATCGTCGTCGGCTTCCTGCATGCGGGCCTGCAATACACCGATTACCTGGAAAGTCACGCCATCCACGCGGATGGATTCTCCTACGGCGGGCAAGCCGGAAAATAACTTATCTTTGGCTTCGGAGCCGATGACGGCGTAAAGGCCATGGCTCAAATTGTCCTGATCGTTGAGGAAGCGGCCATCGGCCACATGTAGGTTCCAAATATCGAAAATGCTGGGGTCGGTGCCCATGACCGGAAAGCTGAAGGTACGTGCGCCATATTGGACTTTGCCTTGTTTGTCGGACTCTCGGGAAATTTGGCGGACCAGCGGCACCACGTTGCGCAGCAGTTCGACGTCATCGTTGGTGAAGCGGACTTCTACGCCGGCCTTATTGCCTCCGGCTTGTTCGGAGGTACGGTTGGGAAACACGCCGACCGCGGTCGCTCCAAAGCTGTGAAAGATGTTTTCAATGGCGCGACCGAAACCCTCGCCGTAGGCCAGCAATAAAACGACCGTGGCAATTCCCCAGGCCATGCCCAGCATGGTGAGCACGGTCTTGCGGAGGTCGTGGCGCATGGCGCTGTAGGCTTGTTCCAGCAGATCGCGCTTCACTATTCCCTCCTCAGGGCTTCGACGGGCTGCAGCATCGCAGCTTTGCGCGCGGGATAGAGGCCGGCGACGACCCCGGCAAAAGCCAACGAGCCGATCGCCAAAGCTGCGGTTACGGGGACGATCTTGGGGGTGTCCCAGCCGGGAGGCGACGGCAGAGTGGAGAGCGCGGCCATAAGAGCCGCTGCTCCTCCCATGCCGAGGCCACCACTTAACAGGGTGAGAAACGCGCCTTCGACGAAGAATTGGAACATGATGCTGCGGTTGGTTGCGCCCAGGGCTTTGCGCAGACCGATTTCGCGAGTGCGGTCGGCGACCGCGACCAGCATGATATTGATGATGCCGATGGCTCCTAATGCGAGGGTGACGAGGCCGACGCTGCCGAGAAACATGTTCATGGCGTCGAAGATCTTGCCAACTTGATCGGAGGTGCGGACGGTGTCCCATTCATCGAAGGAATCGACGTTGCGGTAGTCGAAACCGTGATTGCGGGCGATGACTTTGTGAACTTCGAGTTTCGCGACCTCGTTCAGTTCCCGCACCGTGGGTCGGTAGTTGAGAAAAGAGATGGCATTGTCGATTTCGCCCACGTTCAGCGGGCGGAAATTGTTCTGCATCGTGTGGAAGGGGACAAAGATCCGCAGGTTCATGGTGTTGTTGTCGCCGTGGCCGATACGTTTGGCGGTGCCGACAACTTGAAAGCGAATTCCACCGAGCAGAATAGTGTTGCCGAGGGCGGGGCGTCCGGGAAACAGGTTTTTGCGGGCTTCGTCGCCCAGCACTACGACCAGGCGCTGCTGAGAGTCGTCGAGATCGTTGATCCAGCGGCCCTCGTTCATGGGCATGTAACGGACCTGGCTGAACTCTGACGGCACGCCCATCAGCCGGCCGCTGCTCTGGTAGAAGTCGCTTACGGCGCGAATGTCGTCACGAGCAATGATGGGGACCACCAGGCCCACGTCGGGACATTCCCGACGAACATCTTCATAGTCTTTGTAGGTGAGGTAATACTGGCGCAGGCTGGTGAAGCTGCCGTTCATGGCGGGAGCGCGGCCGCCGAAGATGAACAAGACGTTCTCGCCGATTTCGTCGAATTGCTTACGGTTGCCGGAGCGAAAGCCTTCGCCCAATCCGACCAGCAACAGCAGCGAACCAACTCCCCAGGCGATCCCAAACATGGTGAGGAAGGATCGTAGCTTGTGGGCCCACAGGGTGCGGAGGGTCTGAGCGAAGATTTCGAAAAGCACCCGCATGGGCTTTAGCTCATGGTTCTAACTGCATGATACGCGAGGGGAACGAGTTCAGTTCCCGGTCTTGCGACCGGCGATGTGGACACTCCGGTATGTTTACTAACAATAGACGCTGACATCCTCAAAAAGGATAGATCGCCTGGTTCCTGCGGTTGCAATTTATAGGAAAACATTTGCATCGTTCCCAGGACAGGGGATTTGCCCTATAATCGCCGCCGGACGGAAGTTTCATAGGCCCTGGGGGATTCATGCATTGGCTCAAGTTATTGATGGAAGTCTGGGTGGTATTCGGAGTTGTGACCGTGGTGGCAGGATTGATATGGACCACACGGCTGAGCCGAGAAATGGATCCTGAAATCAGTGAAGTTTCGTCCCCGTCTGAACGGCGATTCGGAACAGCACCTTTGTCCAAGCTTTCCGCATGAGACCTGCCGGCATCTGAAGCCGGTGCTTCCCCATTTTGGACAAGCTGAGATGACCTCGGTAACATTCCTGACGCCGAGGACGCGCCTAAAATCACAGTTGTGTATGTTGGTCTCGAGCTGCGGGAGAAGTGTTGGTGGCTGGTCTGCGCGCTGGTCGTCTTTGATGCCGTTCTGTCTTTAATTGTCCCGCGTGGTTATCTGCTCACTACTCTCGGAAATATCACTCAATGTCTGTTGCTGGCGGTAGTGCTGGGATGCGTCCTGGTCAACACTCGCGGGCCAGACCCGCGCAGCCGGCTTTTCTGGCGGCTGATGACGCTGGGCATCGCGTTGTGGTTAGTGGCGCAGGGGCTATGGACTTACTTTGAAGTGGTGTTGCGGCAGGAGGTCCCTGATCCTTTCATCGGAGATGTGATTCTCATCCTGCACCTTGTGCCTTTAATGGGCGCGCTGGCGGTACAGCCCCACATCGAACGCGATGGTCAAACCAGCAACCTCGGCGGCCTGGACTTTGCGTTGTTGGTAACGTGGTGGCTGTATCTCTACCTTTTCGTGGTGATCCCCTGGCAGTTTGTCTGGCCCGACAAGACGGCATACGGCCACAGCTTCGATGTGGTGTTTTTTCTGGAGCATTTCGTTTTTCTGGTCTGCTCGGGGGCGATCTGGCTGCGCAGTACGGGCGGCTGGAGAGTGGTTTACGGAACGTTGCTGATAGCAGGATTGCTGTATGCGTTCGCTTCGGTCGCCTCCAGCCTCGCGATCGATTTCGGGAAGTATTACACCGGCAGCCTGTACGACCCACCGCTGATGATCGCCATGGCATGGTTCGCCCGCTTGGGGCTGGTGGCGCGAAACCAGACGTTGCGTGCCGAACCTGCGAAGACCGACCAGGGCAAACGTGATCTTTGGATGTCAGGACTGGCGGTGGTGACGATTCTCTCCTTGCCGGCGATGGCAGGTTGGGCACTGTACTACAGCCATGCGCCGGCCCCGGTGCGCAGTTTTCGGCTGCTGCTGACGTTAGTCACGATGATGATTCTGGGTACGATGGCCTGGATCAAGCAGCATCGCCTGGATAAAGAACTGGCACGGGCCAACCGGGAACTGCGGGAAGATTCGCTCACCGATGTGCTCACAGGGGCGAGAAACCGCCGTTTTCTGAACGCCACCATCGAAGGCGATGTGCGCCAGGTGGTGCGCTCGTACTCTGCACCAGTCTCAGCTCAGGGGAAACGGAATCGTGATCTGGTTTTCTACATTATTGACACCGATTCTTTCAAACAGGTGAACGACCGTTACGGACACGACGTTGGCGACAAGATGCTGGTGGAGATGGCGCGCCGCATCAGTTCTGCGATCCGGCACTCGGATGCGCTGATCCGCTGGGGCGGGGATGAGTTTCTGGTGGCCTCGCGGTACACCAACCGTGAGGATTCGGCGACCCTGGCGAACCGGGTATTGAATTTTGTGGGACAGGAAGCTTTCGAGCTCGAAGGCTGTGTGAGCATTCCCTGTACTTGCTCGATCGGTTGGGCGGTGTTTCCGTGGTATGAAAACAACGCCGAGGCAATCGCCTACACCGAGGTGTTGCGTTTAGCCGACGAGGCTCTCTACCAGGCCAAGAAAGCGGGAAGAAACCAGGCGGTCGGCCTGTTGCCTACGCTCAAGGAGCGGGCAGTGGATGGTAAGAAGATGAGTGAAGGCAAGCATGATCCTCTGGCGGAGCAACTGGCGGCGCGCTCAGTGACAACGCCGGGTCCAGTGGGGCAGGTTGATCCGGCAAAGAGTCAGAACTCGCTTCCAGTAATTCCCGCTGCTCAGGGAATCTGACTTCATCGCTTTCCAGTAACAACCGCAGAGGCAGTATCCTAGTCTCAGGTTCATGTGTTCTTCGCGAGAAGTCTTCTTCGCGAATCGTGCTTCCTTGCGATCTTTTCTTGGGATGTCGCGAACACCTGCGGCCTATGCAGTCAAAGTCTGTCAACTGACCATGGACAAATGGACCTCTGGAGCAGCTTACGACCAGTGGATGGGACGGTGGAGCCGGCTACTCGCCGATGAATTCTTAAGCTGGCTGGGTTTGCCCGCGCAGTTGCGCTGGCTGGACGTTTGCTGCGGAAGCGGTGTCCTCACGGAAGCGATCGTTTACCGCTCCGCACCAGCTCGGGTTGCGGGCGTGGATGTGTCTCCTCAGCAGATCGAGTTTGCCCGTTCGCATCGCGCCAGCCCTGACGTCAGCTTTGAGACCGGGGACGCGATGGCTCTGCCTTTCGCCAACGCCAGCTTCGATGTTGCGGTTTGCGGTCTGGGGTTAAATTACGTCCCGAAGCCAGAGCGTGCCGTGCAGGAAATGCGCCGGGCCACTGTTTCAGGGAGCGTCATTGCCAGCTACGTCTGGGACTATGCGGAGGGAGCACGTTTCCTGCGCGAATTCTGGGATGCCGCGGCAGCCGTCGACCCCGAGGCGTCAGCATACGATCAGGCGCGACGCTTCCCTCTTTGCAGTCCCGAGGCGTTGCAAAAGTTGTTTGAGGGCGCTGGAATGGGGAAAGTGCTGGTTCACGCGCTGGACGTTCCCACACGGTTCGCAGATTTCGATGATTATTGGCAACCACTTCTGACCGGACAAGGATCCGCTCCCAACTATCTCGCGGGCCGCGACGAATCTGTCCAAAATGCGATTCGCGAGCGGCTGCGTGAGTCTCTGCCCACCGGCTTGGACGGCGCCATTGAGATGCCCGCCCGAGCGTGGGCGGTTCGCGGAACGCGCTGAATACTGAACTCAGGCGATCCCGGAGATTTCCAGGTAGACATTTTTCTTACTCAGAGAAAGCCGGGCCATCCAGTATTTCCGGTTGACGATCTGGCGGGCACGGGGCCAGTCAGCGGCGGGCAGGATACGGGCGGAGGCAGAAGACTCGGGTCCGGTAACTTTGCCGCGGAAGGTGCAGGGAGCGATGCGAACCTGAGAGTTGTTGCGGATACGCTTCGCCTTTCCAGAGTCGCTGCGAGTTACCACATAGAGTTTGTCCTCTTCTTCGCCGAACCAGACGGGAGTGGATACGGCGGTACCGTCCATGCGGAAAGTGGTAAGCAGAATGTACTTGTGCCCCCGGATCTCGGTCGGGATCGGCATGAAGGTATTGTAGCGAAAGGGGCTATCGCTGAAGTTGCCGAGAAGCAGGATGGCCACGGATTTACACGGATGTCCGGTATAATTCGCGCTGCATGGCGCTGACCTCGGGAACCAAACTCGGGCCGTATGAGATTCAATCGCCGTTAGGGGCGGGTGGCATGGGCGAAGTCTACCGTGCTCACGACTCGCGCCTGGGCCGCGATGTCGCCATCAAAGTGCTTCCCCCGCAATTGCAAGCTGACCCTGACCTGAAAGCTCGTTTCGAGCGCGAGGCTCGGGCCATTTCGTCACTTCAGCATGCGCATATTTGCACGCTGTTCGACGTGGGCCATCAGGATGGGATTGATTACCTGGTGATGGAGTACCTTGAGGGCGAGACGCTCGCCTTCCGATTGCTAAAAGGGCCGCTGCCGATCGATCAGGTGCTGACGATCGCGATCCAGACGGCGGATGCTCTGGAGCGGGCGCACCGGCATGGAATCATTCATCGCGACTTGAAGCCGGGAAACATCATGCTGACCAAATCAGGGGCCAAGCTCATGGACTTTGGTCTGGCAAAGGGTAAGGCTGCGACAGTGTCGTCCGGGGGCAGCGTAGGTCTGCTAACGCCGTCAACGCCGACCATGAACGTGGCTCAGATGACTTCACCGCTGACTCCGCTCACGCAAAAAGGTTTGATCGTGGGAACGTTCCAGTACATGGCGCCTGAAGTGTTGCAAGGCGCCGAGGCGGATGCACGGTCGGACATCTTTAGCTTCGGCTGTGCACTTTATGAAATGACGGCTGGCAAACGCCCGTTCGACGGCAAGTCGCAGGTAGGAGTCCTGGCGGCGATTCTGGAAAAGGAACCGGAGCCGATTAGCACCGTGCAGCCAATGACGCCGCCGGCGTTGGAGAAGTTGATTCGTACCTGTCTCGCGAAAGATCCGGACCAGCGTTGGCAATCGGCGCACGACGTGAAACTGCAGCTGGAAGCCATTTCCGAGATGGGGAGTAAAGCCGGCGTTCCGGCGGTGGTGGCTGGGGCTCGGCGAGGGCGCAAGCGCCTGGGGACGATTTTCGCAGTAGCGGGCTGGGTGCTGGCGGTCGCAGGCCTGGTTGCGGCGCTGCTGTATTCGCGCCGCCTCGCTGAAGAGCAGCAACCGATTCGGGCAGAGATTGAGTTGCCCGGCGGAGTGGATATGAATATGAATGCCTACGGCGGCGCGGTCATCTCGCCGGATGGCAAGAAGTTGGCAATCCCCGCCGCAGTCCCAAATGGCAGCGAACTTTGGGTGCGCGATCTAACTAGCGGCAAAGCGGCGGCGATTCCCGGCACCCAGAGCGTCGAGTTTCCCTTCTGGTCGCCAGACAGCAACACCATCGGCTTCTTTTCCAGGGGCAAGCTGCGCACCGTGGCCGCTTCGGGAGGCCCGGTACAGATTATCTGCGACGCGCCCGCCGGCCGCGGCGGCGCATGGAGCCAGGCGGGAGTGATCGTATTTACGCCGAACATTGAAGAGCCTCTTTACAAGGTAGCGGAGAGCGGTGGCGCTCCCGTGGCCGTGACCAAGCTGGGGGGCAAGGGTCACACTCATCGCAACCCGGTATTTCTGCCCGACGGCAAACACTTTCTATTTACGCAGCGGCTGGTGGCCGGCACCGTAGGAGATCTTTATGCCGGATCGGTGGATGGGACTGAACCTAAACTCGTGGTCGAACATGCATCGAATGGGGTCTATGCACAAGGGTATTTGCTCTACCTCCACGACCGGAATCTCCTGGCGCAGCACTTCGATCCCCGATCAATGGCGGTCAGCGGTAATCCGATTCCGGTGACCGAGAATGTGGAATATTGGGGTCCTAAGGACTTGGGCGATTTTTCGGTTTCGGTTGCGGGCACTCTGGTGTACCGGAAGGCGCAGTCCACCGAGTCTCGATTCGCGTGGGTGAAGCTGCCGGGAAAAGAGAGCGAGGAATTCGGAGACACGATTGACGGCATTACCTATCCGATCAGCGTGTCGGCAGATGCGAAGAAAATTGCGTTTCCCAAACGTGAGACCAACGCGCCTGACACCGATCTCTGGCTCTTCGATGCGGAGCGTCAAATCTTGACCCGGCAAACCTTCAATGTTCCAGGGTTCATCTACTCAGCGTTTTCGCCGGACGGGACGAAACTCGCCATTACTGCGAGCATCGGCAACAAGGGAAACATGAGGATCAGGACCTTGGCCACCGGCGCTGAGCAAGTGATTGCTTCGGAGATTCAAGACGTCGCTTACGTGCACTCGTGGTCTCCGGATGGCAAGTACCTGGTGATCAGTGTGCAGGATCCTAAGACTTTATTTGACGTCTATATTCAGCCGACGGATGGCGGCAAGCCCATACCGCTGCTGACTCAGCCCTACGGCGAAAGGGACGGAATGGTTTCGCCGAATGGAAAGTGGATGTCGTACCTATCGGACGAGTCAGGGCGCCTGGAGCTATACGCGACCGATTTCCCCGGGGCTCACGCCAAAATGCAGGTTTCTTCCGAAGGAGCGTTTTGGCACGTTTGGAGCCACGACGGCAAACGGCTCTATTTCGCCAACGGCAAGAAATTGATGGCAACAGAGATCCGCAATCCTGAGACCATGGAACTTGGCGGTACGGCCCTGGTCACCACGCTCGACGGCCAACCATTGGGCTTTGGCAGCGACGGTCGTCTGCTGGTACTGAATCCCGCCAATGGCCAGCAAACGGAGCCCTTGCGGATGGTGCTGCACTTCCCGGAGTCGCTGGGAAAGTAGGAGTGAGAATTTGATGTTCTTTGGCGCCGAGGAAGCTCTCAGACATGAAAAAACTCAGGCTCTTGCTCCTTCCCCTGTTGTTGTTTATTCCGCAAGCTCTCAGCGCACAAGATGCAGCCGGCAGTAAACCTCAGCCCTCGGAGCGTCACGAGTTCGTCATTTCAAAATTTAAGACTGAAGGCGGAGTGATCCTGCCGCAGGCGCGTGTCGTGTACGGAACTTATGGCCATCTGAACGCTGCCAAGGACAACGTGCTGCTGCTGCCGTCGCATTACATGGCCGACTTCCACGGATATGAGTGGGTGAGCGGGCCGGGGCACGCTCTCGATACTTCGCAACTTTTTCTGGTGGCGACAGAGCTGTTTGGTAATGGGCATTCGTCATCTCCCAGCAACACTCCGGAGCCGTTCCATGGTCCTCGCTTTCCGCTCATGACGATCCGTGACAATGTGGAGGCGGTACATCGGCTACTGACGGAAGAACTCAAGATTACGCACGTACGCGTCATCATTGGTTTTTCCATGGGTGCGCAGCAGGCTTTCCAATGGGCAGTCAGCTATCCGGACTTCGCCGACCGCATTGTTGCCACTTGCGGCACAGCGAAAACCTACCCACACGGAGTGGTGCGACTGGAAGGGCAGATCGCCGCGCTCACTGCCGACGCCGCATTTCAGAATGGAGATTACAAGGCTCCTCCCACCAAAGGTCTTGAAGCGTTCGCCGTGGTATGGACGGCGTGGTTGTTCTCGCAAGAATGGTGGCGCCGCGAATTATGGCGTGAAACCGAGAAACCGGGAACAACTTTTGAGCAGGTGTTGAACAACTTCCGCACGAACTTTATTCCCGGCGCCGATGCCAATGACCTGATCCTGCAAATGCGCACCTGGGAGCGGCACGATGTTGGAGCAACACCTGGTTTTGGCGGAGATGTGGAACGAGCGCTACGTTCGATCAAGGTTCCGTTTCTGTACATGCCGTCGGAGACGGACCTTTACTTCCCAATCGGAGATGCGCGCTACGAAGCGGCGTTCATGGCTAAGGTCTCGTTGCTGCCGATTCCCTCGCTTTGGGGACACACCGCCGGCGCGGGTGGAAGTCCGGCAGATGAAAAGTTCTTGAATGAGACGATTGGGCGATTCCTGGCGGCGGAAAAATAGTCACCAAAAACTCGATCGCAGGCCGCATTGCCGCAGAAGCAGCTTGATCGCACCGCGAGGAATAACGATTGACGTTATTAACGTCTAGCGTTATCATGCTTAGACGTGATTCGAACTTTTGCGAATCGGGCGACCGAAGAGATTTGGCGGACTGGCAAGCCGCGAGGATCGCCTCCCTCGAGTGCCACGAAACGACAACTAGC